>Ga0070730_10001312_pt1 | contig 24149 bp, 21 predicted proteins | sample Coa_R1_3_FD_66447 | JGI IMG/M metagenome (GOLD analysis project Ga0070730, IMG submission 66447) | Surface soil microbial communities from Centralia Pennsylvania, which are recovering from an underground coalmine fire - Coalmine... | ecosystem: Environmental > Terrestrial > Soil > Unclassified ... | reverse complement strand
AACCTCGTGCATAACTTGAACTATGGTCGGGATCTCGGTGGAAACCCGATCGGCTCCGGAACAAAATTCATGATCGGCGTGGGCGCGAATCCCGGGATCCTGAACATCGACGAAGAGGTCCGGCGCTTCGAATACAAAGTTGAAGCTGGCGCCGACTTCGCGGTGACCCAGCCGGTTTTTGATATCGCGCTGCTGGAACAATTCCTCCGCCGCATTGACCACCACCGCATTCCCGTGCTCGCCGGAATATGGCCACTCACCAGCGTTCGCAATGCCGAGTTCATGAAAAACGAGCTGCGCGTCTCTGTGCCTGACTCCATTATTGAGCGCATGTCGCGCGCCCCCAGCGCCGAAGCCGCCCGGGCTGAAGGAATCCTGATCGCCCGCGAGATGCTGCAGCAAGTGCGTGGCCTGGTGCAGGGCGCCCAGGTGGCTGCGCCTCTGGGGCGATACAGCTCTGCCATCGACGTGCTGGACGGAGTGGCGGGCTCAGCCACAGTCGGGGTGTGAAGCAATCGGGCCATCGCCAGATCGCCAGATTTGTCTCTGAATTCTATTCATTTTCCGTGGAAAAAAACCCGGAGTACCTTACTGTTCCCGGAGTAAAATCATCCATGGAGTTTCGGCTCTGTGCCCAAATTCGAAGACTGTCTTCAACGTCTGGAACAAATCGTCGACGAGCTTGAGAAAGGCAATGTGCCGCTCGAGCAGGCCTTGAAGCTCTTTGAAGAAGGGCTGAAGCTTTCCCTCTCCTGCCGCAAAGAATTGGAGGAGGCGGAAGGCAAAGTCGAGATTCTTCTTCGCCAAAACGGAAAGCTGCAGCCTGAGCCTTACGAAACCGCCGAGCGGGCTCAGCCGATGGTCAAGAAGTAGTTCCCTTCAGCCTGCGGGAGGCCCCGCAGCGTGCGCGTCCAGCGGAAGCATCCGCTCTTGTCCAAGAGGAAGTCCCCATGAAACCGCTCAGTGTCGTTGTCGCTCAAAGCAACAGCAAGACTGCGGAAGTGCTGGCGAGATCTCTCAACAACCATTTCCGCGTGGTGCACGTCGCCGGCGATCTGGATGAACTGCGGCGCGCAATTCCCAAACACCGTGCTGACGTGGCAATTGTCGATCTGGAACTGGCTGCCCTCAGGGAGGTGCAGCAACTCAAGCGCGAATTTGGCGCCACGCGCATCATCTGCACGCACCGGCTGGCGGACGAAAAGATGTGGTCTGACGCGCTCTCCGTCGGCGCTGCCGACTGCTGCTACGCCTCTGACGTTCGCGCCATCGTTCTGGCCGCAAGCGATACCAAGCCCATCTCCCACGCCCACGCGGCGTAAGACTTCTGTTGTTCGCTCCTCCCGTCCCAAAGGGAGCATCCACAAGATGCTCCCGTTTTTATCGGATCGGCACATCAGCCGTTCCAGGTTTGTTGAATGTGAGCCTGGGCCCGGTTCTGACTCTCTTCGTGTCTCGGCGACTCCGTGGTGAGATCCGTGCTGTCCGGCCACCAGCGACCGCCGCGATTACGTGCGACCACGGCGATTTCGATATACTCGAAGCTCATGCTGAAAGAGATCCTCGAGCAGGGGCAGCGCACCATCGACGTAGCCCTGGAAAGACTCCTGCCTGCGGCCAACGTGCGGCCAGACTCCATCCATAAGGCGATGCGCCACAGCGTGTTTGCCGGAGGCAAGCGTCTGCGGCCGATCCTGTGCATGGAGGCCGCGCGCATGATCGCCGGACAGGCGCCGGCAGGAATTGAAGAGCTGGGCAGCGCGCTCGAGATGCTTCACACCTACTCGTTGATTCACGACGATCTGCCCGCGCTTGATAACGACGATCTTCGCCGCGGCAAGCCCACGTGCCACGTTGTCTTTGGCGAAGCCATCGCCATCCTGGCCGGCGACGCGCTGCAAACCCAAGCCTACGAAGTTCTGGCGCGGCTGCAATGCCCGGCTGAAGCCCGGGTAAAGATCATCGAAGAGATCGCCCGCGGCACCGGCACGGTCGACGGCATGATTGGGGGTCAGGTTAAGGACCTTGAAGCCGAGCGGCAGAAACCCGACGCGGCGACGCTTGAATACATTCATCGCTCCAAGACGGGCGCGCTGATCACCGCCAGTCTTGTCAGCGGGGGACTCTACGCTGGCGGCACGGCGACCGAAATCCAGCGCCTGCGCGACTTCGGCCGTGCGGTGGGGCTTGCGTTCCAGATTGCTGATGATGTCCTCGACGTCACCCAGTCGTCGGAGCAACTGGGCAAGACCGCAGGCAAAGACCTGGAGTCACAGAAAGCAACCTACCCAGCCCTGTTCGGGATTGAGGAGTCGCGCCGCCAGGCCGGTGCCCTTGTCAGCTCGGGCTGTGCCGCTCTCGATTCATTTGGTTCCCGCGCGCAAACCCTTAAAGAATTGGCCCATTTCCTGGTCGAGAGGAACAAATGAACTGCAATCTAAGAGCCAAACCTTAGGTCCTGAAAATCACTTCTTAACTGTGACGCCGCCGTGATAGTATTCCCACGCATATTTGTCCCTTATTTGGTGCAGGACGTTCACCCTTTAACCGGTAGCGCGAGCCGCCGTATAGCAGGATTCAAATCCAACTTGTATTGTTTTGCGTACTTCAGACGAAGTTCGCCGGACACTGGCTGGCGGCTCCCGCTGTCTTCAGCCACAACGCTCCGGCCAATTCACTAATTAGGAAGGGAGATTTACAAATGACGAAGTCCGTGCGTTTACTGCTCATGGGCGCTGCCCTGACAGGATTTGTTGCCGGCCAGACCGCTTTCGCCCAGAACACCGGGGGCGACAAAGCAGCCGAGAGCGGCAAAAAGGCCACCAAAAGCAAGAAAGATAAGCACGCCTGCAAAGGCCAGAACTCCTGCAAAGGCAAGGGCGGCTGCGGATCAACCAAGGGCAAGAATGACTGCAAAGGCAAAGGCGAGTGCCGCACTGATGGCAAGCCCATGGAAAAAGAGGGCGCAGGCGAGAAGAAGTAGCTCCGAGTCCTCTCAGTTAATGAAGAGGACCGGTGGCGCGGTCGCTGGTCCTCTCCTTTCATTTCCCCGCTGTTCTGATCACACAGGTTTATGCCCGCAAATCGTTTTAACGGCTTCAAAGATTACGGTGTCGGCATCGGGCTGCGCATCCCCCACTACAACCACATTTTCGAAAAGAAGCCGGTTGTCGACTGGTTTGAAATCATCTCAGAAAACTTCATGGTTGACGGCGGACGCCCTCTCCATGTACTCGATCAGATTTTGGAGCGCTATCGCGTCGTGCAGCACGGTGTTTCCATGTATTTTGGCTCGGCTGAGCCGCTGAACCGGGACCACCTCCGCCGCCTGAAAAAGCTGGTTCGCCGCACCAATACTCCGTGGCTCACTGACCACCTCTGCTGGGGCTCCGTCGACGGCCGCTATTCGCACGATCTGCTGCCCATGCCGTACACCTTTGAAGCGGCTAAGCGCACCGCGGAAAAAGTGCGCGAAGCCCGCGACTTCCTGGAAGTGCCGATCTGCGTGGAAAACGTAAGCAGCTACGCCGAATACCACGTATCGGAGATGACCGAGTGGCAGTTCCTGAATGAAGTCGTGGAGCGCGCCGACTGCGGCATTCTGCTCGACGTAAACAATATCTACGTCTCTTCCCGCAATCATAGTTTTGATCCGTTTGAGTACCTGCGCAGCGTCCCCGGTGAGCGCGTGGCGCAGATTCACATCGCCGGCCACTCGCATTACGAAAAATACATTCTCGATACGCACGATCATCCGGTGATCGACCCTGTATGGCAGCTCTATGCCAAGGCCATTGAGATGTTTGGCCCCACTGCTACCCTGCTGGAGTGGGATGACCACATTCCATCTTTTGACGAGGTTCATCGCGAGGCCCTCAAGGCGAAGAAATACATCCCTGCCAGTTCGGCGGTGGCCTCATGAGCGCATCGAACATGAACTTAGACCAGCTCCAGCGCGCGGTTTTCGAGGTGATCCGCCAGCCACTCACCGAGGACGAACGCATGCGGGAGCAGACGCTCGACGGCCGCTCCACCCGCGCCATAGCGGAAGAGATCATCAAGCCCAATGACCGGCTGAGTTCTGTGGAGCGCCTGGAAATCTACAATCGCGTTTATTGGTTCCGCATTCTCTCGTCGCTGGCCGATGATTTTCCCGGCCTGCGCGCCGTGGTTGGCCAGGACAAGTTCGACCAGATCATCCTCTCCTACCTGACTGAACTTCCGTCCCAGTCCTTCACGCTGCGCGATTTAGGCTCGCGACTGGAAAAATGGCTACGCGAGCATCCGGAATTCACGCCTGGACAGGAGCGCATCGCGCTCGACATGGTGCGGCTCGAGTGGGCTGACATAGAGGCCTTTGACGCCGCCGAATATCCCCCACTGACCCAGGCAGAACTGCAAACGCTCGGTGAAGATCCGGCCTTCCAGCTCCAGCCCAACCTTTTTCTGCTTGACCTGGCGTATCCGGTCGACGAGCTTCTGCTGGCCATCCGCAAAGACAACGAGGACGTGGAGACCGACACTGACATCGCCAGCAACGTCGTGATAATGGAGCATGCCGACTCCGCGCCCGCCAAAAGCTATCCGCTGCCGAATGCAAAGAAGGCTTATCTGGCAGTCCATCGGCAGGAGAACGTGGTTTATTTCAAGCGGCTCAAGCCTGAGGCCTTCGCACTGTTGCAGGCACTCAAAGAGGGCAAGGCGCTCTCTCAGGCGATTGAATCCTCGGTGAACTGGTCAGGCAAAAAACTGGAGCGCGTGATGGAGCAGCTGCATGACTGGTTCGCCAACTGGTCCGGACTGGGCTGGTTCTGCCGCGCGCCGAAAGACGAGGCTTAAAGATGGGCTCATTGACGCAGAGGGCCGAGGTCGCTTACCGATGGCTGGTGAAGGCTGAAGATTTCCTGCAATCGCCTTTCCTGCTGGCAATTCGCCTGTACTGGGGATGGCAGTTCTTGCAGAGCGGTATCGGCAAGTTCTCACACATAGACAAAGTTGTGAGTTTCTTTACTGACCTGGGAATTCCGGCGCCAACTTTGAACGCCTACTTTAATGCTTCACTGGAAACTGTGGGCGGCCTTCTTTTGATCCTGGGGCTGGCGTCGCGGCTGATTGCCCTCCCGCTGGTGATCAATATGATTGTGGCCTATATCACGGCGGACCGCGAAGCGCTTACTTCCTTCTTTTCCGAGCCGTCAAAGTTTTTCGCCGCTGATCCATTTCCCTTCCTCATGGTCTCGCTGCTGGTGCTGATTTTCGGGCCGGGAAAACTGTCGCTCGATACGCTGATCGCCGCAAAACGCAGAAAGAAGGCCGCTGCCTCGGTCACGCCATAAGACGCCCGATGTTAATCTGTGAGCATGAACCGTGGGCGCCTGGGTGGTCACTTGCTGTTCGCCATACTATTATTCCTGGGTTTTCTTAAGCAATCTCACGCACAGGAACGCGACTCCGATACAGCCACTCTGAAGATTTTCGGCAGCGTCATCGACGTAACTCTACCCACCGAATCCATGAAACTCTCCCGCAACGACCTGCTGGGCTGGGTACGCGGCGCCGCGAATGCCGTGGCAACTTATTACGGACGTTTTCCTGTCCCGCACCTCAGTCTCAAGATCCGCAGCGCCAACGGCTCCGCCATTCGCCACGGCGTCACCTATCCGACGGACGGCGGCCTCATCCTGATCAGCGTTGGACGCGATGCCGACGTCGCTGCAACCAAAGACGATTGGGTCCTTGTCCATGAGATGATCCATCTCGCCTTCCCCTCCATGCCCGACGAACAGCACTGGATTGAAGAAGGCATTTCCACTTATGTTGAGCCGGTGGCGCGCGTGCGGGTGGGATTGATGCCGCTCGATGAACTCTGGCGCACGTTCATCCGCGACATGCCCAAGGGTGAGCCCGAATCCGGCGACAAAGGCCTGGACAACACCCACACCTGGGGCCGCACCTACTGGGGTGGCGCAATGTTCTGCTTGGTGGCCGACGTGCGCATCCGTGAGCGCACCGGCAATCGCAAGAGCCTGCAGGATGCGTTACGCGGCATTGTGCAAGGCGGTGGAAATATCACCGAAGGCTGGAACATTGAAAAGACGCTCGCTCTCGGCGACAAGGCCACCGGCACTACCGTGCTTCGCGATCTCTACCGCCAGATGCGCGACAAGCCCGCGCCGGTCGATCTCGACCAGCTCTGGAAAAAGCTTGGGGTCGCGTGGAAAGATGGCGCTCTGCGGTTCAATGATCAGGCCCCCGAGGCATACATTCGCAAGGCGATTGCCACACCACAATCGCGACAGCCGCAAAAGAATTGAGGCGCCCGTGCGAGCGCCTCGTAGAGAAGAGGAGATCAACTCAGTAGTGGAACTTGTACCGCACCTGCAACGCCACCATCCTGGGATCGCTTACGTGCGAGCCGCCGAAGGTATTGCTCAAGTCGATGAAGTATCTCTTGTCGGCGATATTGGTCGCCGTAATCTTGGCGGACCAGTTCTCGCCGAATGAACGTCCCAGCGCCATGTCCACCGTGGCATAGCTCGGCAGGTGGCCCGGACCATCGCCGTTGAGGAAGCCGGAGCCGGCATAAACATTGCCGGAGAGCCACGCTTTATGCGGCAACGTCGCCGTGAATCCCGTGCTCAAGGTCTGGCGCTGGTCATGGTCGAGAAAGAAGAAGCCCGCCGCAGGGGGAGCAAAGTCGGTCAAGCCGCCGGTAACAGCGCCTGATCCCTCCACTGACTGATGTGAATACGCCACGTGCAGGTCGATCATCTTGAACAGCTTGGGTGAGCGTACCGTGGCCTCATAACCCACAACGCGCACGCTCTGGATGGTGAGCGGGATGAACAGATTGGAATTTCCGATCGCGTCGTGATCGAAGAAATTATGCGCGCCGGTACGGAAATGATCGAAGTCGAGTACCCAGCCACGCACGGGAACGGTCAGGCCGATCTCGTGCTGTTCGTCGCGTTCGCCGCGCAGCGGCAAAAATCCTGATGCCGGATCGACTGCAGCGAAGATGTCATTGGAAACAGTATCAAGCGGCGGCGCCTGGTAGTAGCGGCTATACGCGCCGCGAAGAACCCAGCGCAAACGCGGAATCTCAATGGCCAAGCCCAGGCGCGGGCTGGCGGCGGTCTCGGTAATCAGGCCGTCAAAGCGCGTGAGCCGAACGCCCGCATTCAGCGCCAGCCAGGATGTGGCTTTATATTGATCTTCCGCCCACATCGCTTCCAGCTGCGCGCCGGCTTTGCGCCGTGTCGGCGGGACATTGACCGTAGTGAGCGTCGGCGGATCCGTGCTGTCGTCCACGTTTGTGCCGGTCAAGCCAACCAAATGATTATCATGCTGATAAAAGCCGTACGCGCCGAGCTTGGCGTTGTGCTTGCCCTTCACGACGTTCAGCGCCGCCTGGCCGCCAATGTATGACGAGGCGCGATTGTCCGTGGTGACAATCCGCTGGTCTGCCGCGCCCAGGCCTTCGAACACCGCGCGGTTGAAATGGTAAGAAGGCGTCAGCGTGAACATGATGCCGGAGCCGATCGTGTGCACCCAGGAGAAATTCCCGAAGATGTCCTGCTCCCGGTCACGATCGCGAATGCCGGCCGCCTGCTGATCGGGATCGTTCGGTACCTGGAAATAATCCGTCCGCGCTGAGCCGACAAAGCGCAGCTGATCGTTCGGCGTAGCGTTGAGAATCAGGGAGTTAAACGCGCCTGCGCCCGCTGACTGGTTGTGCAGGTTCGCCGTTGTTGGCGTTTCCAGACCGTGATCGCTGCGATTCCCATTCAGGCTCACATAATAGGCAGAGCGGTCATTGTGGTCGCCAAAGCTGAGTTGATTGTCAGTGGTGTTGAAGTTTCCGTAGCTGGTAACCAGTTCTCCCTGGCGCGAACGCTCGAATCCCGAGCGCGTGACGACGTTGAACACACCGTAGGTGCGATCGCCCGACTCGGCCGAGAAGCTGCCACGCTGAACCTCCATGTAGTCGACGTCCTTGGGATCAAATTGCGGCCCTACGTTGGTGGCGATGTTGGTGTTGGGCACGGGTACGCCGTCGATCTCCCAGTTAACCTGGTGTCCCCCGCGTACGTGAAGCTGATCGTGGACCATGGCCGCGCCGGGAACAAAGTCGGTAATCATCGACATTGCGTTGGTCCGGTCTGCGCCGGGGACCTGCGCGATTTCATTGCGGCCGACCAGCGTCTCAGGAGTCGAAGAGGAAGGATTCACCGTCTCCGGCAATCCGGAGACCTCCACTGTCTCCTGGTGCTGCGCGAGTACCAGCGCGAAGTGCAGTTCCTGCACGTTGCCGGAAGTCACGGTCGCCCGCTGCTGCGCGCCTGCGAACCCCGGCGTATCAATCATGACGTCATATTCGCCCACCGGAACGTTGATCAGCGTGGCAATTCCGTCTTCGTTGGTCGTTGCCGAAATCTTGACGTCTGAGGTGCGGCTCTTGACCTCCACCAGCGCACCCTGCACCGGCCGGTGCTGTGGATCATGAACAATGGCCTTGACCGTCCCGAATACTGACGCAAAAACCTGCGCGGGCGCTGACAGCGCCAGCAGAATGAGTGCCGAAATAAATCGTTTTGACATTTTCTTCCCCGAAAGTAATGGTCCGCGCGGTTGATCGGAGCTTGCCTCAAGCATTGCAGCGCACGCAGAAATCAAGGCGGCAATCGCCACAAGGAGAAATCAGCTTTGAGGATTCAAGCCTGGTGAGCCGGAACAGGATGGCTGTCTTCTTGAATGCCCGGTTCTCACGCGGTGCACGGCTGCGATCAGGCGGAGGGAGGGCCCCGGTCCGTGTGCGACGAAAAACCGGCGCTGGTGAAGGTGACCGGAACGAAATGAATGTTCTTTTCGGCCACCGCAAGAGGGGGAAGGAGTGAAGCTTTGATGGCCGGCGCTACGCTCTGCGGATGCCCCGGGGTGCAGCAGTCCATGGGGCATTGGGAGTCGCTTTCGCCCGCGGTGAAGCCTGAGCTGGATTCGGGTGCAGCGTCGTGGTGGTGGTGTTCGTGCATGGCCGGATCAGAGTGCGGCCTTGCCATGGCATGGCAGGTAGCAGCCCTTCCGCTTCCTGTGCACGCCGCCAAGACAGGCGACGCCATGGAACAAAGCAGGGCCAAAACCGTTGCAATGGAGAGAAAACGCCGCATAACCACCCAATGAGGACTATAACCCTATCTTAATTCCTCCAACAATGCCTTTCGCGCACGTAAGTCATTAATTTTCCTAATCCTTAAGCCGAGACGAAGCGGCTCATCCGTCCGTGACTGCTTATCAATTGGATTGTACATGCGGCGCGCAGGTTACATGCCACTTTCAATATCGCGGAGCCAGTTCCGGCGGATGCCATTCCAGCCCGCTTTCGCCGGCCCAGATATATCCGCTCCGCAACTTCTCCGGCGGGATCCCGGCAACGGCGCTGCGGTAGATCGTCTCCAGGTCGTCTGTTCGCGGTTCGAAGCCAATCACGCCGGCCGAAAAAGGAAACTGGTTGTAGATGTGGCACGCCAAACCGAACAGCGCCTGGTCAACTTCGCGCTCCCAGTCGGTATAGCCCTGCGAGGTTCCAAAGGGAAACGTGCCCGTGGGATAGATTCGATCCAGCGAAGCTAAGGGAAGGTAAAGCTCCAGCCAGTCCGGCTCGTAGTCTGTGCAAAAAATGAAGCAGCCACACGGGACTTTCTTTCCATTCGGCAGCGTGAAGACGCCGTAACGATGGGTCCGCAGGTCGCCGCCGGCATTCTGCACCCGCGGCTGCTCATAGGGCTCCTTTTCGCGCTCCATGTACCAGCCGTCGAGCAAAGGATAGGTCTGCACCGCCTCCAGCGCGGAGCGTGAATGATCATTGGAACGCTGCTCCAAGTCGATTATGAGCAGGTAGAAGCCGTTTAGCCAGACTTCACGCGGAGTGAAAACACGCTCAGGCAATGCGGCGCTTTCCCAGATAGAAATAGACAGCCGGCGTCACAATCAGCGAGAGCACCATGGAGATCATGACGCCGCCGATCACCGCGATAGCCAGCGGCTGGAGCATCTCAGAACCCGCGCCCAGAGCGAAGGCCAGCGGCAGCATGCCGGCCATGGTGGCGAGCGCAGTCATAAAAATGGGGCGCAAACGGCGGCGACCGGCCTGAATCATGGCTTCTTCCGGCTCGAAACCGGCGTGCGCGAATTTCTGGTTGGCATCGAGCAGAAGGATGCCGTTTTTCGCCACGATTCCGATCACCATGATGAGCCCCATCAGCGAAGCCAGATTCACCGTCTTGCCGGTGATGAGCAGAGCCAGAAACACACCCGAGATAGAGAGCAGGGCCGAGCTCAGAATAGCTGCCGGTGCCGAGAAATTGCGGAACTCGAACAGCAGCACCGTAAACACCAGGACAATGGCGAGTACCAGCACGATGGCCATGTCACGAAAGTCCTTTTGCTGCTGCGCATAGAGCCCGCCGTACTCGACGCGGATGCTGGAGGGCAGATGCAGGCCCGCTACCACCTTCTGCACTTTGCCCATCGCTGCGCCCAGGCTCAGTTTCTCCAGCCGCGCCGTCACCATCACCAGCCGTTGCAGGTTCTCGCGCATGATCTCCGTCTGCCCGGGCAGCTCGGTTACCTGCGCCACCGACCCGAGCGTTGCCGTGTGGCCTGCGGAGCTGATCAGCACGGTGTTGCTCATCGCTTCCAGCGAACCGCGGTTCGCGTCCGGGAAGCGCACGCGTACGGTGTAGGCGCGATTGTTGGCCACCACAGGATTCGGCGCGGTCACGCCTTCCAGCAGCGCGCTCGCGTCCGTGGAGACCTCTTCGGCGGTAAAGCCGGCCTTGGCTGCGACCGCGGGATCCAGGCGAAACTCCGCCGCCGGGCCGCTGGTTGTGTTCTCGATCCCGTCCTTCAAGTCAACGACCCCGCCGATCTTTGCGATGGCCTCAGCCACGCGCGGCGCCTGCTCTTCCAGCAATTTGGGATCTTCAGAAAACAATTTGATCACCACCGGCTCCGGCTCGCCGGTCAGGTCGCCGATCATATCCTGCAAGATCAGGGGAAAATCCACATCCACGGCCGGCTCCTCGCGCTTGATTTGCGCCCGCAGGTCGGCAATCACGTCATCGGTCGCGCGTTTCCGGTTGGGCTTGAGCTTAACCGTAAGATCGCCACGGTTGGCTTCTGTGACCGACGCCAGTCCCAACTGGAGACCGGTGCGGCGCGAAGTGCTCTCCACCTCCGGCGTATCCTGAAGCATCTTCTCCAGATGCGCAACGATCCGGTCGGTCTCCTGGAGCGAGCTGCCCGGCGGCGTCAGGTAGTCGAGAATGAAGCCGCCCTCATCCATCTCCGGCAGCAGATCAGAGCCGAGAAACTTGTAGCAGAGAAACGAAACGAGGATCAGCGCAGCCGCGCCGATCACCAGCGCGAGCGGACGCTCCAGCGCGCGGCGCAGCCAACGCTCATAGAATTCGATAATGCGGCCGAAGAAACCCTTCATGGAGGCTTCCTCCGCCGCCATGAGCTTGCGAATTTCCTGGTCAACGTCTTCGCTGGCCGTGTTCGTGGGGGCGTCGGCTGCTTTGCGGCGCAGGAGGTAGATGCTGAGCGTCGGCGTCCAGGTGAGGGCGAGCGCGAGCGAGGTCAACAGCGCGACGCACATGGTCACGGCAAGTGCGCGGAAAAAGGTGCCGTTCACGCCAGTCATGGAGATCAGCGGTAGAAAGACGACGATCGGCGTAAGCGTGGAGCCGATCAGCGGAACCGTGATCTCTGACAAAGCGCTCCGTACCGCTTCGATTCTTCCCTCTCCGGCGTCGCGATGAAGCACGATGTTCTCGACGACGACGATTGCATCGTCGATTACCAGTCCGACCGCCGCAGCCAGGCCGCCGAGCGTCATCAGGTTGAAGCTCTGGCCCAGCAGTTTGAGCGCGATGAAGGTCACAAAGATCGTGACCGGAATGACGAGCCCGGCAACGACCGAGCTGCCCCAGTCGCGCAGAAACACAACCAGCACGATTGCCGAGAGCAGCAGCCCGAGGAGAATCGCGTCGCGTACGCTCTTGATTGAATCCCGGACGATGCCGGACTGGTCATAAAACGGAGTGAGATGAATTCCGGGCGGCAGGCCTTTGCGGATCTGGTCGACTTCATCATGCACAGCCTTCGCCACGGCGACGGTATTTGAATCCGGCTGGCGATTGATGTTCAGCAGCACCGCCGGCTTGCCGTCGGCACGAACGATGGTGTACAGCGGTTTGACTGATTGTTGCACGGCGGCGACATCGCCTATGCGCACGGGAATTCCCGCCGGCGTGTTCTTGATTACGATCTTTGCCAGATCGTCGGCATTGCGGGACTGCCCGTTCACCAAGCCAAGAACGAGTTGATGATTGCGCTCGAAGAGGCCGGGCGAATTCACCAGGTTCGTCGCCTTGACCGCGTTCAGAATGTCAGTGACGGTGATCGAGGTCTCCAGCAGTCGAGCCGGGCTGGGCGAGATTTGAAACTCCGGCTCCTGTCCGCCCTGAACAATGACCGTGGCGACGCCGTTCATCCGGTTCAGGCGCGGAGCGAAGTCATATGTCGCCATCTCCCAGAGCCGGTTTTGCGGAACGTTGTCGGCAGTCAGGCTATAACCGAGGATTGGGAAAGTCGCGAAGGTGAGGCGGTGGCTCTGGATCTTTGTTCCCGGAGGAAGCTCAGGCTCAACCTTGGAAAGCGCCGCGTCCACCAGTTGGAGCGCCTGGAACATGTCACTCTGCCAGTTGAAGAACAGATCGACTTCCGCCGAGCCGCGGCTGGTGGTCGAAAGCACGCGCTCCAGCCCCTGCACGCTGTTCACCGCCTGCTCCACCGGCCGCGTGATGGTGACCATCATCTGGTCAATGGGCATCACTCCGTTGTCAATGCCGATTACGATGCGGGGAAAATCCGTGGATGGAAAGACAGCTACTGGGATGGTGAAGGCCTCATAGATGCCGACCAGCGCGACAACCACGATCACAAAGATCACGGATTTTGCGTTGCGCGCAAACCACTGCTGACCGGAGGCCCGGGCCTTCACGTCAGCGTGGTTGGTGACCTTGGGTTCATCAGCCATCGGGCCTAGTCCTTTTTGCTTTTGTCCTTCTTGCCGGCGGCGGGTTTGGAGTTGGCTTTTTGATCGTCGTCCGAATCGGCACTGGTTTTCTCGTCTTTGTCCTTGTCCCCGCCTGCTTCTCCATTTGCGGTCTCGGGCTTCTCGACCTTCACTTTTGTCTTGTCGGGAAGCCCATATGCGCCCTGAGTGATTACCATTTCGCCCGGCTTGAGGCCGGAGACGATCTGCGCCTGTTCGCCCGTCTTGATGCCGACCTTCACGTCGCGGTTTTGCGCCTGACTCTGCTCATTGATCACCATCAGCTGCGCCGAATCTTCCTTCGCGTTGAGCAGCGCAGATGCTGGAACCACCACCGCATCGTGGACCACCTGGGCGGTGATGCTGATCTGTGCCGTAGCACCGGGCCGCAGCTGCTGGCTGGGATTGGCCGCCTGCACCCAGACTTCAACCGTCGTGCTGCCAGGATCAAGTGCGGGGCTGACCAGAGAAACTTTTCCCTCGACCGGCTTTTCCATGCCGGGAAGCGAAATGGTGGCCCTGTCCCCCTTGTGCAGAAGCAGCGCATCGCTTTGCGGCACGTGCGACTTGGCAACGATCTGCGAGATATCCATCACGGTGAGCAGAGGCGCCGCAGTGGAGGCCATCTCGCCGGGATAGAGCGGACGGTCGGTGATGTAGCCGGTGATCGGGCTGTGAATCTCGGTGTAACTGAGCTGCGCTTCGGCATTGAGCAATTTGCCTTTGGCCGAAGTGAGCTGTCCCTGAGCCGACTTGATCGCGCCCTGCTTACCCACCGCGTTCAGCCCGTCGAGGTGCTTCCTGGCGACCTCATAGGCAGTGCGAGCCTGGGACAGCTGCACGGCCGCGGCATCCAGATCTTTGCGCGGCAGAGCTCCCTGTTTGAAAAGATCTTGCCGGCTCGAATAAAGTTTCTGCGCCGCATCCAGTTCCTGCTGCGAGGTTTGCACTTCATGCTCAGACTTGGCGATCTCCTCGGGGAGGTTGGCATTGACGCTGGTGCTGTAGGTGGCTTCAGCCTGTTCGTAAGCGCCTTTGTTGTCGAGCGCGGCGGCCGAAAGGTCGCGATTTTCGAGCGTCGCCAGCAGTTGGCCCTGGCGCACCTTTTGCCCGCGCGTGACATAGAACTTCTTCACCGGCGCATTGATCTTGGGCGTAATCGCCGACTGCAAAACGGGAAAGATAACCGCTTCGGTATTCACCACGCGCGCGATATCGGACTTGGCGGCGGGAACGGCCTGAACGTTGACCTCCGGCCCCTCGTCCTTTTCCTTCTTGCCGCAGCCGATGATCGTCGCGTACAGGACCGCACTTACTGCCAAAAGCATGCCCAACCGCGCCTTCAGTCTTCGTTTCTGCATAAATATTCAGGTTACATTGTACCTGTCAGGGTTTGGAGGTTTGCCAGAGCGGTGCGCGCGCGGACCTCGCCATCACTGAAAGCGTTGCGCGCCTGGGTCAGCGTGTTTTGCGCGTCCACAACCTCGAGCACCGTTGCTTCCCCGCCCTGGTAGCGCAAAGTCGTCAGCCGCAAGCTCTCCGCCGCCAGATCGGCTGAGCTTTTCAGCAGGTCAAGTTCGGAGCGCGCCGCCTCAGCCTCGGCATAAAGGGAACGAATATCGGCCTGGAGCTTGCGCTGCGCCTGCGTCAGTTCGCGCTGGGCCTGCTTGCGCCGCAAGTCGGCCTGGACGACCTTGCTGTGCGTGGCACCCCAATTCCAGACCGGAATATTGAGAGTCGCGGCGACCGAATAGCCCAGGTTGTGCGTGCCATCAGGTTCGCGCGCAGCAAAGTGCGGAGCGTCGATTCCGTAGAAATAATCGACGGTCAGCGTAGGAAAGTAGGCGCTCTGGGCGGATGCCACCTCGAACTTCGCCGCTTGAAATCCCGCAGTCGAGGCGCGCAGGTCGGGATTGCGCGTCTGCGCTGTCTTTAGGAACTCGTCAAAGCTGATGAGCGGCGGCGCCAGCTGTGCGTCATCGACCACCGTGAAATTCAGGTTGAAGTCGGGAAAGAGCAGTACAGCCAGATCGAGGCGCGCTTTGTCCATGGCAAGCTGGGCTTCGCGCAGGTCGCGCTGCCGGTCGTTCGATTGGAGTTGCGCCTTGATTACGTCAGAGTGCGCCACCTCGCCGCCGTTTTCCAGCTTCTTACTAAGATCGAGAAAGTTCTGCGCCTCGAGCGCTGCCTGCTGCACGTTAGCGTACTTGCGCTGCGCCGCAATCAAACCGTAATAATCCTGCACCACGGTGACCACCAGCCCGCGTTTGGCCACCTCCGCCTTGGCGCGCGCCACCGCTTCCAGCGAGCGAGCGCGCCGGTAATCAGCGTAATTGGTATAGCCGATCACCTGATGCACGTTGCCCTGGCTCAGATATTCATGCACGGAGTTGTTGGCGACGAATACACCGGAGGGCGTGCCATTGGGCTCCGTGTAGATGAACTGATTGTTGTAGTTCACGCTGGGCAGCAGCGCGGCCCGGGCCTGGATCTTGTCTTCATGGGCGATCCCCTGATCGGTCAGCGCGGCCTGGAATTGCACGCTGTTGGCGCGCGCGCGATTGAGGGCGTCCTGCAGCGTGAGCGTGAGAGGCGCCTGGGTGGAAGGCGCCGGCGCGTCCTGGCCAAAGACGGAGATCGGCAGGCAGACAACAAGCAGAAATACGGCTGGTGCTTTAAGCAAGAGGCCTCCTCATCAAGAGCCAAGTAGTATACGGAAACGCGAACCGCTACTCGTAAGATGAAGGCCAACGTGAGCTGGATGGCATGGGTTAATATGGATTTGTCGGCCTAATCCATTGAACGTTTCGTCCTTATTTGTGCTTACTATCTTGGCCTGCTCATGCGGCGCCTCCGCCCATGCTCAAGAGCCGGTCCCTTCGCCACATCAAAACGATACACATGCGAAACACCAGCATTCTCCCGATGAGATGCCCGGGATGCAGCACGCAATGCACCAGCAGCCCGAAACATTCATTGACGAAATTCTGCACCACGCGACGGCCGGTACCTCGGCGCAGCCGAACTCAGTTCAAGAACCGATGCTGATGCAGACGAAAGCCGGATGGCTCTGGATGTTTCATGGCACGGCCTTCTTGAATGAGTTGCAGCAGACTGGCCCACGGGGCTACGACAGGTTCTTTTCCACCAACTGGTTCATGCCGATGGCGCAGCGGAGCTTCGGCCGTTCTGAGCTCACGCTGCGGACCATGGTGAGCCTGGAGCCGGCCACGGTCACCAAACGCTTCTATCCGCTTCTGTTCCAGCAGGGAGAAACCGCGTTTGGGAAGCCGATCAATGATGGCCAGCATCCGCACGACTTCTTCATGGAGCTGGCTGCGCTCTACGATGTGCGGCTGGGCGAACACGGACTGCTGTCGTTTTATGCGGCGCCAATCGGCGACCCCGCCATGGGGCCGTCCGCGTATGCGCACCGGGCTTCGGCTTCAGAGAACCCGGTGGCTTCGCTCGGGCATCATCTTCAAGACTCAACCCACATCGCCGATGACGTGATCACCGGTGGGCTCACGTATAAATCGGCGCGCATCGAGTTTTCCGGCTTCCACGGGCGCGAGCCGGATGAATTTCGCTGGAACATCGACTCCGGCGCAATCGACTCCTGGTCCACGCGGCTCACTGTCCAACCCGGGCAAAACTGGAGCGCGCAGTACTCGTTCGCTCATCTCACCAGTCCTGAGCAGTTGCACGCTGAAGAAGACATACAGCGCATGACGGCCTCGCTTATGTACAACCGCCCGCTCGCGCACGGGAGCTGGGCCTCGACCCTGCTGTGGGGCAGAAATCGGGTGCTGCAGAGCGGACACGTGTTCAATGGATACCTGGCCGAGTCCACGCTGCAATTCGCAACCCGGAACCGCGTGTGGACCCGGATTGAAAACGTCGATCGCACCAGCGAGCTGTTGCTGGGCAAGAATCCAGAGCCGCCGGGCTTCGAAGAGAGCTTCCTGGCGCGCATTCAGGCTTGCACCGCCGGCTATGATCGCGACTTCCCTCTCATTCCCGGCGTCTCCACCGCGTTAGGCGGACAAATGACGCTTTATGGCAGACCCGATTCCCTGGCTGTGCTTTACGGACGACATCCCGCCGGGTTTATAGTGTTTGTGCGCTTTCGTCCCATTGGCAGTCCGCACATGCATTGAGGAAATTGCCCCATGAAGACACCGCGCCGTACATTTCTCACCGGATACGCCTCGCTGGTAACTTCCACGCTTGTGCTGCCGTTCTCTGCTCTGGCAGAGCAAAAGAAGGCCGTGCCCAAGGCAGCACCTAAGAAGAAAGAAGAGGGCGAGGACGACGTCTCAACGAATGAAGACCTGATGCGTGAACACGGAGTGCTGAACCGTGTGCTGTTGATCTATGACGAGGCGATGCGCCGCATTCAGGCCAATGAGAAATTCGACGGCACCGTGCTGGTGAAGTCGGCCGGGCTGATCAAGAGCTTCATTGAGGACTACCACGAGAAGCTGGAAGAGGACCACATCTTCCCGCGCTTCGAGCAGTCCGGGAACAAGCTCACGGAACTGACGGTCAACCTGCGCGCGCAGCACGCAGTGGGGCGCATTCTGACGGAAAAGATAATCGCTACGGCGAAGAGCGGCGACATGCAGCTTTTGAGCAAGTCGATGGCGGCCTTCAACCACATGTATCGCCCGCATGAGGCGCGCGAAGACACGGTGCTCTTCCCCGCCCTGCACAAGGTCGTCAGCAAACATGAATACGACGCCATGGGCGAGGAATTCGAGCGCATCGAGCGCAAGACCTTCGGTGGCGATGGCTTTGATATGGCCGTGGACCAGGTGAGCGAACTGGAAAAACAGTTCGACATCTACGACATCTCCAAGTTCACGCCGGATGTTGCTAACAAATAAATGATGGCAGCGCTGCTGTTCTTCGCTGCGATTCTGGCTTGGCACTCTGGCGGGCGGACAGGTGCTGCGCTAGCGTGTGGTGATGCTCAGCGCAGTGGCAAAGTGATACCCTGAAGTGAGCTCGAGTCTTCGGCAGCGCGGTTCAAAAATCTTATCCACTCGAAAAGGAGCGATTTATGAAGCCGAATGGTCTTTCTCTTCTCCCCACAATCTTCTTTGTTGCACTCTCATGCTGGAGCCAACAGCCAACATCCACTCCGCCCGCCTCCGGGGGAGACTGGAAGGATACCGACGCAACCATGGGCCGCCCGGGCCAGGACCAGCCTGATGGCACACACAAATACGCGCTGCCTCGCGGCGACATGAACGTGACGGTGAACGGCGTTCAGGTCAAACCGGGGCTGGCGCTGGGATCGTGGGTAGCATTCAAACACAATGGCAAGATGGACATCGTCATGGGCGATTTGGTGCTGGCGGAAGACGAGGTCGGACCAGTGATGCAGGAGCTGCAGTCCGGTGGAATCGAGATTACGGCGCTGCACAACCATCTGATCGGCGAGTCGCCGCGCGTGATGTATATGCACATACATGGCATGGGCAAGACCGCCGATTTGGCCAAGGCGATCCACGCGGCCGTCGCCAAGACCAAGACCCCGGAGCCCAAGCCGCCGGCGCAGCCCGGAGATCTGGGGATCGACACCAAGCAGATCGATCAGATTCTGGGACACTCGGGCAAGAACAACGGCGGCATCTACCAGGTTGGCGTGCCTCGCGCCGAGCACATCACCGAAGGCGGCGTGGCGATTCCCACCTCCATGGGCCTGGCTACGGCGCTGAACTTCCAGCCGACCGGCGACGGCAAGGCGGCCATTACCGGAGATTTCGTGCTTCTGGGAAAAGAAGTTAATCCCGTGATCAAGGCGCTGACGAGCAACGGCATTGCGGTAACGGCGCTGCACAGCCACATGCTCAACGATCAGCCACACCTGTTCTTCATGCACTTCTGGGCCAATGACGATGCGCTCAAGCTGGCCAAAGGGCTGCGTGCGGCGCTGGATAACACGAACTCGGCGAAGTAGTGGTCTTTGCGACAACAGAGGAGGCCAAGTGACAAAGCGAACGACTCTGGTTCTTGCAATCCTGGCGGCCATGGCGGGCGGCGCCTCTTGGTGGCGAAGCCATAAGGTGTCGGCTGCTGCAGCGGCAGGAACGACGCTGAGACAAGTCGCCGCCTTTGATCTGCCCGGACCGCCGGGAAAACGCTTCGACTATCTCACCATCGATTACGACGATGGCTATCTCCTCTCAGCGCACCTGGGGCCGGGGCTTCTCTACGTGATCGACCTCAAGGACAACAAGGTCATCGCAACCATCCCTGACGTGCCCGGCGTTGAAGGCGTGGAGTACGTGCCCGAGCTGAAGAAGGCATACACCTCGGATTGGCGCGAGCAGAAGATCGGCGTGGTAGACCTGCGGCAGAACAAGGTTGTGGCTAAAATTCCCGCGCTCAATAAGCCCGACGGCAGCGCTTACGCCGCGCCGTTCCACAAGCTCTACGTCTCTGATGAACGCGCGGAGGCCGAACTCGTGGTTGATGTTCAGACTGACAAAATCGTCAAGACACTGAACTTCAAGAGCGAGACCGGCATGCCGCAGTACGATCCGGTAGCCAAGTTGATCTACATCAATCTGCAACAGCTTGACGTGATGACCGTGGTCGATCCGGCGACGGACAAGGTCGTCACCCCGATTTATACGGTCGCGCCATGCAAGGGCAACCACGGCATGGCACTCGACCCACAGCATCGCCGAGCGTTCCTGGTTTGCGAAGACAACAATCTTATGGCGGTGCTCGACCTGGAAAAGCACAGGATCATCACGACATTGCCGGTCGCGCCGGATCCGGACGTCATCAAATATGATCCCGGGCTCAGACGCATTTACGTTGCGTGTTACAGCGGCGCGATTTCTGTAATCCAGGAAGAGGATCCGGACCATTTCCGCAAACTGGAGGACTTCCCTGCCCAGCATAAGGTCCACAGCCTGGCCGTGGATGAGCGTACCCATCGCGTGTATGTGCCGGAAGAGGAAGAAAACGGCAAACCGGTGGCGCGGATGATTGTCTATGAGCCGGTCGAGCGCCGCTGAGCCGCGCGAACAGGTGGCGGCGAAACACGGGATGCTGCAGCTCGTCTGGTATTTCCTGCGCCTGGGAACCTGGGGCTTTGGCGGGCCGATTGCCCTTGCCGGCTACATGCAGCGCGACCTGGTGGAGCGCCGCGGTTGGTTCAGGGAAGACGAGTACCTTGACGGCCTGGCACTGGCACAGCTGGCGCCCGGTCCTCTGGCGGCGCAGCTGGCAATGTATCTGGGCCTGCTGCGCGGAGGAGTGACCGGCGCAACGCTGGTTGCCTTCGCTTTTATCCTGCCCTCATTTCTGATGGTGCTGGCGCTCTCGTTCTTCTATGTGAAGTTCGGCGGACTGCCCTGGATGCGTGCCGCGTTTTACGGAATTGGCGCGGCAGTCATCGCAATTGTGGCCCGCTCAGCTTTCAAGCTGGTCAAGACCGTGCTGGCCCGCGACGTTCTCCTCTGGGGCATCTTTCTTGTCCTGCTGGTTTCCACGGCCGTCACCGAGCGAGAAATTGTCTGGCTTTTTCTGGCCGGAGGCCTCCTGGCTCTGGTAATCAAAGCGCCCCCGAAGTTGAGCGGAACAAAAGCTGTTTACTTCCTTTTCGGCACGGGCTATTCGTGGCTTTCTGGCACCTTCATCCAGATCTGGTTCTTCTTTACCAAGGCAAGCCTGTTCGTCTTCGGCAGCGGACTGGCGATTGTTCCTTTTCTTTACGGAGGAGTGGTCCAGCAATATCACTGGCTCAACGAGCAGCAGTTCATCGACGCCGTGGCTGTAGCCATGATTACTCCAGGACCGGTGGTCATCACTGTGGCCTTCATCGGTTACCTGGTTTACGGATTTCCCGGGGCTATCGCCGCCGCGCTCGGCGTATTTGTTCCCGTCTATCTGGTTGTGGTGATTGCGGGCCCGTTCTACAAAAAGTTTGCGGGAAATGTTCATCTGCGCGCCTTCGTCCGCGGCGTGACCGCGGCTGCCACGGGCGCGATAGCCGGAGCTGTGGTTGTGCTGGCGAGGCGCTCGATCACCGACATTTCCACAGCGTTGATCGCGGTGGTCGCGCTGGCGCTGCTCTTCAGGTGGAAGATTCCGGAGCCACTGATCATCCTGGCCGCCGGACTCATGGGATTCTTGTTAAAGAGGTAATCTTCCTGCCGACGTGAGCTGAATCACATCGAGCGGGTACGACCTGCAATTAGTTTGGGGACGCGCCGATTCTTGCACACCTGCGTTTGTATGTTTCCAACGCGGCGCAATCCATTAAGCTTGAACTGAAAAGGAAGACGTATGGACAGCGCGCTAGTCATTCACCGGCTGCATTTCGCCTTCACCGTAACCTTTCATTATCTGTTTCCCCAGCTGACCATGGGCTTGGCGCTGCTGATTGTGGTGCTGAAGACCATCGCGCTGCGCACGAGCAACGACATTTACAACCAGTCGGCGCGCTTCTGGGCAAAGATCTTCGGCATCAACTTCATCATGGGCGTGGTGACGGGCATTCCCATGGAATTCCAGTTCGGCACCAACTGGTCGCATTTTTCGCGGGTCACGGGAGGCGTGATCGGGCAGCCGCTGGTGATGGAAGGCGTGTTCTCGTTCTTTCTGGAGTCGGCCTTTCTGGGATTGTTCTTGTACGGTGAAAAGCGGCTCAGTCCCAGGGGACACTGGTGGTCGGCGTTTCTGGTGTTTCTGGGCTCGTGGCTATCCGGCTTCTTCATTATCGTGACTGACGCGTGGATGCAGCATCCCGTCGCCTTCCAGCGCGGCGCTGACGGCAGCTTCCAGGTCATCAGCTTCTGGGGGCTGCTCCTGAATCCCTGGGCGCAGCTGCAATACGCGCACAACATGAGCGGAGCGGTGATCACCGCGGCCTTTGTGATGGCAGCCATCGGCGCGTATTACCTGCTGGAAGGCAAGTTCGTCGAGCATGGCCGCATCTTTTTGCGCGTGGGTGTGATTGCCGGATTTATCTTTTCCGCGCTGCAGATCTTCCCAACGGGCGATCTTCAGGGCAAATACATGGCCAAAAACCAGCCAGTCACCACTGCGGCGATGGAGGGCTTGTTCAAGAGCGAGCAGGGTGCGCCAATCGTGATTCTGGGCCAGCCCGACGAAGAGAAGCAGCGGATCGACAATCCTTTTGTCGTCAACCGGGTGTTGAGCTTCCTGGTTTACGGAACCACGACGGCCGAGGTGAAAGGCCTGAATGAGTTCCCCAGGGACCAGTGGCCCACAAATATCCCGCTGCTTTATTACAGCTACCACATCATGGCCGGGCTGGGGACAATTTTCATCGCGGTCATGGCGCTGGGCGTGCTCTGGCTGTGGCGCAAGAAGCTCTATCAGGCGCGCTGGTTGCTGTGGATCATCATGCTCTGCCTGCCGCTGCCGTACATTGCCAACACCGCGGGCTGGATGACCGCCGAGATCGGACGGCAGCCCTGGCTGGTTTATGGACTCATGCGCACCACGGAGGGCTATTCCAAATACGTGAACGCAAGCAATGGACTGTTCACACTGCTCGGATTCATGGGGCTTTACACGGTGCTCGCGATCCTCTTCCTGCTGCTGATGAGCCGCGAAATCTCACATGGCCCAGACGCCGGACACGGACCAGCGCTCGGTTCCGGTGATCCGATCACTGTGGGCTACGGAGGTTAGCGATGCTTTTTATCTGGTTTTGGCTGGTCGCGGTGATGATCACGGCGTACGTGGTGCTGGATGGCTTCGATCTGGGTGCGGGCGTGTTGCATCTGCTGATTGCGCGCACGGACCAGGAACGGCGCACCGTGATCCGCACCATCGGCCCGGTGTGGGACGGCAACGAAGTCTGGCTGCTGGCCGGCGGCGGCACTTTGTACTTCGCGTTTCCGCTGTTGTACGCGTCGGGGTTCAGTGGATTTTATCTGCCGCTGATGATCGTGTTGTGGCTGCTGATATTGCGCGGAATCGGCATTGAGCTGCGCATGCACCTTGAATCGACCGTATGGCAAGGCTTCTTTGACGGCTGCTTTGCCATCTCCAGCCTGCTGCTCACCGTCTTTTACGGCGCCGCGCTGGGAAACGTGATCCGCGGCGTGCCGCTCAAACAAGACGGCTACTTCTTTCTTCCGCTGTGGACCAACTGGCGTCCTGGCCCTGAGCCGGGAATTCTTGACTGGTACACCGTCATCGCCGGAGTTGTGGCGCTGGTAGCGCTCACCATTCATGGCGCGAACTACGTCGCCGTAAAGACGTCCGGCGATCTGAATTTGCGCGCGCGCCGCATGGCAGCGCGACTCTGGCCTGTGCTGCTGCTGCTGACTCTCATCAGTCTTTGGGCCACGCTTTCGATCCGTCCGGACGTGCTGAACAACTATCGAGACTACCCTGTACTCTTTGTGATTCCTATAGCTGTCGCGCTCAGCCTGGCGGTGATGTTCCTGTATCACCGGCGCAAAAATGATAAAGGAGCGTTTCTCGCGTCCTCGGCGTATCTGATCTTCATGCTGGTCGGCGCTGCGGCGGCCGTCTATCCCAACCTTTTGGTCTCGACCACCGACCCCGCGCTGAACATCACCGTGTACAACGCAGCTGGAGGAGCGTATTCGCTCTCATTCGGACTGATCTGGTGGGGCTTCGGCATGGCCCTGGCGATCGGCTACTTTGTCTTTGTGTACAGGATGTTTCGCGGAAAAGTTGCAGCTTGATGGATGACTGAGCAATACTTCGTTTATGGGCTCGGTTCCTTTATCGCGAAGACTGGCAATGGCGATGCTGGGCGCATTAGCGATTGCCACGATATGGCTTTTGTTCCGTGATATCAGCGACCCTTGTTACCTACCCATCCACGGCAAAACTGCCTTAGGCGCCCAGATGGTGTTGCTGGCGGGATGGCTGTTCATCTTCCTGGCGGGAAATAAGTCAATAAAGATCGTACTGGTGGCGATTACGGTGTTTGGGTTGGCTTTTCGACCGCTCGAGCCCGGCAACATTCCGTCCACGGCGGAGTCGATTGCCGTCCGGA
>Ga0070730_10001311_pt1 | contig 24149 bp, 17 predicted proteins | sample Coa_R1_3_FD_66447 | JGI IMG/M metagenome (GOLD analysis project Ga0070730, IMG submission 66447) | Surface soil microbial communities from Centralia Pennsylvania, which are recovering from an underground coalmine fire - Coalmine... | ecosystem: Environmental > Terrestrial > Soil > Unclassified ... | reverse complement strand
GGGGTGGGGACCGCTGCCGGGGTGGGCGTGTTGGCCGGCGCCGGTGACTGGGTGGGCGTGTTGGCCGGCGCCGGGGTCGGCGTGTTGGCCGGCGCCGGCGGCTGGGTCACGGCCGGCGGCATAGTGCTGGTCGCCAGGGCCACTGGGCGGTTTGCGGCCGGGGGCGAAGCCGCCAGGGGCGGCGCGACGGCTTGCCGGGTACTGGCCGCGATGGTGGTCAGCGTCGCGGCGAGCTGCTCGGTCTGGCGGCTGGTCTGCAGCCCGTTGAACAGCGCCAGGCCGGCGGCGCCGACGAAGAGCAGTAAGCCGACGACGCTGCCGGCAATCAGCGCAAGGGGCACCCCACCCTGGCCCGCCGGGCGGGGGGTGGCCGGCGGGGCGGGAGCATAGGGCGGCGGGGGCGCGGGCGGCGGCACCGAAATCACGGGCCGGGCGGGCGGCACCCAGGCCGCGGCGGGGGCGGGCGGCACTGAAATCGGCGGGGAGACGGGCGACAGGGGCTGCGTGGCCCGGTCGGCGCCGGCCGCCGGGCCCGGCGCCCCCGGCGGCGGGGGCGCCGCGCCACGCAGCGGGAATGAGCACTGATCACAGTATTGCGCGTCCCGTGTGTTCGCCGCACCACACCGGGGACAAAAATAAGGTATCGTCGCCATGGCCCTGAGCATCCTCCCCCCTATTATACCGTGATTCTTCCGAGATTATCACGTGCCGCGGCGCCTGTTGAGGCGTACCGCAGGCGTCGTGTATAATATGGCGGGAGCAGCAGCCCTACGCAACCGTACGCAGCACCACGCCCTACTACGCCTTACTTGTGTAGGGCGTGGAGATCAAGAGGGATCCAAAGGTGGGATCAGAAGCATCCGCGGTGCCCGGCGGGACCCCCGGGCCCTCGCCGGAGCCCCTGGCCGAGCGGGAAGATATTGCCGAGCTAGCGCGGACGATCGAGGCCGTCTTATTCGCGGCGCCGGAGCCGCAAACGCTGGAGACGTTACGCAAGGGGCTGGGCGCAGCGGCCGCCCGCCTGGATGCGGCCCTCGACCGGCTGGCGGCCGACCTGCGCGCGGCGCGGCGGGGCATCCGCCTGCAGCGGCTGACCAACCAGGTCCAGCTGGTAACCGCCCCCGAACTGGCCCCGGAGCTGGAGCGGTATTTCGGCTACGAGGCCGGTACCCGCCTCTCGAACGCCGCCCTGGAGACGCTGGCGATTATCGCCTATCGGCAGCCGGTCACCCGCGCCCGGGTCGAGCAGTTGCGCGGGGTCGATTGTAGCGGCGTGATCACGACCCTGCTCAGCCGCGGGCTGATCGCCGAGAGCGGGCGGCTGGACACGGCGGGCCATCCGATCCTCTTCAGCACGACGCTGGCTTTCCTGCGCCACTTCGGCCTGGGCAGCCTGGGCGACCTGCCGCCCCTGCCCGCCGCGGAGCCGTAGCCGGAGTGCGGAGTGCGGAGTGCGGAGTGCGGATATAAGTTACCGGCGATTCCGCATTCCGCATTCCGCACTCCGCATTCCGTTTAGTGCGTGCTGCCGGTGGCCGTCGCCCCGACGGCAGTGCGGGCCGGGGCATGCGGGAGCCGGGTCCGCAACTCGGAGACAATCTGCTCCAGGGTGTCGAGGGTGTAGTCGACGTCGTCGGCGGTGTTGTCGGTGCCCAGAGTCAGGCGCAGGGAGCCGCGGGCGAGATCCAGCGGCGTGCCGCAGGCGGTGAGCACATGGCTCGGCTTGGTGGAACCCGAGGTACAGGCTGAGCCGCTGGAGGCACAGATGCCGGCCAGGTCGAGGCGCAGCAAGAGGTCTTCGCCGCTGACCCCCGCGAAGCAGAAGGCGGCGTTGTTCGGCAGCCGCTCCGTGGGGTGCCCCTGCAGGTGCGCGTCGGGGATGCGGGCCAGGATGCCGGCGATCAGGCGATCGCGCAGCGCCGTGATGCGCGGCCCCTCGGCCGGCGCCTGCGCGTAGGCCCGGGTCAGGGCGGCCGCCAGGCCGACGATGCCTGGCACATTCTCCGTCCCCGCCCGCACACTATGCTCCTGGCCGCCGCCATGCAGCAGCGGGGTCAGCTGCGTGCCGCTGCGCACATAGAGGACGCCGACCCCCTTGGGTCCGTAGAATTTGTGCGCGGAGAGCGACAGCAGATCGACCTGCAGTTCGTCGACGCGGATCGGGAGGCTGCCGCCCGCCTGCACCGCGTCCGTGTGAAACAGGATGCCGTGCCGGTGGGCCAGCGCGCCGAGCGCGGCGATCGGTTGGATCGTGCCCACTTCGTTGTTGGCGTACATGACCGTGATCAGGCAGGTATCGGGGCGGATCGCGCGTTCGATCTCGGCCACGGCGACCTGGCCGTAGCGGTCGACGGGGACCTGGGTCACCGCGAAGCCCTGGCTCGCCAGGTGATCGAGCGTATGGCCGACCGCGTGGTGCTCGATCGGGATCGAAATCACGTGCGAGCTGGGGTGGCCCGCGGCGCGGTGCTGGTAGGCGACGCCTTTGATCGCCAGGTTATCCGCCTCGCTGCCGCCGCCGGTAAAGACGACCTCGCGGGTGCGGCAGCCCAGGATGCCGGCCACCGCCCGCCGGGCCGATTCGAGGCCCTGGTGGGCCGCGCGCCCGCGGTGATGCACGCTGGACGGATTGCCCGCCCGCGTGGTGAAAAACGGCAGCATGGCCTGCAGCACATCGGGGTGCGTCGGCGTCGTGGCCGCGTGATCGAGATAAATGTCGTGGGACTCGGTGGGATTCATGGCGCTATCTTAGCTCCTTTGATAGGATAGCGCGGCCTACCAGGATAGACCGCAGGGCCGGGGGTCGCAGGGATCGCAATCGCCCCATTATAACACCGCCGGCCCGCCCCGGCCACTTCAGCCGTGGATCAGGCAGACATAGAGCGATTGCGTGCCCGAGCTGCCCTTAATCGTGGTGGGCATCAGGGGCTGGAAAGTGAGCGGGTAGGTGCGGGCAATGTCGGGCCGGCCCAGCAGGTAGTTCTCGGCCCGCATCTTGAGCTCGGCGGTGGCCCACACCTGGCCGGAGGGGGTCAGATCGGTGACGCGGCTGGCCACGTTGACGACGCTGCCGATCGCCGTGTAATCCATGCGCTGGGGCGAGCCGATACTGCCGACGACCGCTTTGCCGCAGGCCAGCCCGACGCCCATGCCGATGTCGCGGCCCAGGCGCGCCGCCCAGCCATCCTGCAAGGGGCGAAAGGCCGACTGCATGGCCAGGCCGGCGGCGATGGCGCGGGCCGCTTCGTCGCCCCGCTCGGCCGGCAGGCCAAAGATGGCCATGATCCCGTCGCCCAGGAATTTGTCGACCATGCCCTCATAGCCGTAGATCACTTCCGTCATGCGCGAGAAGTAGGGATTGAGTACCTCGTCGACCAGCACCTGGGGGCTCAAGCCCTCGCTGAGGCTGGTGAAGCCGCGCAGGTCGGCGAACAGGATCACCAGGTCTTGCTCGGCCGGCCGGCCCACAGGCGTGGCGGGCGTGGTGCGGGCGACCAGCTGCGCGGCGATGCCGGGCGCCACATAGCGGGCATAATGGCGATGCAAATCGGCATACAGCGTGGCCGTCTGCATCGCCACGGCGGCCTGGTGCGCAAACAGCTCCAGGAGCTGGATCTGCTCATAGCTGGGCCGCACGCCGTCGACCGGCTTGTCAAACGAGAGCATGCCGAAGAAGGCGCCATCGGCCGCCCGTAACGGGACCAGCAGGTTGTCCTGCGGCTGCCAGAGGTTGCCGACCGGGGCGGCGGGCCGGCGCCCGACGCGCCGCCCGCCGCCCAAACCCTCATCCGGGATCAGGAACGACTCGCTGATCTGGTATTCGGGCCGCAAGAGGGCACGCACATCGGCCCAGCGGTAGGTCGTGCGCGCCAGGTCGTCGCGGGCGCGCGCGTCGCGCACGCCGGCCAGCGCGCCGACTTTGAGCAGCCCGGCCTCGGGGTCCAGCAAGGTCACGACGACGCTGCCGAACCCCAGGTGCTGGTGGGCCAGCGCCGCGATCGCCGCTAAGAGCGCACGCGCTTCGACATGCACGCGGAGCTGCTCGGTCACCCGCAAGAGGGTGGTCAGGCGGTGTTGATAGTCGCGCAGCCGGTCGTGTTGCTGCTTGACCCGCAGCAGCGTCCGCACGCGGGCCAGCAGCTCGTGCTCGTCGACCGGCTTGGAGAGAAATTCGTCGGCCCCGGCATCCAGCCCGTGCAGCGTGGCCTCGGTGCCGGACAGGGCCGTCAGTAGGATGACCGGGATATGGGCCGTCTCGGGGCGGGCCTTCAGCGCGCGCACGGTGGCCAGGCCGTCGAGCCGCGGCATCTGGACGTCGAGCAACACCAGGTCCGGCGCCTGGCGGGCCGCGACGGCCAGGGCCTCGTGCCCATCGGCGGCCACACAAACGCGGCAGCCATGGTGCTCCAGGAGTTTCTGGAGATGCCGCTGGACATCCCGGCTATCATCCGCGACCAGGATCAGGGGGCCCGTGCGGGAGTGGTTGAACATAACAATCCCAGCTATTCCGTCCCCGCTAGGCAGGTGCTACCCGATCACCAGGCGGGGCGGCCAACGATGCCCCCGGGTCGGATGTATCTGCTGCGTGGCCGCTATTATAGCACAGATTGGCAGCTGTCCGGTGCAGGCAATCTCCGTCTTGACGAATCCGAGTGGCCGTGCTATGCTGCGCCTGCGCCTGGGCGGTGGAGTACCAGGCGGATCGCATGGTGGCCAGCGACTGGATGAAACCGGCCTCCCCACCCAGGGCGCTGGTCCAGTCAGGAGGAGGAAGTGATGTTCGAGCACCAATACGCCGTGGTTAACGGCATCCGGCTGCATTACGTCACCGCGGGCACGGGGCCGACGATGCTCTTCCTGCACGGCTTCCCGGAGTTTTGGTACGCCTGGAAGGACATCCTGGCCGCGTTCAGCGCGGACCACCAGGTGGTCGCCCCCGACCTGCGGGGCTACAACCTCTCGGATAAGCCGGAGAACGTCGGCGACTACACCATGCCCCACCTGGTCGGCGACGTGCGGGGCCTGCTGGACCAGATGAGCCCCGGGCAGCCGGCCATCCTGGTCGGGCACGACTGGGGAGGCGTGGTGGCGTGGGCCTTCGCCATGGCCCACCCGGAGTATCTGGAGAAGCTGGTGATTATCAACGCCCCGCACCCGGCCGTGTTTGCCCGCGAACTGGCGGCTAACCCCGCCCAGCAGCAGGCGGTGGGCTACATGTCCACACTCCGCGACGCGCGGGCGGAAACGCTGCTCAGCGCCGACAACTATGCCGCACTGGGCCAGATGCTGGTCGGAACGGCCAGCCGCCCCGACGCCTTTAGCGACGACGACCGCGTGGCCTATCATGCCGCCTGGGCGCAGCCGGGCGCGCTGACGAGTGCTCTCAACTACTATCGCGCCAACGCGCTCGGGGGGCCCCCGAGCGCGGATTCCCCTCCCGCGAGCGCGCTCACCGTCCACGTGCCGACGCTGGTGATCTGGGGCGAGCAGGATCGGGCCTTACTGACCGGCAACCTGACGGGGCTGGATCAGTTCGTGCCCCAGCTCCAGATCAAGCGCATCCTCACCGGCTCACACTGGGTGGTCCATGAGGAGCCGGAGGCGATCGCGCGCACCATCCGGGAGTTTCTATAGTACCCTCCGAACGTAATTTGGGCCGGATAGTTGCGGCATCAGCCGCGCGCTTCATAGACCTCCTCTAGGGGGGCGGGCGCGACCGGCCCGGCGGGGGCGGGGGTGCGCCCGATCAGGCGCAGATAGATCAGCAGGGCGGGCGCCCGCAGGAAACCGGTCACGGCGAGGGCCACGCGCAGCGAGACGAGGGACCCGATCGCGCCCACCGGCGGGCCGCCCAGGACCTGGGCGATCGCGTTGGCCTGGCTGGTGAACGAGATCACGGTGGCACGGACCCGCGCGTCGATGCTTTGCGTCAGCCAGGTGTTATAGAGCGGACCAATCAGGCCGCCGATCAGCCCCGTGCCGAGCAGGGCCAGCACGGCCAGGGTAAAGTCGCCGGCGAGGGCGAAGAGCAGGATGCCCCCGATCTGCAGCACCTGGAGTCCCAGGAGCGCCCGGAGCACGGTGCGCGCGTGCGTGGTATCGATCCGGCGCCGCATAATCTCCGTGGCGGCGATGCCCAGCACCATGCCGCCGATGTTGATAAGGCCAAACCAGGTGATCGGCGGCAACGGGCCGAGCGCCGGGAAGTGGAAGCCGGTCAGCAGATGGGCTTCCCAGAGCCGGTCATAGCCCTCGCTGGCCAGGCCCGCGATCGCCGAGAGCCCGAGGGCTGCCAGCAGCACCGGCCGGCCGCGCACGACCCGCACGCCGGCGCGCAGCGTGTGGCCCATCGCCTGCCAGGCCGTGCGATCTTCCCGCGGGGTAGGATGAAAGCCGGTCTCCGGCATGCGCAGTAGCAGGAAGAGGCCAAGCCCCAGGTAGGCGGCGCCCCCGACGAGAATCGGCAGATTGAGGGCGATGCTGCCCAGGCCGATGCTCACAAACGTGGCGACGATGGCGGCCCCCTGGCCCGCCTGCGCGGCCCGCAGGAAGACCGGCCCGACCTGCGCCTCGCCCACCTCGTCAGCGATCCAGGCCTGCCCCGCCCCGCTGAGGAAGGCTTCGCCGACGCCGATAATCACCTCGCCGGCCAGGATGGCGGCGAACGCCGGGATGGCGCCCTCCAGCAGCCAGCCGGCGCCCAGGGTAAACATGCCGATCAGCACCGCCAGCCGCCGGCTGAAGGTGTCGGCGATCACGCCGGTCGGCGCTTCGCACAGGAAATAGCTGGCTTCCAGCACGGTGCCGACGAGCACCAGCTGAAGCGCGTCGAGATGGACGGTCTGGACTTTGTAGACCGCCAGCAGGGTAAACATGGTCGTATTGGCGAACGCGGTGACCGCGCTCAAGACGATGTAGATCCGATAGGCCCGCGAATGGGTCGGAAGCACAGGAACCTGCCTTTCCCAACGGCCGGGCGCTATCCTCCATGAGCCATGCTCAGGCGAGGAGAGGGCCGGTCAGCGAATCAGGAGGCTCGTGAAGTGCGGGGCAAGGGAGACGCCCGGTGGTTGACGGCTATCGTGGCGACGCGCAGATCACGAGCAATGCGATCTTCGTGGCGGTGAGCGATAGGGTTGTCATGGGGGCAGTCTCCTTTATACCAGGTCGTCTTTAGCCAGTCGGCAAGTGGAGCGGCCAGGCGGCCGTCGTTTTTAGTATACCCGGCTACCCCGGGCGCGGGCTATCCGCCGTAAGACCGATATCCGCGCCAGCAATGGGCCGATTTTGCCCGGCCCCGCTTGACACGGTGCCGGCCCCTGACTATAATAACTGCAACGATAGATCTGCAAACACCGCGATCAGGACGAGTACGGCGGCGCGCGCAACAGAGAGGCCCGGGCAGTGGCTGGAACCCGGGCCGGTGGCGGCCTCCGGAAAACCCCCTGGGAGTGGCCGGTCGAAAGCGGCAGCGCCGCGAGTAGACCGCGCCGGCTGGCCCCGTTAGCGGCCACGATGAGCTGCCCCGGCCTGGCCGGCGGCGGAAAATCGGGTGGAACCACGTGAGCCAAGCCTCTCGTCCCGTCTGTGGATGAGGGGCGTTTTTTTACGATTTTGGATTTTGGATTTTGGATTTTGGATTGGGGCGGGTGACCGGTGACTGGTGACCGGTGACCGATGCGATCTGCTAAGGACTATCGGCTGCCGACGCGTCTTACTGACGCCTGACGCCTGACGACTGACGACTGAGGAGGCATACCATGAGTCATTTGGGGATCGAGAAAGAAACGGAAGTCGATTATGCGCCGCATCCGTACGCGGTGGACGATACGGAGTCGGAAGACGCCTACCTGGCGCGGATGCGCCACTCGGCGGCCCACTTGATGGCGGGCGCGGTGCTCCAGCTCTTTCCCGACGCCAAGTTCGCGATCGGGCCGGCGATCGACGACGGCTTTTACTATGACTTCGATCTGCCCCGCGCGCTCACGCCCGAGGACCTGGCCGCGATCGAGCAACGGATGGCCGCCGACCGCGCCGCCAATTACCCCTATGAATATGCCGCCATCAGCCGCGCGGAAGCGCTGGAGCTGTTCCGGGACCAGCCCTACAAGGTCGAGCTGATCCAGGGGCTGCCGGAGGACGCCACGATCTCGACCTACCAGCACGGCGCCTTCCGCGACCTTTGCCGCGGCCCGCACGTCCCGGCGACGGGCGCGGTCGGCGTCGTCAAGCTGCTGAGCATCGCGGGCGCCTATTGGCGGGGCGATGAGAAGCGGCCGATGCTCCAGCGCATCTATGGCACGGCCTGGCGCAGCGAGGCCGATGTGGCCGCCTATGTCCACAAAATCGAAGAAGCCGCGCGCCGCGACCACCGCAAGCTCGGCCGGGAGCTCGATCTCTTCTCCATCCACGAGGAGGCGGGGGCCGGCCTGATCTACTGGCACCCCAAAGGCGGGCTGATGCGCGTCGTCGCCGAGAATTACTGGCGGGAAGCCCATCTCAACGGCGGCTATGATATCGTCTTCTCGCCGCATATCGGGCGGGCCTGGCTCTGGGAGACGAGCGGCCACCTGGGCTTCTATCGCGAGAACATGTACCCGGCGATCGAGATGGACAACCAGGAGTTCTTCGTCAAGCCGATGAACTGCCCGTTCCATATCATGATGTACAAGACGAAGCGCCGCTCCTACCGCGAGCTGCCGCTCCGGTGGGCCGAGCTCGGCACCGTCTATCGCTACGAGCGGTCGGGCGTGCTGCACGGGCTGCTGCGGGTGCGCGGCTTTACGCAGGACGACGCCCATCTCTTCTGCCGGCCCGACCAGATGCACGACGAGGTCTTGCGCGTCGTCGATTTCTCGCTGGAGGTGCTGCAGCCGTTCGGCTTCCACGATTACGAGATCTACCTGTCGACCCGCCCGGAGAAGGCGGTCGGCGAGCCGGCCCAGTGGGAGGCGGCCGAGGCGGCGCTGCGGCAGGCGCTCCAGGAGCGCGGGTTGCCCTTCGAGGTCGACGCGGGCGGGGGGGCCTTCTACGGCCCGAAGATCGATATGAAAATCAAAGATAGCCTGGGCCGGGCCTGGCAATGCACGACGATCCAGTTCGACTTCAATATGCCCGAGCGCTTCGATATGACCTTTATCGGCGAAGACGGCAAAGAACACCGGCCGTACATGATCCATCGCGCCTTGCTGGGCTCCATGGAGCGCTTCTTCGGCTGCCTGATCGAGCACTACGCCGGCGCGTTCCCGCTCTGGCTCAGCCCGGTGCAGGCGGTGATCATCCCGATCTCCGACGTCAAGCACCTGGACTATGCCCGGCAAGTACTCGCCCAGCTGAAGGCGGCCGGGCTGCGCGCCGAGATCGACGACAGCAAGGAGCGCATGGGGGCCAAGATCCGCCAGGCCCAGATGCAGAAAGTACCGTACATGCTCATTCTCGGCGACAAAGAGCGGGATAGCGCGACGGTCAGCATCCGCCAGCGCAGCGGCGAGGACCTGGGGGTCCAGCCGCTCGCCACCCTGATCGCCCGCATGCAGGACGAGGTGGGCCGCAAGGTCTGACCCGGGACTCCGGGGCATAACAATTGCTGAACCCATCCGGCCAGAGGCCCCGCGGGGGCCCCGGCTAGTAGCCAAGGAGTAATCGCATGAGCGTTATTAGCAAGACCCTGAAGTTCACCGGCGGCGTGCTGCTCGGGCTCGGCATCGGCGGGGTGACCGCGCTGCTGCTGGCTCCCCAGTCGGGGGAGATGAGCAAGGAGCAGATCCGCGCCCGCCTGGACGAGATCGTGGATGCGGGCCGCCGGGCCCAGCAGCAGACCGAGACCGATCTGCAGGCGCGCTGGGAGTCCGCGACCCATGAGGGGGCCAAAGGCGCCGGCGACCCGACGGTGGTGAACACCCCGCAGATCAAAGCCGACGCCGCCGCCGAGCGCGCCCGGCAAAAGCAGGAGCAGGAGCACCGGGAAGCGGCCCGCCACCTGGCCACCGCGAGCAACGAGTTGAACAAGGCGAAAGCGAAGCTCTAGCCGCGCCCGGCCCCGCGGCGCGGGGAAAAGCGCCCGACGCGGTCTCTGACCCTCCTGCCCTTCCGGGCAGGAGGGTCTTGTTGTTTCGGCTACCGATCGATCACGGCTGGTTCGCCCTATTTATAGTGAAGTACCCCACGCCGAAAGGCAGGGGCTGCGCACTTCATACCGGACGGGCCGGAGTCTCGGTGCAGGCACGCTTCCCGGCCCGCAGGATGTTCAGCGCCGCGTTGTGATCCCGATCCCGCTCTAGCTGACACACCGGGCAGCTATACACCCGCTCGACCAGGGGCATCTTCTGGATCGCCCCACACTCGCTGCACGTTTGGCTGGTAAACGCGGGATTCACAAACACGACGGTGCGGCCGGCCCATGCTGCCTTGCTCACACACATCTGCTGGAATGCCCGCCAGCCCGCGTCGAGAATCGCTTTGTTGAGCCCCGCTTTGGCCGCCGCCCCGTTCGGCGCGTAGACGGTCGCGCCGGCTTCCGCACTTTTGTCGGCGTCTACCTTCCCTTTCGGACGCCGGGTGAGGTTGGCAATCTCCAGTTTCTCGAAAACAATCACCCCGTATTCGGCCACGAAGCGCCGCGCCAGCTTGTGGTGGAAGTCGGCCCGCTGGTGGCGGACTTTGCGGTGCGCCCGCGCCACCTGGAGGCGGGCTTGTTCCCGCCGCTTGCTGGACGGTTGGCCCCGGCGCCGCTTCTGGCCCCGGGACAGCTTTTGCTGCGCGGCGGCCAGGCGTTTCTGCGCGCGCCGGAAATAGCGCGGGTTGTCGATCTGCTCACCGGTGGAGAGCACAGCGAAATGGAGCAGGCCGAGATCGATCCCCACGGCCGCGTCTGGCGGCTGGGTGGGCGCGGGTTCCACATCCAGCGCGCAGGAAAACGTCACGTACCACTGGTCGGCCGCGCGGCGGATGGTCACCGTCTTGATCACGCCCGCGATGGGCCGGTGGACCCGCACCCGGAAGGTGCCCAGCTTGGCGAGGGTGAGGGTGCCCCACCGGCCGTCGGTATAGTCGAGGTGCGCGCCGTTGCCATACTGCGGGTAGGTCAGCGAATGGTAGCGGTTCCGCCCCTGGAAGCGGGGGTAGCCCGGCGGGCGACCAGCCTGGACGCGGTGGAAGAAGCCCTGGAAGGCGCGGTCCACCCGCCGCAGCACGTCCTGGAGGACCTGGCTGTGGATTGCTTTGTACTCCGGCACCGCGGTCTTGACGGCCGGAAGTTCATTCTGCTGATCGTAGTAGGAGAGCGACTTATGCCCCAGGCGGTAGGCCTCGCGCCGTTCGTGGAGCGCCCCATTGTACAAGTCGCGGCAGCGCCAGAGCACGGCGTCCAGCGCGATCTCCTGCTCCGCCGTCGGATACAGCCGAAACTGGAAGGTTTTCCGGTTGTTGTTGGACGTGAGTTCCTTCATACCAACATTATATCCCAAAGTGCCATCTATTGCAATAGAGACGTAAGTGGATCTTGATTCGGGCCTATAATGAAAGGACTTCCAACAATCTGCTGACGAAGGCCGCTGTATCCCCAGGCCTAAAGGCCGGGGAATTAGCGGCTCTGGAATCCGTTAATATTGGCGCCCGCGATCAGCTGTCACCGGCAACTGCCCAGGGGCGGCGCCGTCACGCTGGCGCTCGGCGACGACGGCAGACCGGCCGGGGGCGTTACCCCGGCCGGCGGGGCGGTCGGCAGCGGGGGCTGCAGCACCGCCGGCCCCTGGGTCGGCAGCCACTCTTCGGCAAAGGTGGGGACGGCGGTGGGCGTCAGGATCGTGCCGGGGCGCAACGTCTTGTATGCTCCCCGCCCGAAGAACCAATCGAGCATCGGCTTGGCCCGGTCCCAGCGCAGGGCGAGCGCCCCGGTATCGTCCACCACACGGACCATTGTGTTGTCGATCTGGGCCGTGTAGATATCGGGGCCCTTGATCTCCCCCCCGAGCTGGGCAAAGGCCAATTGCTGCTCGGGCGGGATATTCGTCTCGATCGAGTCACCGAGCTGGCCGAGGAGATCGGTGTAGCGCGGGAGCATATTCAAGGTCAAGGCCTTCTCCCGCACGGCGCGGATCACCTGCTGCTGGCGCCGGGCCCGGCCGAAGTCGCTGTCGGCGTGGCGGGTGCGGGCATATTGCAGCGCGTGCTCCCCGTCCAGGTGCTGGCAGCCGGCGTCAAAATGCACATGGATATAACTGTTGTACGGCCCGGGGTACTCGGGGTCGTCAATCGTGTCCGGCACGTAAACGTCGATCCCGCCGATCGTATCGATCACCTTTTGGAAGCCCTCGAAGTTAATCGCCACATAGTACTGGATCGGGACCTGGAAGAACTTGCTGACCGTGGGCACGGCCAGTGTGGCCCCGCCCCCGGGCAGCTTATTGTACTCGCCGAAGAAATAGGCGGCGTTGATCTTTTGCAGGCCGTAGGGCGGCAAGGGCACCTGGAGATCGCGCGGGATGCTGAGAATCCCCGCCGTCTTCCACTGCGGATCGACGCTAATGATAATCAGCGTATCGCTGCGCGCCGCATCAGTCCCCAGCTCGGCGCGCTTATCGGTGCCCAGCACGAGGATATTGGTCCGCCCGGCCGGCAGCTCCTCCGCGGCGTCCGCCGTGGCTGTGGCCCCGGGCGTCCAGGTCGGCTCCCCCGGCCGCGGGGTTGGACCGCCCCCGGCCGCCGGGAGGGCCGGGACCTCAGTCTGCGGGGCGAGCGTGGGCAAGGGGCCGCGATAGGCGCTGTTCATGGCCTTCCAGGCGCTGAAGCCGAGGTTGCCGGCGAAGCCGAAGACCCCCACCAGGCCCAGCCCCAGGAGCACCAGGAGCAGGCGGGCCCAGCGCGGCAGGCCCGCCCGGCGCCGCAGGGGCGCGGCCGGGATCTGCCTCTGACCGGCGGCCGGGGCGTTAGCCACGGGCCAGCCAGCGCCGGGCCGCGGCCAGGCGCCGTAACAAGCGGCTGCGGAGCTGGGTCCAGGCCCGCGTGAGCGCGGCTTGTTCGGCCCGATCGGGGCGATGCTGGCCGAAGCGCTCGTGTACGTAGGCCTGGGCAATGGGCATCACGTAGGCGCGAGATTCCGGCAGCTCGGCACTCAGCTGTTCGGCATACTCAAACGGCGTGTCGGACGCGCGCGGGCGGACCCCCACCCACCAGGCCAGCCGCAGCAAGCGCTCATAGTAGTGGACCCCCCCCAGCACCAGGCGGCCACTGGCCACGGCCTGCCGGCGCAGCCACTCGCGCGTGCCGAGCAGCCCGACAGCCAGCAGGATGAGCAGCCCCAGCAGCACCGGGGCGGCCGCGCCGCCCGCGCCATTCTGCAGATCGACCGTGCCGGCGCCGCCCCCGGGAGTGGGCGTGGTGCCGGCATCGTCCAGGCCGTGGCGCGTGGGCACCGCTTGCGGCGTTAGCTGGATGAAAGGCGTCGGCGAGCCCTGCGCCGCTTGCTGAGAATCGGGGCGGTCGATGACGCTTTGCGAGGGCGTGGGCTCGAATTCGACCCAGCCCGCGTTCGGGAAGTAGACTTCCGGCCAGGCATGGGACGACGACTCGCGGATGGTCCAGACATGAGTGTCGGGATTATACTCGCCGGGCGCGTAGCCGGTGGCCTCGCGGGCCGGAATCCCCAGCGTCCGCAGCATAATCACCATGGCCGACGAGTAATATTCGCAGTAGCCTTCTTTGCCGTCGAACAGGAAGTAATCGACGTAGTCGCGGTCGGCGGGGGGTTGGGTAATATGGGTATTGTACTTATATGTGCGTAGGAAATTCTGGATGGCCACGGCCTTATCATACGCGGTAGTTGCCCCGGCCTGATCGACGATCTCCTGGGCCTTGAGCCGCACCCGGTCCGGCAACGTGCGCTGCACTTCCAGATACCGATCGGTCACCCATTGCGGGTAGGTATCGCCCGCCGCGCGTAACGACTCTTTATCGGCCGTCGTGACCAGCGACTGGATGGTATATTGCTGGTTCGGCGCCAGGTGGTCGGCCCCGTAGACCGCCGAGAGGTCGTCGTAGATCGGGATCTGGCCGTTGACCAGCACGCTAAACGAAAAATCGGGCCGCAAGAAGTAATTGACGACCAAGCCCCGGTCGCGCAGCTGGTCGATCTCGGTGCTGATCGCCGGACTCTGGCCCGTTTGATCCAGGACGATGCGCGCCACTTCGTCCGGATTGCCATCCGGGATCGGGGTGCCGCCGCTGCTCGGATTGTCAGGATTGCGGTTATAGGCGAGCAAGGCTTCGCGCCGGGCCTGGGCGAACACGCTCAGCAGATGTTGCAGCTCCAACGGCGCCGCGCTGGGATCGTAGCCGGGCACGTTATAGGTGGCGATCAAGTCCTTCCACGACACGACCAGCCGCGAAGGGAGGCTGATGACGGCGGGGCGCAACGGCGCAAAGATCAAGTTATCTTTGGCATGGACGATCTCGACGGTCGCCGTCACCGGCTGGCGCAGTGTATCCGCGGAATGGAGGGGCTGGCCGGCGTCGAGCGACAGACGGGCCGAGACGTTATGCCCATGGAAGCTCTGCTGGGCCGTCGTCTTCCAGGTGCTGCCGTCGAAGTAATCGAAGGTTTTGGCGCGCCAGTAGAGCCGCTGGTCGCTGTGGACGCGCAAGGCCACGGAGTCGCCCAGGTTCAAGTTACCGCCCAGGCGGAAGGAATCGTTGAAGCTGGAATAGCCGAAATTGCCGCTGCCCGGCACGTTGGCAAAGGCTTTGCTCCAGCGCTCCTGGAGATCCTGCCAGGGCCCATTGACCTGATCCCAGGCCTGGCTGAGCGTCTGGTTCACGGCCTGCGTCGGCATATACCACATCAGCACCGCGACCACGAGGGCAAAGACACTGGAGGCGCGCAGGAAATTCCAGCTCAAGCCGGGCGAGTAATTCACCCGCTCCCGTTCCCAACGCTCTTCGTGCAACATCATATTGAAGCGCACCATGAGCAAGAGGGCCGTGAGCATAAAGAGGATAAAATACCAGCCCAGTGACGCGGCCGAGTACGAAATATTGATGACCAGGGCGATCCCATTCGGCACCAGCGCCCACCAGAGCCAGCGCGAGCGGAAGATAAACCAGGTACTGGCATAGGCCAGCAGCCAGGTAAGGATAGCCAGCGACAGGACGAAGAGCGGCAGATCGTCGCTCAACCCCCCCCCGGTCACCGCTTGGAACCAGACGAATATCCGGCCCACAAGATCTTGGACCCGGTCCTGGATCGTGAGCAGCCGGGGATCGTCCAGCAGGTTGGCCGTTTCCCAGAGCACCAGCGCCACCCCGGCCATCATCCCGGTCAGGTGCAGGAGGAGGCGCGGCACGCCGCGGACTTTGCTCAGCACGAGCGCGGTGAGCAGGCCGGCCAGGGTAATCGGGGTCAGGATAAACAGGTCGTCGGACCAGCCGGCGCGCTGGATCGACCAGACCAGACTGAACAGCATGAGCGCGACCAGGCCAACCATCAGCCAGCCTTCGCGCAATCGCAAATACCTAGCCATAATGCATTCTAGCCTCGGCGGGGCGACAAGGGGCGCCCCGCGTCATTATACCGACCTCCCGGTCGGGCCACAAGGCGCCGGGCGCGGGCGGGGCCCCGCTAGCGCAGCCGGCCATAGACCATCTCCCGCGACAGAACCAGCTCCAAGGAGTCATCGCGCTTCACCAGGTAGCTAGGCACATTGATGGCCGCCAGGGCGCCGACCGCCAGCAGCGCCGAGCGGGTGCTGCCAAAGGTATGGGGCTCAATCAGGATCGCCGTCGCCCGGCTGCCCCGGGCCTGCACCTCGTGTAAGGCCGCCACCCAGGACTCGTTGGTCGCGGGGGTCACCACGATCAAGCTGTCGCCGCGCCCGAACAGGGTACTCTGCCCCAGCAGCAGCTGGGCCAGCGGCAGGGAATCCTCGGCCCGCACGACCGCCAGGGTGCGCAAGATCTTCATGAGCTGCCGCCCCCCGCGGTCCGCCGGGATAATCAGCGGCCGGTGGGCGGTGGTAACCAGGCCGACCTCGCGCCCCTGTTGCAAGAAATGCGCAGCGAGCGACGCGGCGATCGTGACCCCATACTCCTCCGTTTCGGGCTCCAGATAGAGGGGGCGCAGCGGGGCGTCCAGCACGGCCCCGGCCCCCGGCCCGGCGGCCCCCCGCACGTGCAGCATCCGGGTATCGCCCACCGCCCGCGGCGTGTCGCCGGGCGTGCGGGGCGCACTCAGATGCACCTGGCGATCCAAGTCCAGGATAATCCAGATATTGCTCGTCGGATCGAGCTCGAATTCCTTGACCATCAGCTGATTATGCCGGGCCGTGGCCCCCCAGTGGATGCGGTTGGTCGGGTCGCCGGGGACATAGCTGCGCAGGCCGCTGGCATTGGGGGTGATCGACATCGACCGGCCGCGCACGGTCGTGCCGCCAGGGAGGTCGCCGGTCGGCAATCCAAAAGCGGCCAGGTCGACCGTGGCCGGATAGACGAGGAGCTCACCCATCTCGGGCACCGTGCGCCAGCTACGGAAGAGGCCAAACGGATCGCCCGAGATCGCCGTCAGCGGGCCCAACTGGTAGAGGCCGCGGCGGCGCGTCAACGTCCGGACGCGCCAGCGCTTGGCATGGTTGCCTTTGACGCTGATGACCGCGGCGGCCTGGTGCCCGGGCAGGGTGGAATGGTCCCGCACTTCGACCCAGAGCTTGGGGACCAGGCTGCGATTGCGGACCTGGAAGGTCTCTTCAAACACTTCCCCCACCTGAGTCTGCTGCCGCCGCGAGTCGCGGTGGATGTCGAGCGCACTCAGATTCAGCCGCGCCCAGATCCAGGAGCAGGCCAGGACGGCGCTCAAGACATAGCTGATGTAGTACAACAAGCGCAGGCCAATGGTCAGGGCCGCGAGATAGAGGACGACCGTCAGCAGCAACAGGCGGAAGGCGTTGGTGTTCATGGCACCTAATACGCGCTCTTGACACCCGTCCGCACCCCGGGGACGGGGATGCGGCGGAGGATCTCGCCGATCAGGGACCCGACGTCGGTGTTTTTGATGCGCGCCGAGGGCCGCAGGATGATACGGTGGGCCAGGGTCGCTTCCGCCAGCGCCTTGACGTCGTCGGGGATCACATAGTCCCGCCCGTCCGCCGCGGCATGCGCCTGCGCGGTACGATAGAGCGCCAACGAGCCACGGGGGCTGGCGCCGAGGTAGACGTCGTCGTGCTTGCGGGTGGCCTCGACCGTCGCGACAATGTACTCGCCGATCAGGCGGTCGACGTAGATGTGGCGCACGGCGGCCTGCGCCGCCGTCAGATCGCGCGCGTCGACGACCTGCGTCAGCGTATCCAGCGGATGCACTTCTTGCTGGCGGGCGAGCATATCGATCTCGTCGCTGCGGGCCGGGTAGCCCAACCGCAGGCGGATCATAAAGCGATCGAGCTGGGCTTCCGGCAACGGAAAGGTCCCCTCGTACTCGATCGGATTCTGAGTCGCCAGCACGATGAACGGATCGGGCAGCGGGTATGTCACCCCATCCACCGTGATCTGGCGCTCCTCCATGGCCTCCAGCAGCGCGGACTGAGTCTTGGGGGTGGCGCGATTGATCTCGTCGGCGAGGACAATCTGGGCCATCACGGGCCCGGGGCGGTACTCGAACTCCGCGGTTTTCTGATTATAGATCGACACCCCGGTCACGTCGGTGGGCAGTAAATCGGGGGTGAACTGGATCCGTTTGAAGGTGCAGCCGATCGAGCGGGCGATCGCCTTAGCCAGCATGGTTTTGCCGACGCCCGGCACATCTTCGATCAGGACATGCCCGCGACAGAGCAGCGCCAGCAGCGTAAGCTGGACTTCCGCGTGCTTGCCGACGATGACCTTCTCGACATTCTGGCTGACGCGCTCGGAAATGGCGCGGATGTCGATCATAAAATTCGGTCTCCTCTAGCGAATCGCGAGCCATGAACCGGTAACAAAGCGCCCGGCCCATCGGGCCGGGCAGAGTTTGCCACCCTATCCTGACAGGCTAAAACCTGTCGTTATAAGAACGGCGGGCCGCGGAGCGTTGGATCTCTGGGCGCTCAGCGGGGGATGCGGGCCGACGACAACGGGCTGGCGGTTTCTGCAGGCGGCCGGCGCAGCCCGGGCCCCCCCCGGTCGAGGCCCGCAGGCCCGGCATTCGGGGCCCCGAGGCCCCCCGCCGCATCCGCGCCCCGGTCGGGCGGGGCGGGGTCGGCGATCGGGGAGGCCGGATCATGGGCAATCAGCCAGGTCGCGCGGTTTACGTAGCTGGGCGGCCGCATGGCGGACCCGGTGAACGGAGTGCCGGCGGCCGGCGCCGTCAGCGTGCGCGCGGTCGGCCCTCCGAGGTGCAACGCAACGCCATTACTGAGCACCAGCGCCAACAGGAGGAGCGCGACACCCAGCTGAGAGAAGCGGGTGAGGGGCTGGGCCGTCAGGAGCCAGGTCTGGTCCCAATGGGCATAATCCCAGCCGGGCGCCCGCCCGCCGGCGGGGGCGTACCCGCGCAACGGCGGGAGTCGTTGCTCCAGCCGGACCCAGGCGTCGGCCCGCGGGGTGGCCCCGGCCACCTCACCGCCCAGAGCCCGGCGGAGGCCCCGCTCCAGCTCGGCCTCCCGCAGGCGCCCGCGCACCCCGGCACCCCACGGCTGCTGGGGCCCTCTGGGCCCGCCCTGGTCCGGTCGCGCCTCTGGGGTGCGGACCCTGTCTAGCCAACTCATCGTCTTTTACAAACTCCTTGCAGTGCGCAAGCCGCGCCCCTTGAGGGGCCGTGGATGACGCGCAATCAGACGGACACGTAGACACCTTTTCGTGTATAATGGGGCAAGCACATTAACAATCCAATCGTGTTTGCCGGTTCCGAGGTAAGGTCCCTCGGGTAAAAGCACGACCGTTTTGCCATATATGCTGTCCTATGCGCTTGAGTCGAGGTCACACTCACCAGGAGCGGACCAATGTAGTACTGGGCGGGAAGCGCCCAACGTGACCAACTGCGGTTGGAAGCGTCGAAGCCACGGGCCGTGAGGCCCAGTGGTACTTCACACTTTCTGGGCTTGCACCACAGACGCGGGGGCGGCGGGCTGCTCCATCAGGTAGCGAGCCTCAATTTCCGTCTTCAGTACTTTACGAGCATAATGCAAGCGCGATTTGACCGTTCCGACCGGACAATCGAGAATGAGCGCGATCTCCGGCAAAGATAAGTCCTGTAAATAATGGAGCACCACGACGACCCGATGCTTCAACGGCAACGCGTTCACGATGTCGCGGATCGTCAGCTGTAACTCGCTCTGCTCACACACGTGCTCCGGCGAATGATGCGGGTCGGCAAACAGGCGCTCGGCAATATGCTCCAGGGGCTCCAGCCAGCCCCGGCGGCGCTTGATCGCATTGCAACTCAGGTTAACGGCCACCCGGTGCAGCCAGGGGATCAGGGGCACATCGGGCTGGATGCGATGAATGTTAACGTAGGTCTTATAAAAACAGTCCTGCAACACCTCTTCCGCGACCCCGGCATCCCGGGTGATGGCCAGGGCGGTCCGGTAGATCACGCCTTTATACTTATGGAACAACTCCTCGAACGCCGCCATATCGCCGGCCTGCACCCGCTGCACGAGGGCGCTATCGATGATGGCCTGCGCGGAGAGCGGCGGGGGTGCTGGGCCCGCCAGGGCCGCCACCAACTCGCTCGGCTGGGGTCGCCCGGTGAACGCATTTGCGAACAAAGCCCCATCCTCTTCCCTGCTCACGGCACCCGGCGCGTCCGGGTGCGGAACAGCCTCTATCTCGCGGTGCCGGCCAACCGCGTCGTTAGCCGGCACATGTAGCAGGTGCCCCATGGAGCCCACTACCGAGCGCACACGCCCCGGTAGCAGCGCGGGCAATCGTTTGACGTCCAAGCCGATCTCCCTACTTGTTATACCGCCCCCCCGGGCTAGCGGTTCACCCGGAGCGGCGCGCCAATAAACAGGGTAGCGCCTACCACGATGCCCAATTATAGCATACTCCTGCGCCCCCCACAATCCGGCCGCGGGGCGGGCGGGACAAGTACCGGGGTAAAAACCGGGCTAATCGCCGGCGCCCGGGGATGGGGCTTGCAAATTGCCGCATTTTCTGCTATAACATCCATACGCTGATCGTACGTGAGTCGCCATGAATAAGGAATAAGCGGCCCCGGTACAGCGTATGGACCCCCGCCAGGCGCGGGGGCATTTGTTTAGGCGTCCCCTTCCCGGAGTGGTTGGCACATCCCTGGCGATCCCGCGGAGGGTGGCGGTAGGAAGTGAGATCCTATGACTGAGCAGGTCGTCTATTTAACGCCCGAAGGCAAAGCCGATCTCGAAGCGAAGCTGGAATTTCTGCGCACCACCCGCCGGCGGGAAGTCGCGGAACGGATCCGGGGCGCCAAAGATGATGGCGATATCAGCGAGAGCGGGGAGTACGAGGACGCCAAGCGCGAGCAGGCCTTCCTCGAAGGCGAAATCCGCAGCATCGAGCAAACCTTGCGCTACGGCCGCGTGATCGAGAATAACGGCACGACGGAGACGGTGGGCGTCGGCCGGACGGTGACGATCCGGGACAGCACGGGCACGGAAGAAAGCTGGCGCATTGTCAGCCCGGCCGAGGCCAACCCCCGCCAGCGCAAAATCTCGACCGCGTCGCCCATCGGCGCCGCGCTGATCGGGCGCAAAGTCGGCGAGACGGTCCCGGTGGAAACCCTGGCCGGTCACGTGGAATACCGGATCCTGAAAGTCGAGTGATCCGCTACTCGGGGCGCCAGGTGATCGCCAGGCCGCGCGCCTGGAGTGCGGCCCATAACTCGGCCGGCTCGATCCAGGACTGCCAATCGAGCAGCCCCGGCCGCAGCTGCCCGTCCAGATAGCGGGCGACGGCGACGGCACAGGGGAGCACGGTCAGCAAGCGCGCATCCGGGGCCACAATCGCCAGGGTCCCAGCGCTGATCGCCGCATGGTGCCCGGGCCGGCTGGCGATGCCCCGCACCGTGGTCAGCACGGCGCCATCATCCTCGCCCACCGCCCGCAGCGGCGCGGAGAGCCCCAGCAACACGGTGATCAGCAGGCCCCGATAACGCCAATGCCACCCCAGGCGCCGGAGTAGCCCGAGGATCGCCAGCCCACGGTTCACCAGATCGACCTCAAACCCCAACCGTACGCGCACGCGGTCCTGGCGGATGCCAAAGAGCCCGGGGAAGAGGTCATAGTCGGGCGCGTCGAAGTTGTAGACTTTGCGCCGGCCGATGGGCGGAGGAAACTGCGCCCGCTGGCGGCCGCTCCAGCCATAGACATTGCGCGCCAGGGGGCGCCCCGTGCAGCGCACGGCGGCGGCCAGCGCGCCCACCCCCCGCGCCCGGTGGCTGCCAATGTAGACGGCGGTATCCACCCGGGCCACCTCGTAGAGCCCCAGCGCTTCCACCCCATGGCGCGTCATCAGCGCAGAAAGCCCGGGCAAGATCCCCAGGCCGGTGCCCGCGGTAATCTGCGCGGCCTCGACGATCGGCCGGCGGCCCACCACCCGCTGGACGAAGCCGCGGCTGTCGGCCATGTCAAAATAGGCGACTCTCTGCCGGGCGCAGGCGTCGACCAGCGTGGTCGCCACGCCGCGAAAGCCGCGCACGCAGCAGACGGCGGCATCCATCCCGGTGAGGAGTCCGTCCAGGGCGGCGTCATCCGCCAGTTGGATCCGGGCCGCCTGCACCCGCCGGCCGGTGGGGTCCAGGGCGCGCGCGGCCCGGGCTTCCGGCGCCCCCTGCGGGCCGGCGAGCAGCAGCCGGGCGGCCGTATGGGCCAGGAGATCGGCCGCCATCAACTGCCCGAAGACACTGCCCCCGTCATAGATCAGAATGGCCGGCGCGGCGGTAGGCCTGGCGTGCATCAATTTCGCTCCATGACGGCATACCCGGGCCGTTCGCCGAAGACCTGGAGGGCGTGGTAGTGGCTGCGAATGTAGTCGGCCAGGGGGTCCAGCGCCCCATACCCGGCCGTCACCCGCTCCATGCCGGGTGCGGGCACGAACATAATAACATAGCGGACGTTGTTCTGTCGCAGATCGCCCATCACCGCCTGCTGCTCGGCGTCCGTCGTCACGCCCGGGAGCAAGAAGCTGTAGCGGCTGCCCCGCGGGCGATCGCAGAAGACATAAAAGGCTTGCTCGTTGGGGAAGGCATAGATCGGCTCGCCTGGGCGGGTCTTCTGCTGGATCAGCGCATACACGCCCTGAAACTGGGCCGGGGCCATATCGGGGGCCTCCAGGCTCAGGTGCGGCAACCCGATCGGCTGCCAGCTGGAGGGCACGGGGCGGCCGGCCGCGACGGACGCCGGCAGGTCCCACCCGAGACTCAGGCGCCACTCGACGATAAACCAGGCCCAGAAGAGTGGCAGCACGAGCAGACTGGCCAGCAGCACCCGGCGGGCCGGCGGGGCGATCGCCGGCGCCCCGGGCAGGAGGGCCGCCAGCCCGGCGGGGACGCGCGCGAGGATCAGCGCCAGCAGCGGCAGAGTGAAGGGATAGCTCCAGGCGCCATGCACGCGATCCATGAGCGGGAAAAGCTGGATCATGCCGAACGCTGCCCCATACAGCAGCAACCGATCGTACAAGGCGTGGGTCGCGGCGAGCGGGGTGGCCGGCGCCCGCCGCCACCCGGGGCCGCACAGCAGCCCCGCCAGCCAGATCAGGGCCGGCGGCCCATAGTACCAGCTATAGATGCCCGGCAGGTAAACGGCGCTGAAGCCCCCCAGCCCCGCGAAGACGGCCAGCACGGCGAGGCCCACGCCCCCGGCGGCCAGGCGCCGGCCGCCCGGGCGCACCCGCAGCAGGCCCCAGCAGAGCAGCGGCGTCCCGACCACGGCCAGGGCCAGCCACCAGAACTCCGCCGCGGGCGGCTTGTAGGGGAAAAACATCACGCGGGGGAGCGCGCCCGGCACCAGGATCAGCCCGGGGATCAGCTGATCGAAGCCGGAAATCGTGCCCAGGGCCAGCAGCCAGGGCCCGATCCCCAGCACGACCCCGCCGGCCAGCAGCCCCAGCCGGCGGATGGTGGCACCCAGGAGGACCCGATCGTCCACAGGCGCCGGGCGGATACACAAGCTCCCGCCGGCCAGGGCCAGGATCGGTAGCCAGAGCAGGGCGATGACGTCGAGCCGGAACTGGTCCCGCACCATGAAGAGCAGCCCGCCCAGCGCGCCGGCCCAGGCCAGCGCCCGCAGCGTCCAGAGCCGCCAGCCCGCCGGGGCGGGGGCGAAGACCAGGCCGGCCGCCGGTGGCACGCGCGTGGCCGGCTCCAGCAGGAAGAGAACCGCCGCGGCCAGCACGAACACCCCCAGGTTTTGCTTGACCGCCACGGCCAGCCCCAACGCCAGGCCGGCCCCCACGAGCCAGGCGCCCCGGCCACTGCCCAGCCAGGCGCGGATGCCCAGCAGACCGAGCAGCGCGAGCGCGAGCGCATACCAGCCGGGATGCGGCATGCCGAAATTGACCGCGGTGTCGGCCATGAGCACCATCAGCGCCGCCACGGCCGCCAGCCCCCGGGAGGCGACCGGCCGCGCCAACAGGTAAATCGCCGGTAGTAAGAGGATCTTGAACGGCACGAGCCCATAGCGCAGGGTCAGCATGTCCAGCCCGCCGATCTGGAGCAGGAGCGCGTGCCAGTAATTAATGAGGGGGGAGTCGTGGACGAAAAAATCGAGGTAGGGCCGCTGCCCGCGCAGGACGAGCAGTGCGTCGAACATCGCCAGACCATCGTCGTCGGGACGGAAATAAAAGGGCGCCGTGGTCCCGTACAGCAGGGTGCCCACCGCTATGAGCCCCAGCACCGGGCCTACCTCGCGCCGCCCACCGCTCTTGTGTTTTTCCATGGTTTGGTGGTATTCTAGCAAAGTGTGCCCGGAAAGGCAAACGGCAGCGCGCCCGCGCGGGCCCACCCAGTAACCAACTCAATCAACCCCCCCATCCGCCTCCTGGGCGGGATGGACCAGCCAGAAAAGGTGCAACTCGATGAAGAACACCTTGCCCAACCGGGCGGATATTCCGGCGCAGTATCTCTGGGATCTGACGCCCGTCTACGCGGATGAGGCCGCCTGGGAGGCAGAATTCGCCGCCATCCCGGCGGTCGTGGACACCCTGGGGACGTATCG
>Ga0070730_10001309_pt1 | contig 24153 bp, 18 predicted proteins | sample Coa_R1_3_FD_66447 | JGI IMG/M metagenome (GOLD analysis project Ga0070730, IMG submission 66447) | Surface soil microbial communities from Centralia Pennsylvania, which are recovering from an underground coalmine fire - Coalmine... | ecosystem: Environmental > Terrestrial > Soil > Unclassified ... | reverse complement strand
TAAACTCGGCAGCCACCATGGAGCCGCCGAGTTTACCCACGGTCGCTATCAGGATGATTATTCCGCAGTACATCCACATTTCTCCGCCTTTGACCAGGCCAACGTTCGTCCGCAGTCCGGTAAAGGCAAAGAACAGAGGCAGCAACAAGGCCACGACGATGGTCTCGAACCGGTCCAGAACGTAACGGACAAATTTCTGTTCCTTGGGCATGATGGCGCCCAGCAGAAAGGAGCCGAACAGAAGATGGATGCCCAGCCACTCGGTGAAAAGAGCGGAAACCAGGGCCAGCAGAAGCATCAGGGCAATTGCGTTTTCCGAGAGCCGCCCCGATTCCTGATAGCGAGTCTCGAAGCGGCGCAGCAATCGCTGCACGCCATACACCATGACCAGGGCAAAGGCGATCAGACCGCCGACGGTGAGCCAAATTGAACTACCGGTGTTCCCCGAACGGATCAGCAGCACGATGTAGGCCAGAATGCACCAGCCGGTCACATCGTCCACGGCGGCGCAGGCGATGGCCACCGTCCCTAAACGGCTTTGCAGCATGTTTCGTTCGGTCAGGATGCGTGCCAACACCGGGAATGCGGTAATGCTCATGGCCGCGCCCATGAACAGGGCAAAGTTGGTAAAGGGAACGCTGCTGTCCGACAGGCGGGGATAGAGATAAATTGCCAAAACAGAGGCGAGAACAAAGGGCGCGGTGATGCTGACGTGGCTGGTCAATACCGCGGCATGGCCATGGCTCTTCAGCTCCCGGGGATTGATTCCCAGCCCCACCAGGAACATGAAGACCACTACGCCGATCTGGCTCAGTGCGCTCAAAAATCCCAGACTTGCGGGCGGGAAGAGGTAAGCGGAAAAATGCGGCGCAATAGCGCCCAGCAGCGACGGCCCCAGCATGATTCCGGCAAACATCTCGCCGACGACCCGAGGCTGGCGGATCTTCAGGAAAAGGGTTCCCACGAGCCGGCATACCGCCAGCACCACGGCAATTTGCAGGACGAGCGTAAACATGTTTGGCATCAGTGGCCCCCTTTCCCTTTGGCTGGTTCTTCCCGAAGCGCATAAAACCCAACCGGAGCACACGCCGGGCAGTCATTTGTCGTCAGCACGCCGGCCATGGTGTGCTGATTTGTTTTTGAATCCAGTGTGGCTGTGAGGGAGATCACATGACCAGCTCTGCAACCTTCTTTCGTTTCAGCAGGAAACAAGCTTGCCCGGACGGTGGTTCCCTCAATGGTTCCTGACGCCTGCGATATTGCGGCGCCAGGGAAGGTCAGAGTGAAATTTTTACCCGACTGGGCGATGGTAAAACCGGCATCCTGCGCCGCCTCCAGGGACTTTCCGCAGGGCAGTACCGCCAGGGTGTCCGGGCCGATCTGCATTTTCCAGAGACCACCAACCGCATGGGGTGCGGTCAGGTTGCGCCCACTGCGGAGCACCCCGGCGAGTCCCGCCACTGGCAGAACCACCAGCAGCAGATAGGCAAGCACGAACTTTGTATTCCTCTGTGTCACTTGGCTCACTCCTTTGGAAATTACCCTGACTCATCGAGTCTTAATCGCTCTAATCTTTACTTTAATAAAAATAGAAGAAGGGAATCCTTGGGGGCAGTAATCCAACCCGGTGGCAAAATTTATTAGCCAAAATTAATATTTCGCGTAAAACAAAGTAGCTGGGAACGAAAGAGGAAGCAATCACACGATTGTGCAATCCAATAATACTTTTAGACAAAAACATACGAGGGCCGGAATTTCCGGTTTTAATTTTTCTAATGAAATGTACGCAAGTGCTTAAAAAGAGGGGGTCGAGCGGGGTAGCCGTCCCCCTCGACCCATTTGGTAAATGTCACTAGCGAAAATAAAAATAACCGTAGCAGGAATTAAGAAGCAATCATACAAATGGACAGTTAACTAATACCTTTGGGCAGGAGAGAGAGTTTTTCCGCCATGCGCACAAGATCGGGCAGGGATTCGGCTTTCATTTTTCGCATGACCTGCCCACGGTGGATTTTTACGGTGGTCTCGCTGGTTCCCAATGCGCCCGCGATCTGCTTATTAAGCATGCCCTGTGTCACCAGCGCCATTACCTCGCGTTCGCGTGGAGTTAACTCCTGATATCGGCTGTGCAACTCGGCCACATCCGCCGCCTGGGCCTGCGTCTCCCGGTCGCGCTCCACGGCCCGATGAATCGCATCCAGAAGCTCCTGGTCGCGAAAGGGCTTGGGCAGGAAGTCCACTGCGCCCGCCCTCATCGCCTGTACCGTCATGGGGATATCGCCATGAGCAGTGATGAAGATAATGGGAATCTCGATGTTCGCGGCCGCCAATTCTCGCTGAAACTCGAGGCCACTGGTTCCTGGCAGGCGTACATCGAGGATCAGGCATCGGGGAACGGTAACCGGCTTACGGGCCAGGAATTCACGGCCGGAATTGAAGGTTTCAACGCGAATTCCCGCGGACTCCAGCAGGTTCTGGATAGCCTCGCGCACTGCGGCGTCGTCATCGACCACGAAAACAATAGGCTCGCTGAGGTTCAAGATGCTCCTTCAGCGGCCGGGAGGGTGAATTGAAATGCAGCTCCGGCCCCATGATTGGCGCTGGCCCATATTCGTCCGCCGTGGGATTCAATGATAGTCCGGCTGATGGACAAGCCCATGCCGATCCCGTCGAACTTGGTCGTGAAGAAAGCCTCGAAAATATGGTCGAGCTGTCGCGGATCCAACCCCACGCCGGAATCGCGAACGCTCACCAGCACCTGGCCCTGATCCGTTAGGCTGGACTGGACCTGCAGTTCGCGAGGGGCTTGCGAGATTTCTTCCATGGACTCCATGCCGTTCATGATTAGATTCAGAATGACCTGTTGCAACTGTACCCGATCCCCCAGAACGGACAAAAGCCCCGGTTTTAATTCACATGTGAGCAGGATCCGGTGATTTGCCAGCTCCGTTCTCACCAGGGCTAGTACATCCTGAATGACCTCATTGATGGCCAGAGCTGATTTCTGCGGCAGGGCTTTTTTCGACAGGGCACGGATTTGCCGGATCACCTCGCCAGCCCGGTTCCCCTCCTGAATTATGCGATCCACCGATTCACGAGCCCGGTCAAGGTTGGGCGGCTCGGCGGCCAGCCAGCGCAAACCGGCAGAGCCGTTGGTGACAATAGCCGCCAGCGGCTGGTTGACCTCATGGGCGATGGAAGTGGTTAGTTCGCTCATGGTCATGATTCGCGTGAGATGAGCGAGATCGGCCTGGGTTTTGTGGACGTTGTCTTCCGCACGTTTGCGCTCGGCCATTTCCGACTGCAGTTGTGCATTGGCGTGCTGCAGTTCAGCGGTGCGCTCCTTAACCTTGGCTTCAAGATGGTCGCGCGCTTCCCGCAGCGCCGCCTCGGCTTCCTTGCGCTTTTTGGTGAACCAGCCGCTGAGCAGGGCCGGCAGTACGAACTGCGCCAAATAAGGAATGTCCGCCATGCGGAGAGAAAAAGCGTGTACCGGGGAGAGAAAGAAATAATCGAGAAGAAGAGTGCCAAACACCACGGCAAACAGGCCCGGGCCAGTCCCGCCGAACCATGTACTGATGACGATAGCGGCAAAAAACAACGGAGTGGGGAACAGCGTTGGATACAGAGCCTGCGTTATCAAATGCGCCAGGGTAACCGACAGGAGAGCCAGCCCATATTTGAAGACAAACGAGCGCAGCAAAGTTCCGCGGTTTTTCGAGGTTTCCATTGGACACTCCACGGGGAGTCTGGCTGAAAATCAGACCTTTCGAAGATTGCCAGGCAATCCTAAAGTTGCGAACGGCAACCAATTTGCTCCGTTTCAGTGATTGCGCCCAATTGTCTGGCTCTTGTGCACTGAGATTACCACGGAATTACGGGAGCAATTATTTTCGCCATCGAAGACCAGCAGGGCAGGAAATGGCAGTGGTAAGGTAATTCTTGATTTTTTCTGACGGACCAGCACTCACTGTGCGGGGCGCAGTTTCCTGTGCATCAGCGCCGTTTCCATGGTTTCGATCAGGGCCTCGGGGCCATCCTCGCCCGTCACGGCAAAGTCCGTATCAATCTTACGGTCCTGCCATTTTCCTTTGGCTATGGTGATGACAGGAGAATTGGGGTTGTGCTGGCGAAACCGTTCGGTTATTTCCATAACGTTTTCCGTGGAGAGGGAATAAGAGACAATAAGCGCATCGAATTTCTTATTCAAAAATGCCATTGCGTCTTCCAGCGAATGCGCACGGGTAACGAAATATCCTGCCTGCTTCAGCACGTATTCTCTCAGGCGGGCTATTTCGCGGTCGGAACTCATGAGCAGCAGATTTTTCTCCCGTTGTCCGGAGATAGTTTTCGCAAAGGAGTGCCGTGCGAGCAGATAAGCGCGAATGGATTCCTCAAGAAAAGCCTGGATGGTCTGGCCAACCCTGACTATATCCGGCACCAGGAAGCTGAGATCTGTTCCAAAAAGGTTTTCCTGCACAAAATGGCTGATAACGTCCTGCAGAATTGCGGCTTCGCGCACGATTGAGGGAACGGGCACGCCCTGCTGAAAACGCGTTTTGCCATGAATTGCCGCCGACTTCAGGCCCTGCTGGGAAATCTCGTGCCCGCGCAGTCTGCCGACTACTTCCCCAACCACGTGTGGCAGATGATCGGTAAGTTCACGGTCAGAGAGCCGGGTAGAGCCGATTTGCACGTCTTCTCTGGCTGCAGCCAGCCACAAACGGATTATTTCGCTCTGGTTTTCAGCCAGTACCTCGGCAAGCCGCCTGGCCTCGATGTGGCGGACAGCGCTGGTGGGACGGGCCAGCCTTTTGAGAATCTTTTCCACCATGCTTTGGACATCGGCAGGTTTTACCAGGTAATCGTCCACCTGCTGCCGTATGGCTTCGAGCGCCGTTTCGAATGCCGGATATCCAGTGAGAATAAATGTGATAGCGTTCGGCTGCGTCCTGCGCATAGCGCTTACCACCGTGAATCCATCTCCCGGCTGGCCAATATTAAGGTCGGAGATGAGCACATCGAATGTTTGCGTGGTGATGAACTTTAAGGCCTGGGCCACGGTTTCGGCGACAGTAACTTTGAATCCAAACTTTACCAGTACCTCTGGCATCATGGTCCGTAATGCCGGGTCATCATCCACGAACAACACGCGGGGCTGATTTTTCATAATGTGAAGGATTAGATGTAAGCGCTTCAGGGTTGTCTGAATCGCGAGGAAACGCAAAAGGCCGCAAAAAATCGACGTACTGATTGCAACTCAAAAATGCGCAGGGGCGCACGAGCCCATACTATCGGGACTGTCTGACAATCGTTCTTTAAAATACGACAAATGGACCACAATTATTACCTGCCATGAATCTGGCCAAAGTATTAAAAAAGGGAACAGCGTGAATTTCCCCAGCTTTAAGCCCATATTTGCATGAGCAAGCCACGCGAATCTGTTTGCGATTCAGACGGCAGCATGAACGCCTGTTTGTTATAAACTCGCCGTGCTGTCCACAGCATGGCAAATCCGTCAATCACATCCTCTGCAATTCGCCGGTGTTTCTTGACGAGTGATGGAACATCCAGGAAGTGAGCCGTAAGCAGATCGATTCTGTCCTGCTGACCTTTTGCGGAGTGTTTTGATGCACTGAGTGCATTTCCCAGATTCATGTGAGCAAAGCTCACCTCGGGGTGTCCCTCTCTCACTTGCGATTGGATTTCGCAACTTAAAAGGGCATCCACTTCCCTGATTTTCGGCACAATTGCCCAGGTTTGTTTTGTGAGTGACTTGCCTTCAATTTCTATTCTGTATTTTCGCGCTTCTGAATAATCTGCACAGGTTAAGATGTGACGTAGTGGCGCAGTGAATACACAGCAAGCTCGTCCTTTCAGTAAACGCCGTGCCTGTTGGTCTGCCAGGCGCGTGCCACGATTTGTTAGACCGATAGGAATATCGACAATAACGACTTGATACCCTCGAGTCAGGACTTCAGAAAAGGAAGACACAATCTCGATTGTGATACCTGAAGTAGCTGACTCTGAAACTATTACCCAGCCCGCTTTACAGCCATCTACTCCAGCAATGGAACTATTTTTGCTGTATTCTTCCCGTCCTTTCATGAAGCCTCCTGACAGTCTTAAATATATTTTGTGTTTTGACTGCTTTGTTGAGTCAAACAAGATACCTTGTTTGGGGTCAGTTCTGGCTGATGTCGCAGATAGCAGGTTTTAAAAGAGGGGCAGCGCCATCGCCGCCCCTCTTCTCAGCGAATCGTCTTTTACGCGCCTTCCTCGGAGTGCATTACGCGGAAGGTGCTGCCTCCGTTCGACCATATCAGCACCAGCGCGTCCTGCCCTTTGGGCACGCTTTCCAGTTCGCGGCGGACATCGGCCGAAGACTCAACCTTGTGGCGATTGACCTCCATGATGATGTCCCCGCGCGCGAGACCGGCATTGTCCGCCGGGCTTCCGGGCTGGACGTTTCCTATGATTGCGCCGTGAACGTCACTCGGCGCCTGTATCTGCTCGCGCACGTCCGGAGTAATGTTCATCAGCCCCAGTCCCCAGCGGGCCTTGCCCTGGCTGCCGGCGCTCTCCACTTCTGCCTGATTTTTGTTGTTCAGCGATTGCACCGTGACCGGAAGATTCAGGCTCTTACCGTCACGCAATACTTCCAGCATTACCTTGCTGCCAGGCTGCCTGCTGCTGATGGTGGCCTGCAACTCTCCGGCGTCGGTGACTTTCTGGTTATCGACGCCAGTAATGACATCTCCCACCTTCAGGCCAGCTTTGTCTCCGGGGGCGCCGGATTCAACCTGACTAACCACCGCGCCGGTGGCCTCATCGCGGTGGAAGAACCGGGCGTTTTCCGGCGTGACGTCGGTGATGCCGATACCGATGTACGCGTGTTCAACCTTGCCATCTTTAATCAGCGTGTCCACGATGGGGCGGGCAATCTGCGCGGGGATGGCAAAGCCCAGTCCGGAAAAGCCGCCGTTGTTCGAAACCAAAAACGTGTTGATGCCGATTACCTCGCCTCGCGCGGTCACCAGCGGGCCGCCGGAGTTGCCCTGATTGATGGCGGCGTCCGTTTGAATGAATTGCCCCGGCTTGTGCGGATCATCGGTGAACGGGTTGGCCCGGTTCAGCGCGCTCACAATGCCGCGAGTCACGGTGAAGCGGAAGGAGAGCGGATTGCCGAAGGCCAGCACTGTCTGCCCGGGATGCAGGGCGGACGAATCGCCCCACGGAACGCTGGGCATGTTCGAGCCTTCCACTTTGAGGACGGCCAAATCGGTAAGGGGATCCGTTCCCACCAATTTCGCCGACATTACCCGGCGGTCACTGAACGTTACGCGGATATCGGTTGCGCCCTGCACCACATGGTTGTTGGTGACAATGTAGCCGTTGGGCGAGATCACAAAGCCGCTGCCGCCCACGTGCTGTATCTGTGGCTGCTGAGGCTGCACAGGCATGTGCTGGCCGAAGAATTGTCCGAAGAAACGCTGCATGTCTTCAGAAGATTGTTCGGGTTTGAGTTTTGCCGCGACGGTCACGTTCACCACCGCGGGCGTTACGTGCGCAGCCAGGCTTTCAGTCGCGCGATCGAGCGCGAGAATTGAGTTGACGCTGTCGTCACTCATGGGCGCCGCGGCAGGCGCGGGAGCCGGATTGGGGCTTGCCGCACTGGCGTTGCCTGGTTTTAACAGTTCATAGCCGGCGAAAGACGCAATCATGGCCAGGGCCAGAACGGGCGCTGCCAGACGGTGTGCAATGCGCTTCCAGTAATTTTTGATCTGCGTATTCATTGGGTTCATCCTCTTCATTGAACTAATTAATTAGTTTGTATTGTCGTAAAATTTTCTGCGTTTTTGCTTTCATAGTTCTTTTAAGTTTGCGGGTTGGGTTTAGGTGCTGGAGTTACGTAACGCACCTGCCAGACCAGTATTTGCAGGCTGGAGGACTGCATTGCCGGGCTGGCTGGATCGGCAGAACGAAACACCAGCTTTTCGTAGGAGACAACGTAATGTCCGCCTTCAGTGGCGACGTAGGAGGCATCCAAAAATACCGGTTTGTTGACGATATTCGGTTCGGGGCGCGCAGCCGCCATCTGAGTTTGTGGCTTGTTCACGTGGCGTGGGTGAACGCGAGTGCGAAGCACCAGCTTGCGCGCAGAGCCAGAGAGCGATGTGGTTTTTAGACTTGCCGGTTGCACTTGATATCCAACTGGCAAGGTGGATGGAACGAATGTGGCTGGCGGAGCCGATGTGCCGTGCGCGGCGATCTCAGGCGCTGCTGTCGAGTCATCGGTGAAGCTTACCAGGCGCGGAGTGTGTTCTGCCCAGAAAGTACAGAGCAGAGCCAGAACCGTCACCACAGGGATCGCCGGTTTCCAAACGCTGGTGGTGGCGGGGCGATCCGCTCGAAGGATCTGCTCCAGACGTAGAGAGAGCTGGCGCACACGGCTCACTGCGGCCTGGGCCAGAGCGACCTGCCGCCGGAGAAAGCTCTTTTCCGCAAGATGCGTCAGGCAGCGGGCGTAGTCGCCAGGGCTCGAGGTTTGCGCAAGAACTGCGTCATCGCAGGCCATCTCGCGGTCGAGTGTGAGTTTGCGCTCAATCCACCATGCCAATGGATGGAAGAAAAGAACTGCTTTCAGAACCTTCTGCGCAAGATTGGTCCAGTCATCGCGGCGGCGCAGGTGGGCCAGTTCATGCAGCAGTATGTGCTCGAGTTCGTGATTGGACACCTGCTTGAGCAGCCATACTGGCAGCACAATCGCAGGGCGGAAAAATCCCAGGGCCGTGGGGACTTCCACCTGTGCGGAAACACAAAGGGACACGGGGCGCGAAAAGCCCGTGAGCAATTGTTGTGATTCCGGGGCCAGCGCGGCCCAGGGAATTTCCACGCAGCAGTTGCGCAGACGGCGCAACTGCCAGAGTCCCAGCGCGACGCGCATCAGCCCCAGGCTGGCGAGAGCCGTCCATCCGCACGTGATCCAAACAGCAATAGAGGTCGAGATCGTGATGCTGTGTGCTGGTTGCGTCCCGACAGTAGTAGATGCTGGGCATTGGCTCAGCAACGGCAACAGCGCCATGGCGGCCAGCGTGGCCAGCCATATGGCAAAGCGGGTGCCGGAGTTGCGTGCAGGAATGAGCCGCAGGAGCAGCCAAACCAGCACGGCCATCATGCTGCCTTCCGCCAGCGCATAAGCCAGGGCTTCGACAACAGCAGAAGCAAAATCACCGCCATGCAGAAAGGACATCATGACTCTTTCGCCTCCTTCTCGACAAGCTGCCGCATGCGCCTGAGTTCCTCGGCATCAAGGCTTTGGTCTTCCAAAATATTCAGCAGCAGCAGTTCGTGGGAGTTGCGAAAAAACCGGCTTACCAGATTACGGATTTCAAAGCGTGTGGCCTCGTTCTTGCCGATCAGCGGCATATAGACGTGAGAGCGGCCGTCTTTTACGTGCTGAACGTACCCCTTTTTTTCCAGGATACGGATGGTCGTCAGTACCGAGTTGTAAGCCAAAACAGGCTTTTGCGTGAGTTCCTCAAGCACCTGATGCACGGTGGACGGCCCTTTACCCCAGAGCACCTCCATCAGGCGAAGCTCAGCTTCCGTAAGTGTCGGCGATTTTCTCGGCGGCACGTGTCCTGACCTCTCAGTCTAAAAAATTCCTGCCAAAATATTAGACGCAGTAAAACAGAAAAAGCAACTAATTATTTAGTTTAATTTTTGAAGTGCTCTGGTTTCTCTTTACAGTGCCGACAAAAACGGGGGGTACTTCTTTCGCGGAAATTGCTGATCCAGCGCCAGATTCAGCTCCAGAACATTCACGCGCGGTTCGCCGAGGAAGCCGAACTGGCGTCCCTCGGTGTGTTCGCGGACAAGTCGCTGCAGCTTGGGCAGATCGTCCTCGGAGATTTCCCGTACCCGCGCCACACGCGATAACTGGAAGTCAGCGCCTGCTGGCGTAATGTGTGGATCCAGGCCGGAGCCGGAAGCCGTCACCAGATCCACGGGCACCGCTTTGCCGGGATTGTCCGGCTGAAGGGTGGCAACATCGCCTTTTACGCGATCCACGAGCTTCTGGTTGGTGGGGCCGTAATTGCTGCCGCCGGAATTGTCGGCTGCGTATCCGTTGCCAGCGGCCGAAGGGCGTGAATGGAAATACGCATCGCCGACGAAAGCCTGGCCGATGATGCGCGAGCCGATTACCGTACCGTCTTTTCTGGTGATGAGTTGGCCGTTGGCTTTGTCCCGCCAGATTTGCGCCAACCCCGTGACGACCAGGGGGTAGATCACACCCAGCAGAACGGTGGTCACAATCGTCATGAGAACAGCCGTGATGAGATTCTTCTTCATAGATCCATTGCTCCTTAGGCCAGGCCCATCGCGCGTACCAGCACATCAATCAGCTTGATGCCGAGAAACGGCACAACCACGCCTCCGGCGCCATAGACCAGGAGGTTGCGGCGAAGCAGGGCGTCCGCATTCATGGCCCGGTACTTGACGCCGCGCAGCGCCAGGGGGATGAGCGCCACAATAATGAGCGCATTGAAAATTACGGCAGAGAGAATCGCCGACTGTGGCGTGGCCAGCCGCATGATGTTCAGCGAGTTCAGCACCGGAAACGTGCCGGCAAACATGGCCGGAATGATGGCGAAATACTTGGCCACATCGTTGGCAATGGAGAAGGTAGTCAGCGAGCCGCGCGTCATCAGGAGCTGCTTGCCGATCTCCACAATTTCGATGAGCTTGGTGGGGTTGGAGTCGAGGTCTACCATATTGCCCGCTTCTTTTGCGGCCTGAGTACCGGTGTTCATGGCCACGCCGACGTCGGCCTGGGCCAGAGCGGGCGCGTCATTGGTGCCATCACCGGTCATGGCGACGAGTTTGCCTTCCGCCTGCTCCCGGCGGATCAGGTCCATCTTGTCTTTCGGCGTGGCCTGGGCCAGAAAGTCATCCACGCCGGCTTCGCGGGCAATGGCGGCGGCGGTGAGCGGATTGTCGCCCGTGATCATCACGGTGCGAATGCCCATGGCGCGCAACTGCAGGAAGCGTTCGCGTATGCCGCCTTTGACTACGTCTTTTAGATGAATTACGCCCAACGCCCGTCCGCGTTCGGCCACTACCAGCGGTGTGCCGCCGGAGCGTGCGACTTCGTCCACACAGAGCTGCAATTCTTTGGGGAAGGAGCCAGAGTTTCCCTGCACGTAATTCTGAATGGCGTCGGCTGCGCCTTTGCGAATCTCACGTCCATCCAGATTCACGCCGGACATCCTTGTTTGTGCGGTAAAGGGCACAAACTCCGCCGGAGTGGTGGAGAAGTCGCGGCCACGCAGGCCGTACTTTTCCTTGGCCAGCACAACAATCGATCTGCCTTCAGGCGTTTCGTCGGGCAGGGAAGAGAGCTGCGCGGCGTCGGCCAGTTGATCGTTGCTGATGCCGGGAGCGGCGATGAATTCCGATGCCTGGCGATTTCCCAGAGTGATGGTGCCGGTTTTGTCGAGCAGCAGGGTGTTGACGTCACCGGCGGCTTCCACGGCGCGTCCGGACATGGCAAGAACATTGTGCTGCACCAGACGGTCCATGCCAGCGATGCCAATCGCGGAAAGCAAGCCGCCAATGGTAGTGGGAATCAGGCAGACCAGCAGAGAGACCAGAACAAAGATGGTCTGAGGTGAATGCGAGTAGACGGCAAAGGGCTGCAGAGTGACCACGGCCAGAAGAAAGACAACCGTGAGACCGGCCAGCAAAATATTCAGCGCGATTTCGTTCGGAGTCTTCTGCCGCTCCGCGCCTTCCACCAGGGCGATCATGCGATCGAGGAAGGTTTCGCCGGGATTCGAAGTGATCTTTACTTTGATTTGGTCGGAGAGCACGCGCGTTCCGCCAGTTACCGCCGAGCGGTCGCCGCCGGATTCGCGGATGACTGGAGCCGATTCGCCGGTAATCGCCGATTCATCCACCGAAGCTACCCCTTCGACTACGTCGCCATCGCCGGGGATCAGTTCGCCGGCGCAGACAAGGCAAATGTCACCGCAGCGAAGCTGGGAGCCGGGAACGGTTTCCGCGGTCCCGTTTTCCCGCAACCTATTGGCGACCGTTTCCGATTTGGCTTTGCGCAGAGTCTCCGCCTGTGCCTTGCCCCGGCCTTCGGCCATGGCTTCGGCAAAATTCGCGAACAGCACGGTGAACCAGAGCCAGAGCGTGATTTGAAGGTCGAAACCGAAATCCTTGTGGTGCAGATCTTTGAACAGCAGGACGGTGGTGATGACGCTGCCGATTTCCACCACGAACATCACTGGGTTCTTCATCATGGTGCGCGGATTCAGTTTGACGACGCAGTCCATCAACGCCTGGCGCACAATCTTCGAGTCCCACAACGATCTTCTGCCTTGCTTCGATGCCATAGGCTCCTCTTAAAAAGTTTTTCCCGCATTCATGAGCAGGTGCTCAAGGATGGGGCCCAGGCTCAGCGCCGGAAAAAAGGTCAAAGCCCCCACAATTAAAATCACGCTGACCACCAGCACGGAAAACAGCGGCGTGGTGACGGGAAACGTGCCGGGCGACGGAGGAACAATTTTCTTGCGCACCAGATTGCCCGCGATGGCCAGCATGGGCACAATCATTAGAAAACGGCCAATCAGCGTGGCGAAGCCCACCGTAATGTTGTAATAGAAATTTGACCCCAGGCCGGCGAACGCGGAGCCGTTGTTGCCGGTGGCCGAGGTGAAGGCATAGAGCATCTCCGATAATCCATGCGGGCCACTGTTGGTGAGCGTGGAAAGCCCGAGCGGAGACAGCACTGAAATCGCACTAAAGACCAGAATGGAGAGGGGAAAGATGAGCACATACAGCATGGCCATCTTCACGTCATAGGCCTCGATCTTTTTGCCCAGATATTCCGGCGTGCGGCCCACCATCAGTCCGGCAATAAAGACGGAGAGCACGATGAACACCAGCATGCCGTACATGCCCGCGCCCACGCCGCCAAAGACGATTTCACCCAGCATGATGTTGACCAGCGGAACCATGCCGCCCAGCGGAGTAAAAGAGTCATGAACGCCATTGATGGCGCCGCAGCTGGCGTCGGTGGTGACGGTGGCGAAGAGAGCCGAATTCGCGATGCCGAAGCGAACTTCCTTGCCTTCCATGTTGCCACCGGCCTGCGCGATGGAGGCGTGCTGGTCTGCGCCATGCAGCAGCGGATTGCCTTTGGCCTCCGCCCAGTAAGCCGTGATTATTCCGGCGAAGAACAGTATGGACATAGCGCCTAATACCGCCCAGCCATGCCGCTTTGAGCCGGTCATGCGCCCGAGTGTGTAAGTGAGACCGGCCGGAATCAGAAAGATGGAGACCATCTCGAGGAAGTTGCTGAACGGCGTTGGATTTTCAAAGGGGTGCGAACTGTTGGCGTTGAAAAAGCCTCCGCCATTGGTGCCCAGCATCTTGATGGCTTCCTGCGAAGCCACGGGCCCCTGTGCAATCGTTTGGGCGGTGACGGTATCGACCACCTGTTTGCCGTCAGAACCGAGAACTGGTTTGCCATCCTGACCAATCCTGGGAACGTGTTGTGGCTCGACCAGTTTTACGGTGGTGTACGGTTTGAAGTTTTGAATGACCCCCTGAGAGATCAGAGCCATGGAGTAAAGCAAACAAAGCGGTAGCAGCACCCAGAGCGTGGCGCGGGTCATATCCACCCAGAAGTTGCCAAGGGTATCTTTTTCGCGCCGGGCAATACCGCGAATAAAGGCGATGGCCAGAGCAATTCCCACCGCGGCGGAGGCAAAGTTATGGAAAGCCAGGCCCGCCATCTGCGTGAGATAGCTCATGACCTGCTCGCCGGTATAGAACTGCCAGTTGGTGTTGGTGGTGAATGAGGCTGCCGTGTTGAAGGCCAGGTCCGCCGGAATATTGGCAAACCCCTGCGGGTTCACAATGGCAGGGAAGAAGTGCTGCACGCGCTCGATGAGATACAGCGCCAGCATGGAGACGGCGCTGAACAGCAGCATGGCGATGGAGTATTCCGTCCAGCGCATTTCGCGCTCTTCATTTACCCCGGTGAGCCGGTAGAGCAGCTTTTCGAGGGGGCGCAGTACGGGATCGAGAAATGTCCGCTCATGCGAGAAGACCCGGGCCATAAACACGCCCATGGGTTTGGTCACCGCCAGCACGGCAGCGAAGAACAGCAGAATTTGAAACCAGCCGTTCACTGTCATCAGAATTTCTCCGGACGCAACAGGGCATAGATCAGATAAAGCATGAGCAGCGCGCTCACGATCAGCATCACAATATTTTCAGTATTCATGCGCTTCTCACCTGAGCCTGTCGCACGCGTGGGTATATGCGATTGCGATGATAAAAAACAAAATTGTTCCCAAAACCATCCATGCATCCATGGCCAGCACCTCGCTGAGCTGTCAATACGCGTTGTTGTGTGCTCGTGGTATCACTAACAAAATTACATCGCATGCGGCGTAAGAGTCGGCTAAGGAAGTCATAAAAGATTCATAAAAACCTGCTGTTTTCCGCACAACAGAACAAGGCCCTGCGTCTTGCTCATTTCCGCAGGGTCCTTTCTGTTGAGCCAACGATTAAAATTTCACCAGCAGGGCAAGATTGAGCCGGTTTTCCCGCTTTCTGAGATCGGGCGTGAAACCCGGAACCACAGAGCCTGGAGCGCCGGTGTTGCCGCCAGAAGGAGTTACGCCTCCCTCGCCGCCGAAGTAAGGCACGTTGGATGCCCGGTGCCCGTATTCGAAACGGAAGGTCACGAACTGACTGGGCATGTAATCGAAGGTGGTGGTGGTGTCCCACGCTTTAAAGGGATCGCCCGGGTTCGCCGTGAAGTAAGGAGTTCCGGAAAACGCAGTCGCTCCATTGATCGGCGGCAGAAGCACCAGATAACGGCCTGGATTATTGACGGCGCCTCCACCCAAAGTTACGGCAAAGAGATCTTTATGGAGCCAGAAGCGGTTATAGAGCATAGCGCCTATAAAGCTCTGTTTGGGCCCCGAGGCGGTATTGCCAAAGCAACTCACGCCGCTGCCGCTTTCGCAGCCAATATCACCGGTGAGCGAAAAGGCCATTTTGTCGAGGAAGTTCGCGGGACGGTCATAATATTTCACCTCAATACTGTCATCACTGTGCCAGCGTGTGCGGTGCGGAGCGCCGATGGTGTCCCGGCCAATGCCGTAACTATTGGAGATGATGGAAATATTTCCGTTGGGACGATAGTTCACCTGCATGCCCAGGCCGGGGCGTCCGTTGGCCGTGCCATAGGATTGCCATCCATTGATTAGCCAGCCCTCGAATTTCAGTTTTTCCGTGGGGAATATCTGGACGCGCACGCCATTGAAGAACCAGGGCGTATTGGATGAAACATACGAGGGCTGATAGGCCCAGTTGTCAAAATTGTAAAAGCTAAAGAGTCCGATATAGGAAAGGAAGATTCCGGCATCGACGTTGATGCCATGCAGCGCGTTGATATGGTATCCGCCGTAGGCCTCCGAGATATAGCGGTACGCGCCGCCCAGGTCAAACTGGCCGCGTCCGGGAGTTGCGTCATTGCGCGGCTGGGTGCTCGAATAGGTTCCAAGCTGGGTCATGACTCTTCCACGAACATTGTCCCAGTGGAAGTCCCCGCCGATACCCAGATGCTGCAACTGGAATTCGCCAGTTCTGCCACCTTCACTCGTTCCTACCAGAGTATGGTCGATGGGATGGTTGTAATCGTAGATGTAATTGCTGTCCCAGCGGAATTCACCGGTGAAGAACTTCGTATCCAGAGGCGTGTCTTTGGTGCGCGGAACGCCATTCATCCAGGTGAAGTCGGCAAAGGCAAAGGGTACTGACGGTTCCGGCTTTCCGGACTTTGCTGATTCCTGATTGCTGCTTGCCGGAAGATTGCCTGCATTGGCCGGTGTGCTGATGGTGTAGCTCACATTTTGCGCCTGTGGCTGACTGGCTGCTGATGCGGGCGCCGCGCCAGACTGGGTTTTGAGCTGGGCTTCCAGCTCTTGAATGCGCGCGCGCATCAGTTCCAGCTCTTTGATAATTTCGTCATTAGGCGTGGCTGGCGTAGTGACACGGGCAGCCGTGCTGCTGCCCGCCGCAGTACCGCTTGCCGCAGGCACATTGCCGGGTGCGGCAGTATTGTTATTGCCGCCAGTTTCCGCGGTGGATGCCAGCGCCACTTTCTCGTTCTTTTCGAGAGCTTGCGGCATGGCAGATGGAGCGGAGGCCAGACACAGAAGGACTCCCAAAGTTCCGGCACATTTGCTTCTGGTCAACGTAAATGGTCCTTTTTGATTACTCATATCGAATAGGTCAACCTCTCCTTAGGGTCGCGCTCGTCGAAGAGCGACTTTATGTTTGGGATTATCGGGGAATGGAATAATCCGGGCTGTGTCCAGAGGGGCCGGCGCGTTACTGAGGCGTATGAGAATGGCGTGGAACGCCTTCCGTCGCAATGACCGCCTAAAACCTCGCAGACAAAACAGCAGAAAAGCGATTGCGACGATCAGTCCGGCAAGTGCATACATCTCCATGCCGATTCCCACGCGCAGAAATTCTTCGCTTCAGCGAACAAATTCATTTGATAAGGACAGGCGTAAAAATAGGCTAAGGAATTTATTAAATATTTATAAAGAGAGAGGGGCAGAGAAAGCAGACCGCGAGGTAAATGCCCGAAGCAGAGTGATTACCTTTTTACGGGATCGCGGTCCGAGACGATAACAATTTCCATGTCTTTGGCCATGGTGATGAGTTTCCGCACCGGATCGCGCGAAAGAAGTGGCGACCATTCAACCGGGCGTGGACGGCTGACAAATACCTGAGTGACCTGATTGCTTCGGGCGAATTCAATGACCGAAGCGGCGGCGTCTTCGGCTTCCAGTACGCGGGTGTCGATGTGCAGGTTGCGTGCGAAATTCAGGTGTTTCTCAATGGCTTCCTGCTCCCGGTGCGCCACTGCGCCGCGAGGCCGTACGGCGACGGCGATACACTCTGCGTTCAGAAAATCGCTGATTCGCCGGGCGCGTCTGGTGACCATGGCCGTTTTGGGATCAGCCGTTAAAAAGACGAGGATCTTCTGCTGCTTTCGACGACCGGCTTCCACCCCGGGTTCGCCACTTGCCATCCGTGTTTCCACGGCATGAGCGGCTTCGCGCAGGGCGAGTTCACGCAGGGACACCAGAACGGGTTCACGAAATAAATCCTGGCGCTCACGCACTTTTTGTTCGTCCCTGTAAACCACGCCTCTCTGCAGGCGATGCAGCAGGGCCCGAGGCGTGAGATCAATCATGACCACTTCCTGGGCTTGGTGCAACAGCCAGTCCGGAACCGTCTGCTCAATGGTGATGCCGGTAATATGCCGCACTTCGTCATTCAGGCTTTCGAGGTTCTGAATATCCATGGTGGCAAGAACACTGATTCCGGAATCGAGGAGCACGACCACATCTTCCCAGCGTTTGGCGCGCTCGGAGCCGGGCGCATTGGTATGCGGAAGTTCATCGACAACGCAGAACCGAGGACGCCGGGCCAGAATACGGCCGCAGTCCATCTCTGCGAAAATCTGGTCCTGGCTGCGAAGAGTTTTTTGAGGAATTACTTCCAGGCCTTCCGCCCTGGCCATGGTATCCGGGCGACCATAGGTTTCAAGCGCACCAATGACTGTGTCCTGGCTCTGTGCTTTGAGCGCCTGAGCCTCTTCGAGCATGCGATACGTCTTGCCCACGCCGGGCGCATAGCTCATGTAAATCTTTAATTGTCCACTCTGCGGTGCGGTCATTTGTTTTCCGGAAAGATACGAACGTCCATCCCCTGAGATTTCTGGATTAATTTGTCCAGTTTACTGGCCCACATTTTAGACCAGGGCCGAACAGTGTGGCTGTGGCCGACGAAAAGCTGGGTAATGGCATGAGACCGGGCAAAGTCGATGATTGTATCCACCGGATCATCGCCGTCCAGAACTTCCACTTGTGCTCCACAGGAGCGAGCAAGATTGAGATGCTCTTCCAGTGTGGCCCGGCCCGCGGCGGAGATTCCCGGCTCATTCACGTAAGCCACCGTCAGCTCGCCATGAAAGCGCTGGGCCACGGTCTGCGCGGCTTCAATCATTTCTTTGGCGCTGGAGCGCGGAGTGATACACACCAGGATGCGCTCCTGAGCGCTGAAGTGCTGGCTTACGCCCTGGCATTCCAGATAAGTGGCGAGCTGGCGGTCCACAACATCGGCAGCAAGCACCAGGGCCATCTCGCGCAGGCGGGAAAGCTGCTGGCGTTTTTCCATGCTGGCTGGTTCGGACAGAGTATGGGCCAGAGACTCGAGAGCGGGCGCATCGACAATTTCGATTTCGTCGGCGCTCCTGACAAACGAAATGGGAACGGTCTGGGTCACTTTTTTGCCCGTGACATCCTCGACCTGCTCCCGCATCTCGTCGATGTACTGAATGTTTACCGAGGCAATAACTTTTACGCCGGCCTGCACCAGTTCTTTTGCGTCCTGCCAGCGGCTGGCGTTCCGCGAGCCTGGGGGATTGTCATACGCCAGCCCATCGATGACGCATACATCGGGATGGCGACGAATCAGCTCTTCCACGTTCATGACCGTGGCCTGGCCCACCTTTTTGAGCGGCATGACCTCGAGAGTCCGCAGAATGGCTTCGGCATCCGGCGGCAGGTGGGGCTGAATCGCGCCGACCACCACATCCTGACCACGTTCGTGGCGGCGGCGGGCTTCATCGAGAATGCGGAAGGACTTACCCACGCCCGAGGAATAGCCCAGCAGGATTTTCAGGTAACCCTTGCTCAGGCTTTTGAGCACGGCATCCTGATCGATGATGTAGTCACGCGAAAGCCGCTTCAACGCGAGGCTGACAATGTCGGAGTGGTGAATGGTCTCCGTGCCGGGATGCTTCTTCATGTCCAGCCAGAGCTTGTGGACCAGCTGCACTTCCTCACTCTTCATGGTGGGCATGTGCGGCCCTATGTGGTAGGTGGCCGCCCCGCCATCCGGGCTGACGACGTGGAACACGAACTGAGCTTTGGGCTCCGGCGCGGCCTCCCACGCCTGCCCAACGTGGAATGCCTGCTCTTCGCCGGTCATCTTGCTGGAAAGTCCGGCAACTACTACTGACGATTCCAGCGAACCAGCCGTTTGTACCAGCGCGGAAAATACGTCGCGCGCCGGGACTACCAGCAGCGAGATTTTCTTTCCGTAACTCTCGGCGATGGAAACCGTTTTGGTGAAGAGGATCTGCTCGTACTCGCTGAAGATCTGCTCCATGGCCACGCCATATTCCGCGCTGTCATACCCGGTGAGACGCGCCTCGACTACCACGATGTCCTGCTCCGCGGTGTCGAAGTGCTGGAGGGCCCATTTCAGGTTATTCAGCGTATTGTAGTCGCGTACCGTGACCAGAACGTTGCCGGGGCGGACTTCAATGGCTTCGCGTTCGATCTTTTCCTGCTGAACCAGCTGGAAGTGCTCTTTCATTTGCGCCTGGGCATGGGCAAACTTTCGTTTGTTTATCCTCTCCGAGACGGTGAAGATGGCAAAGAACACAATGGAAAAGACAATGCCCGCTTTGGTGGCTACGGATTTGGTAAACAGGTTCGTGGCCGCCACGCTGAGCAGGGCGATGAAGACGCTGCCCAGACCAATGGGAATTTCAATTTTGCCGATGCGGATGTTGGGCGGAACTTTCCAACCGCGTTCGCCATGGTATCGGAAGCGCAGCACCAGCATGGCCAGAGCATTGAAAGTAAAACTCCAGATCACGCCAAAAGCGTAGGCTTCACCCAGGGCATACACGTCACCACGGCTCAAAATAATGGTGAGCAACTGCAGTCCGGTAACCAGGTTGACGATACGGTAACTGGTGCCGAAACGGCGATGCGGACGGCGGAACCAGTCGGTGAGCACGCCATCTTCAGAAACCCGGTTCAGTACGCCGTTGGAGCCGATGATGGAGGTATTGATCGCGCCGGAAAGAATCAGGAAGCCCACAAGCACGACAAAGGCGCGGAACAGCAGGCGCAGAAGCAACGGCCCGCTCATGTACATGGCCAGGCCGGCAATCAGATTGTCCTTGTACACGTCCACGCGGACCGAGTCCGGAATCAGCATGACGGCCAGCAGGGAAACAAATCCGGTAAAGATAGTGCTGTACAGAGCAATGATGACGGCGGCGCGCTTGAGGTTCTTGAGTTTGGGGCTGGCCAGCTCCCGGTTTACCTGGGCCAGAGATTCCTCGCCGCTCATGGCCAGCACGGAGTGGCCAAAAGCGATCATGATGCCAAACAGTCCCAGAGTTTTGGCGAAACTGGTATGGCCGATAAAGCCCAGAGCTTCAGAGCTGAAGTGAAGATTGGAAGGCGTGGGCAACGGCGGCAGATGGAAGCCAACGCGGTAAAGTGTCCATCCGGACCAGCCCAGCAGCAGAACCACCATGACGGTGGTGATCTGCATTACGCGCAGAGCCTTGTCGCTGGACTCTTCAATGCCGATGATATTTTGCCGCCAGTAATAAATGGTTACGGCGATGGCGAGAATGGCCGAAGCGTAGTTCTCGCTGATGTGAGGCGTGCCATGAAAGAAGGCGGTCGCGGCGTTCGGTACCCACCCATGCGCGGCAGCCCATGCGAGTATCTCGTTCACCAGCCCGGCAATATACTGTCCGGCGGAAACTCCGGAGATAGGGCCGGTGAGGATGTAATCAAACATCAAAGCCGAGACGCTGAGCTTGGCAAACGTGCCGCCCAGGGCCTCTTTCACCACCCGGTACACACCGCCCCGGGTGAACATGGAGCAGCTCTCGACGTAAACCGCGCGCACGGCAAACGAGAACAGCATCACGCCCAGAATGAACCAGGGAGCGGCCTTGCCTACGGCCTGCTCGGCGATGCCGCCGGCATAAAAAGCGGATGAGCCCAGGTCGTTCAGCACAATGGCGGCGGCCCGCCAGTAGGAGATGAAAGTAAGCATCACCGTGCTGGCCACGACCAGGCGTACGCGGTTACTGGAATCTGCCGAAATGATGGGTGTTTGGGATGCCATGTATCTAAGTCATTGCAGCGGCTTGCGGGGGAAAGCGGCTGTGGGACGAACGGGAAGTCTAATGGCAGTGTGATTAAGCGTCAATTCACCTGGTCCTTTTCGAGGATAGTGTGAATGTCGTCCACGGCGCTGATGATCACCACAAGAAAAGAGCCAGCCATTCCGGCAAAGAAAAGAAATTCCAGCGCGGGGGCGAGCATTCTCATCAGTGTGTCCATAAACACATTTTAATCGCGGGCTGCGGCAATCACCAAATGCGGGAGGTAACTTGCGGCAGTGGCCTGGCATAGGCTGTAACAGCATCAGGACGGCCGACAAATACGAATCATCGAATATAATGAACAGTTGAACGTATCGTTATGCGATGCAAGATGATATGAAAGATGCAAGAGTAGCGGGACCCCGAACTACGGTTAAATGGTGGAACATACTAGGAGTGCGCTGGAACGCCCTGCTGGAGCAGCGGGAAGAACAGATTTTTCTGGCGCTCACGCTTTTGATCGGTGTTGTTGTCGGACTTGTTGTTGTTGCTTTTATCCTGCTGACGGAGCGCACGGGCATGAGGCTTTATCCGCCGGGCAGCCCTGTCTGGCGCCGGGTGATGGTGCCCATCGCAGGATCGCTGGCGATGGGCTATTTTCTTTACCGCTATTTTCCTGATGCTCGCGGCAGCGGTGTTCCGCAGACCAAAGCCGCTTTGTTTGCCCGCGATGGACGCATCACGCTGGGTACCGTGCTGGGAAAATTCTTTTGCACCTCGGCGACTCTGGCCTCCGGCATCCCACTCGGACGTGAAGGCCCGTCCGTGCAGGTGGGCGCGGGCATTGCTTCTGTTCTGGGCCGCAAACTTGGCCTGCGTCCGGAAAAAGTCAAGGCGCTTCTGCCGGTAGGGGCGTCGGCGGCGATCGCCGCTGCCTTCAACACGCCTTTGGCTGCCGTGCTCTTCTCGCTCGAAGAAGTGATGGGCGATCTTCATGCGCCAGTGCTGGGATCGGTGGTGCTGGCTTCGGCTACATCGTGGGCTACGCTTCGTTTGCTGCTGGGGAATAATCCATTGTTCCATGTGCCGCAGTATGAGCTGGTGCATCCGGCGGAGTTTGGCATCTATGCTCTGCTGGGAATTGCCGGCGGCATTCTCTCGGCGGCATTCAGCAAACTGCTGCTGATCATGCGGAAACATTTTCTTTTGCTGCCTAAAAAAACGCGCTGGTGTCATCCAGTGGCCGGTGGAGTGCTGGTGGGTCTGATGGGCTGGTTCGTCCCGCAAACCATGGGTGTGGGATATGGCTATGTGGGAGAAGCTTTGCATGGGGGCATGGTTGTTAAACTCATGCTGATTGTTCTGGTGTTTAAGTTTTTTGCGGTCACTGTTTCTTATGCGTCTGGCAATGCGGGAGGAATCTTCGCGCCCAGCCTGTTCATGGGAGCCATGCTGGGCGGAGCCATGGGTACGGCAGCTCATCATTTTTTTCCTCTGCATACGGCGGCTTCCGGCGCATATGCTTTGGTAGGCATGGGCACGGTGTTTGCCGGAGTGGTGCGCGCGCCCATGACTTCGGTGGTCATGATCTTTGAGGTCACCCGCGATTACACCGTGATTGTTCCGCTGATGATCTCCAACATGGTCAGCTTTTTTATTGCGTCCCGGCTGCAGCACGACCCGATCTATGAAGAGCTGGCGCATCAGGACGGAATCCATCTGCCCGCGGCGAAAGCACGCGGTCGCGACTCGCACACTGTTCTTGAGGCCATGCGTCCGGTCGGCGAGACCTTGTCCGCTCACACGCCGCTTCCCGCCGCTTTTGAGAATGTACGCAACAGTCATTTCAATGCCTGGCCCGTGTTTGATGACGGACAAATCGTTGGAGTGCTGAACCGCGCCAGCCTGGAGCAGGCCATTACCGGCGGCACGGGGCAGAAAAAAATATCCGAACTGCTGACCACTCTGGACTTTCCTCACGTGCATCGCGACCAGCCTTTGTACCAGGCGCTGCAGCGCATGGGCTCGGCACAGATGGACATGCTTCCCGTGGTCAGCCGCGCCGACGTACACACGCTCGAAGGCATCGTGGTGCTGCGAGACATTCTGGACTCCTATGGAGTCGATTCCAGCGGAGCGGCCTGATGTTTCCGATTACTCCGTTTCCGGCTGAAACCGGTAGCCCACCCACGGCTCGGTGAGAATGTAACGCGGTGTGTCCGCGGGTTCGATCTTTTTCCTGAGCTGATTGATAAATACGCGCAGATACTCCGGCTGCTCCACGCTTTGCCCTCCCCAAACGTCGTTGAGCAGTTCGCGATGGCGCAACACCTCGCCTGGACGGCTCGCCATGCAGACCAGAAGATCGAATTCCTTGGGGGTAAGGCGTATCTCCTTGTTGCGGACCGTCACGATGTGTTTTTTGCGATCGATAAAAAAATCGCCGATGGAGATGATTTCCGGCAGTTCGGCTTCTTTCTCCGGCACGGTGCGCCGCAGGCCCGCGCGAATCCGCGCCAGCAGCTCGTTGATGCTGAACGGCTTGGTCACATAATCGTCTGCTCCGGAATCAAGGGCCTCGATTTTGGTATGCTCCTCGCCTTTTACCGAAAGCACGATGATCGGCACCTGCGAGCTTTCCCGCAGCCGGCGGCAGAGTTCCACGCCGGTGACGTTGGGCATGGAAAGATCGGTAATCACCAGGTCGGGCGACCATGCGGAAAAAACGTCCATGGCGGATTCGCCGTCACTGGCCACGCGGACGTCGTAACCGCGGCTGGAAAGGGAAGTCCTGAGCACGCGGCCAATCTGCGGTTCATCGTCAACAACCAGGATTTTGCGCCGTGGGTTCACAGGATTAATCGGGCGTCTGCGTCACAATGTGTACATCAATCGGCGGTGCATTGCGCAGAAAACTCTGGATTTTTCCCAGATAAAGGTATTCTTTCCAGCCGCGCAGCGCGGAGCGGCCAAAGACAATTTGCGTGACCCGGTGCTCGCGCACAAACGCGGCGACTGCATGGGCTACGTCTTTGCCCTGCACCTTTACTACTTTTGCGCCAAGACTTTCCGCGAAGCGCAGATTGGCGGAAAGGTTACGCTGGCTCTCCGGCGAC
>Ga0070730_10001308_pt1 | contig 24153 bp, 28 predicted proteins | sample Coa_R1_3_FD_66447 | JGI IMG/M metagenome (GOLD analysis project Ga0070730, IMG submission 66447) | Surface soil microbial communities from Centralia Pennsylvania, which are recovering from an underground coalmine fire - Coalmine... | ecosystem: Environmental > Terrestrial > Soil > Unclassified ... | reverse complement strand
CATGAAAAACTACGATATCGTTCGCTGTCCATGCAATTTTGTTTGGGATAGGAGGAGGCATGGAATGGAGCGACGTGCGCATCTACCTCGCCATCGCGCGCGAGGGCACATTGGGCGGCGCGGCGCGGAGCCTGGGGCAGACGCAGCCGACGATGGGGCGACGGCTGCGCGCGCTTGAGGCGGCGATTGGGCAAACGCTGTTTCAGCGGACCGCCGACGGCTTCATCCTCACCAGCGAGGGTGCGGCCGTGCTGCCCCATGCCGAACGGATCGAGGAGGAGGCGCTGGCGTTCGAACGCCGATTGGCGGGCACCGACGCGCGGCTCGAGGGGTTTCTGCGACTGTCCTCGTCTGAATGGTTCGGCACGCATCTGCTCGCGCCGGTGCTCGCCGAGTTTGCGGGCCGCCACCCGGGCGTGTGCGTCGAATTGCTCACCGACACGCGCCTCTACAGCCTGCAGCGGCGCGAGGCCGATCTGGTCTTCCGGATCGCGCCGTTCGATGAGGCGGGGCTGATCTCGCGACGGCTGATGGACATGCCCTACGCGCTCTATGGCCGGGAGGGTGATCGGCTCGATCCGGAGGGTGAGGGCGACGGGCAGCGCCTGGTCACGATGGATACGGCGTTCGATGATATGCCGGACCTAGCCTGGATGCGGCATGTCCTGCCTCGGGCGGTGATTGCTGCGCGCAGCAACAGCCGCGACGTGCAGGCGAGGCTGTGCGCTGCGGGCGTCGGGCTGGCGGTGCTGCCCCGTCCGCTGGGGGAGGCGATGCCCGGCCTCGTCGCGATCGATCTCGGCACGTCGCCGCCCGAGCGCGCAACCTATCTGGGCTATCATCGCGATCTCAGGCGGCTGCCGCGTCTGCGCGCGCTGCTCGATCTGGTCGTCGAGCGGCTGGCCAACTGAACGGACACGAACCTTCCCGCATGGAAAGCGATGCGGTTCGGATTAGGGCGCGGAGACTGCGGCGCAGCCGCGGTCGGAGCGGCCTAATCCGAACCGGCGACATGGTCAGACGAGGATGGACAAAACACAACAAAAGTCGGACGATCGGATAAGGAGAGGTGTTGCCCGATCGCCCATATAGAAACCCCCATAGCGCCCGATATCTTTCTGTAATCGTTCGATATTGGTCCAGATTCTGACGAAAGGAGCTTGCGATGCCGATTACCGCGACGCCGACGCCGGGACCTCTGCTGCTGACGCCCAAGGATCACGCGCTCATCCTCATCGATTTCCAGTCGCAGATGACGTTTGCGACGAAGTCGATCGACGTCACGGTGCTGCGCAACAATGCCGCGCTGATTTCGCGCGCCGCCAAGGGCTTCAATGTCCCGGCTATTCTGACGACGGTCGCCACGACCAGTTTTTCGGGCCCGATGTACAGCGAGATCACCGATGCCTTTGCGGGCCAGGCCATGCTGGAGCGCACCAGCATGAACACCTGGGAGGATGCCGGCGTCATCGCGGAGGTCAACCGGATCGGCAAGAGCCGGCTCGTCTTCGCGGGTCTGTGGACCTCGGTCTGCATCGTGGCGCCCGTGCTCTCGGCGCTGGACCAGGGCTTCGAGGCCTATGTCATCACCGATGCCTGCGGTGACATGTCGGCCGAGGCGCATGAGCGCGCCGTCGAGCGCATGCTCCAGGCCGGCGCCCGCCCGATGACCTCGGCCCAGTATCTGCTCGAGCTCCAGCGCGACTGGGCGCGCAGCGAAACCTACGATCTCACCACCGGCATCGCCAAGGAGTTCGGCGGCGCCTACGGCATCGGCATCACCTATGCCAAGGCGATGTTCGGCGCGTCCGAAGGCGGGCACTGATCGTTCGGTGGGGCGGGCCGAACGGCGCCCGCCCCTCTCCTTTCTCGTTCCGGGGGAGGCGCCCATGAAGCCCTATCTCATCTCGCTCGGCGCCGGCTTGCTGGTCGGCATCATCTACAGCCTGCTCGGCACCCGCTCGCCGGCCCCGCCCGCGATCGCGCTGCTGGGGCTGCTCGGCATGCTGGTGGGTGAGCAGGTGCTGCCGATCGCCAAGCGCGCGATCTCGGGGCAGCCGCTGCTGTCCTTCGTCAAGTCCGACTGCGCGGAAAAGATCCTGGGCCCGCAGGCCGCGCCCGACCGCGAACAGGCATGAGGTGACGTGATGGCCGATCTTCTTGTCGTCAATGCGAAGGTCACGACGCTCAACCGGGCCAACCCCGTCGCCGATGCCGTGGCGATGCGCGACGGCCGTTTCCTGGCGGTGGGGAGCGAGGCCGAGGTGCGTGCGGTCGCCAGCCCCGATGCACGGGTGATCGATGCGGGCGGACGACGGCTCATCCCCGGGCTGATCGACAGCCACATCCATGTCGTCCGCGGCGGGCTCAACTATAATATGGAGCTGCGCTGGGACGGGGTGCCGAGCCTCGCCGATGCGATGCGCATGCTCAAGGCGCAGGTTGCTCGCACCCCCGCGCCGCAATGGGTGCGCGTGGTCGGCGGCTTCACCGAGCACCAGTTCGCCGAGAAGCGTCTGCCGACGATCGACGAGCTCAATGCGGCAGCGCCCGACACGCCGGTGTTCATCCTCCATCTCTATGATCGGGCGCTGCTCAACGCGGCCGCACTGCGTGCGGTGGGCTATACGAAGGACACGCCCAACCCGCCCGGAGGCGAGATCGTGCGCGACGCGGCCGGCAATCCGACGGGCCTGCTGCTCGCCCAGCCCAACGCGATGATCCTCTACGCGACGCTGGCCAAGGGGCCGAAGCTGCCCCCCGACTATCAGCTCAATTCGACGCGGCATTTCATGCGCGAGCTCAACGGCCTCGGCGTCACCAGCGTGGTGGATGCGGGCGGCGGCTTCCAGAATTATCCCGACGATTATGCGGTGATCGAGGATCTGCACCGCGCCGGACAGATGACGGTCAGGATCGCCTACAATCTCTTCACCCAGAAGCCCAAGGAGGAGCTGGCCGATTTCGCCAACTGGTCCTCGCGGGTGAAGCCGGGGCATGGCGACGATCTCTACCGTTTGAACGGCGCGGGCGAGATGCTGGTCTATTCGGCCGCCGACTTCGAAGATTTCCGCGTCGCCCGGCCCGAGATGCCGGCGAACATGGAAAACGATCTGGAGCCGGTCGTCCGCCTGCTCGCCGAGCGGCGCTGGCCGTGGCGGCTGCACGCCACCTATGACGAGACGATCGGCCGCGCGCTCGACGTGTTCGAGAAGGTCAATCATGACGTGCCGTTCGACGGGCTGCACTGGTTCTTCGACCATGCCGAGACGATCTCGCACCGCAACATCGATCGGATTGCGGCACTGGGCGGCGGCATCGCCGTGCAGCATCGCATGGCCTACCAGGGCGAATATTTCGTCGAGCGCTATGGAGCGGAAGCCGCCGAGGCGACGCCTCCGATCAAGCGGATGATGGCGGCCGGCGTGCCCGTCGGGGCCGGCACTGACGCGACGCGGGTGGCGAGCTACAACCCGTGGGTGTCGCTGTCGTGGCTGGTGACGTCGAGGACGGTGGGCGGCTTAAGGCTCTATCCAACCGCCAATCGGCTCGACCGCGAGACGGCGCTCAGGATGTGGACCGAGGCCAACACATGGTTCTCCAACGACGAGGGGAGCAAGGGCCGGATCGAGGCCGGGCTGCTGGCCGATTGCGCGCTGCTTTCGGACGATTATTTCGACGTTCCCGAAGATCGGATCGTCCATATCCGTTCGGTGCTGACCATCCTTGGCGGCGAAGTGGTGCATGGCGACGGCGACTATCGGCGGCTGGCGCCCGATCTGCCCGCGCCGATGCCGGACTGGTCGCCGGTTACGAGCTTCGGTGGCTATTGGCAGGCGCCGGAAGCCAAGCAGAAGCTGGCTGCCGCCTGTGGGTGCGCGGCCGGTTGCGCGGTGCATGGCCATGACCATGCAGCCGCGCTGGGCAGCTCAGTTCCGGCCTCCGACGCGCGCGGCTTCTGGGGCGCCTTCGGGTGCGGTTGCTGGGCAGTATGAGCAAGGGGGCTAAGACACCGGATTGGGTGAAGGCGATCCTGCGCTGGCCGATCACGCTGCCGGCTGCGCGCTTCGCGCTGGCCAGTGCGTTTCTGCTGGGCGGCATCCTCAAGCTCGCCGACTTTCCCGGCGCGGTGGCGGAGCAGGCGCATTTCGGATTGCAGCCTGCGGCAGTGTGGGCGGTGATGGCGATCCTTGTTGAGATCGTCGGATCGCTGCTGCTGATCGTCGGGCGCTATGTCTGGATCGCGGCAGGGGCGCTGGGTGTGCTCACCGCCATCGCAACAGTAGTCGCGGCGCCCTTCTGGGCACTGGATGGCGCCGAGCGGATCGCGGCCGCCAACGGCTTTTTCGAGCGGTGCGGCCTGATTGCCGGGCTCATTCTCGTCGCCCGCCTTGCCGCCGATGAACCGGTCGGGTCCTCATGAGCGACGCGTCTTCGCGCACGACGGCGCCGATCCAGGCCTTTGTCGCCGGCTTTGTCGACACGGTCGGCTTTGTTGGCCTGTTCGGGCTGTTCACCGCGCACGTCACCGGCAACTTCGTGATGCTGGGCGCGTCGATCGCCGAGACGCGATCGGGCGTGGTCGCAAAGCTGGTGGCGTTGCCGGTCTTCTTCCTGGCGGTGGCGGGCACCAGCCTGTTCCTGCGGCGATGCGCGACAAGCGGACGCGATCCGGTGGTCGGCGTGTTTGGCGCGCAGGCCTTCTTTCTGGCATGCTTCCTTGGCGTCGCGGTCATCACAGGGCCGTTCCACGGCGGTGATCAGCCGTTCGCGATCGTCGCGGGCATGCTGGGCGTGGTTGCCATGGCGATCCAGAACGCGGCCTCGCGCACGATCTTCTCGGTTTTCTCGCCAACCACGATCATGACCGGTAACTCGACGCAGGTGGTGCTCGATCTCGTCGAGCTGACGCGGGGCGCCGCTGCCGATCCCGCCGCCCGGACCCGGATCGGCAAGATGCTGCCCCCGCTCGCGGCGTTCGTCGTCGGCGCGCTGGCTGGAGGCGGGGGCTATGTCCTCGCCGGTTTCTGGGCGCTGATGGTGCCGATCCTGCTGATCCTGTTCCTGTTGCTCACCCGGCGAACGGCTGTTCGACCCGCATGAGGAGATCGATGATGAAGACATTGCTGCCGATCCTCGCCGTCGCGCTGGCTATCGGATCGCCGCTTGCCGCCAAGCCGCTTGCCGCCAAGCCGCTGCCGGCCAAGACGGCGGACTTCGCGGTCGGGCCGCAATATGACACCACCCACGTTTATGTGGCGCCCGAGGATTTCGATCGCTTCGTCACCAGCTTCGTCGCGACCTTCGGCGGCACCACGACCAAGCAGGGTGTCTTCACCGTCACGCCGACGCCCAGCAAAACGATGTCGCAGCTGGTGCTGACGCCGGTTGGCACAATCTCGGTGTTCGGCTTCAAGACGCCGGTGCCCTATCCGTTCGGCGCCGAGCGGACCGGCTATCTGGTCACCGACCTCGACGCTGCGACCGCCGCCGCACGGGCGGCCGGCGCGACGCGGCTGCTCGCCGTCTTCCCCGATCCGATCGGGCGCGACGTTGTCGTGCAGTGGCCGGGTGGCGTGAACATGCAGATCTACTGGCACACTACCGCGCCGAACTATCCGGCGCTGAAGACTGTGCCGGAGAACCGCGTCTATCTGACGCCCGACGCCGCAAGCGCCTTCCTGCAGGCGTGGACGCGCTATGCCCACGGCCGTATCCTGTCGGACAATCCGAAGGCCGACGCCGCCGAGATCGGCCGGCCGGGCCAGACCTTCCGGCGCGTGGTGGTGGGCTCGGGCTATGGCAAACTCGCGCTGCTGGTGAGCGACGGACTTCTGCCCTGGCCCTATGGTCGCGACATGACCGGCTATGAGGTCGCCGATCTCGCCGCGACGCTCGACAAGGCCAAGGCGGCCGGGGCCGAGGTGCTCGCCGGCCCGACCTCCGCCAATGGTCGCCAGACCGCCGTGCTGCGCTTCCCCGGCGGTTATATCGCCGAGGTCCACGCGCTGCGCTAATAGGGTGGTCGCGGATCTGCCGCCTCCGCCGCCCGCCGTTGTACTGGCGGCTCCGGAGCGGCCGGCCGCGACGACCAATCGCTGGCAGGAGGACTGGTCGGCGCTGGCCGATCCGAACGTCCCGCGCGAGCGCTTCGACCAGCTCAAATATATCGCGCTCGGCGATGGCTCTTACCTCTCGCTCGGGTTGAATGCGCGTGAGCGGTTCGAGACGCTTCACACGTCGGACTTTGGCATCGGTTCGTCCGCCGACAACTGGCTGATCCAGCGCATCCAGGCGCATGCCGCGCTGCATCTGGGCGAGCATGTCCAGATCTTCACCCAGATCGAGGATGCCCGCGCCTTCGGCAAGCGCGATACCGGCCCGGCGGACGAGAACAAGCTCGATCTGCGGCAGGCCTTTGTCGCGTTCACCGGATCGGTCGACGGTGGAACCGTGAAGGCCAAAATCGGGCGGCAGGAGATCGGCTTCGATCTCCAGCGCTTCATTTCCAGCCGGGATGGGCCCAATGTCCGCCAGGCGTTCGACGCGGTGTGGCTCGATTGGGAACATGGCGCATGGCGCGCGATCGGCATCGCCAGCCAGCCGGTGCAGTATCGCGACGTCCACCCGTTCGACGATGTGGGCAACCACCATTTCCGCTTCGCGCTCGCGCGTATCGAGAACAACCGGGTGGGGCCGGGTTCGCTGAGCCTCTATTATGCCCGCTACGATCTCGACAGTGCGCGCTTCCCGTCGGCGTCGGGCGACGAGCGCCGCGACATCGTCGATGCGCGCTACGCGGGCAAAACCGGCCATGCGGACTGGGATATCGAAGGGATGCTGCAGCATGGCCGCGTCGGGGCAGCAAAAGTGCGTGCATGGGCGACCGGCGCGCGGGCGGGATACAGTCCCCCCGCCATGCCCCTCAAGCTGCGGCTGGGCGTTCAGGTCGATGTCGCCTCGGGCGACCGGCATCCCGGCGACGGGACATTGGGTACGTTCAACCCGCTGTTTCCCAACGGCTATTATTTCACCTTGGGGGGCTTCACCGGATACAGCAACCTCATCCATGTGAAACCGTCGATCACCGTCCACCCGTCCAAACGGCTGAGCGTGACGACAGCGGGCGGCCTGCAATGGCGCCTGACGCGCGCGGATGCGGTCTTCGTGCAACCTGTGCGGCCGATCGCGGGGACGGCTGGCCGGGGCTCGCGCTGGACCGGGGGCTATGCTCAGCTGCGTGCGGACTGGGGCATCAACCGCCTGCTCGCCGCCGCTCTCGAGGCGGTCCACTACGACATCGGCAGCACGCTTCGCGCCGCCGGTGGGCATGATGGCGACTATCTCGGGATCGAGTTGAAGTTCGGTTGGTAATGCCCTGAATGTCATGGAAAATCTGAAAGATCGTCCAGGGCAGGCCGTTGCCAGACAGCATTGTCTGAGGCGGCGTGCGCTTGCCACGCGGCGGTGGCGGCGCCTAGGGTCGGCGGGCAGGGCGCCCCGTTTGCACCGTGCATATCGAGAAGGGGAGAGAATGAACCAGGCTTCGCCGATATGGATTCTGACTGGGCCGTTTGGCCGGGCGACGGTGAACCTCACGGGTCGGCCGCTGGTGGAACATGCCCATCAGCAGTTCAACATGATCTTCAAGTTGGGTGGGGCGGATACCCAATTCAGCTCCTGCTCGACCACCCTGTCGCTCGACGACAATTCGATGCTGATCTTCAACCCGTGGGTGCCGCATCTCAAGCAGGCCAACGAAGCGGGGCCGACGATGATCCTGTCGCTGATCATCGAGCCCGCGTGGATCGATCGGGTGCTGGAGCGGCAGGGGCTGCCCGCGGGGCGGCTCTTCCCCAACCTGCGCGAGGAGCTGACCGAGGATGTGCGGCTGAACGCCGAGCGGCTCGCCGCTGCGATCCCGCGCCACCTGCTCGAGCCCGAGGAGGATTGCGAGTCGCTGCTCGAGGATCTGATCGACGCGGTGATCCGGGCCTATATCAGCCCCGAGCTGGCGCGCACCGCCGCTTCGCCGCAGCGCGCGATCGACTTCCGTATCCGCAAGGCGCTGGCCTATATCCACGAGCATGCGCTGGAAAATCCGCGTATCGACGACATCGCGAAGATGGTCGGCCTGTCGCGATCGCGCTTCTTCGAGCAGTTCCGCCGCTGCGTGGGTGCGTCGCCGCAGCATTATATCGATCATTTCCGGATGAAGCTCGCCACGCGTTGGCTCAGCACCACCGATCGCCCGCTGGTCGAGCTGGCGGATGAGCTGGGTTTCTGCGCGCACAGCAACTTCACGCGCTTCTTCATCCAGCACATCGCCGTCTCACCCAGCGAGTTCCGGCGGCAGACGAGCGGGGTGGACGCCGCCGCCGCGTTATGAGGCGTCAATCGCCGCGAACGCCGGCCGCGTGCCGACTCGATAGAACCAGGCTTCAAGCGTCGGAAAGGCCTTCCGCGTGATCGGCAGGGTCGCCCAGCGGCGATAGCCCACCGCCACCGGGATGTCGGCGATTGTGAAGCTGTCGCCCGCGACAAATCCGCCGCCTGCGAGCGCACGGTCGAGGATACCGAACAAAAGGTCCGCCTCGGCTTCGGCGGCGGCGAGACGAGTGGGATCGGGCGCGGACTTGGCCTTGACCGTCATCTTCACCAGATCACGGACGGCTTGCGCCTGATGCGCGCCCTGCCAGTCGAGCCATTGGTCGACGCGAGCGCGGGCGCGGGCTTCGTGCGGATAGAGTGCGCCGGCGCCGGACTTGTTGGCGAGATAGCGCAGGATCGCATGCGACTCCCACAGCACGAAGCCATCGTCGTCGATGGTCGGGATGCGGCCATTGGGGTTCATCGCCCGATAGTCGGGCGTGTCGGTGCCGCCAAAGGGGCCGCCGGTCTCGATCACTTCGAAGGCGATGCCCAACTCGGCGGCCGCCCATATCACCTTGCGCACATTGGGTGCCTGCCGGTGTCCCCAGATCCGAAGCATCTCATTCTCCCAGTTTCTCCTCTGGATAGGCGGGGTGGCTGCGAAACCGATGCCGTGCCGTCCCGGTGCTGACCGGATCGTCCGATTTTGGAGAGAATGCATGGCTTTCGATGGAAGTTCGGATGATCGGATAAGACATGGGATGCAGGGATCGCACAGATTGGCGATCGCGGTTCCCGCTGGGGCAGAGCGTGCCGTGGGCCGACAACAAGACAACAAGACAACAAGACAACAAGACAACAAGACAACAAGACAACAAGACAACAAGACAACAAGACAACAAGACAAGAGGATGAGAGAGGATCACATGACCATTGCTCGCCGGCACGAGGGATGCTGCCCCCTGACCGATCCGTGCCCCCGGCATGTGCATGCCGCGCTGGCGGGAGGGCAGGTAGATCGCGCACGAGCGGTCGACGGTGTCGCGGCGGACAGGCTGGGCGAGCTGCTGGACCTGCGGGCGCTGAGCCGCCGGGCAGTGTTCGGCGCGGGCGCTGCGGGGGCGTTGTTCGCAGCCGGGGCTCCGGCGCTGGCACGCTCGGTCACCGGCCCGGCTTCGGCGCACTCGGCCGTCTTTGCCGGCGCACCGCTCGGCCGGATGCACGAACTGCCCTCGACGAAGGAGACGGTTCGCGTCGGCGCGATGGACCCGGCGGTGCCGGTGGTGCTCGAGATCGAGTCCGGGGACGTCGTCCACTACCCCAACACCTGGGTGAACTGGGGGGATGAGGCCAAGTTCGGCATGGCCTTCGAGGAACGGGAAACGATCCGCAAGCGCTATCCGGCCGGTCCCTATTCGCTGATCGGCCCCGTCGCGGTGAAGGGGGCGGAGCCCGGCGATGTGATCGAATGCCGCATGATCAGGCTGCGTCCCATCGGTTGGGGCTGGAACTCGACGCCCAAGGGCATGGGCGCGCTACCCGACGATTTCGACAAGCCCTTCCTGCACTATCTGCGCTTCGACGAGGCGCGCACCCATGCCGATTATGCGCCGGGCGTGCGCTTGCCTCTCGCGCCGATCCAGGCGGTGATGGCGGTGCAGCCGGCGGGCGACAAGCCGGTAAGCGGGATCCTGAGCGGCGCCTATGGCGGCAACATCTCGCTGCGTGAAGTGACCGAGGGCACTTCGCTGTTCCTCAGTGTCGAGGTGCCCGGCGGGCGCCTGTGGACCGGCGACAGCCATGCGGCGCAGGGCGACGGCGTGGTCAACCAGACCGCGATCGAGACCGCGATGGAGGATTTGCGGATCCAGTATGTGCTGCACAAGCGTGTCACGCTCGCGGCGCCCGTTGCCGAGACGCCGACCCACTGGATCATGCTCGGCTATGGGCAGACGGTGGAGGATGCGCTCACTGCGTCGCTGCGCCAGATGATCGCCTGGCTGAGCGCCGCGACCAGGCTCGATCCGATGGACATCTACGCGTTGGCGAGCATCGCGGGCAGCTTCCGCGTCACCCAATATGCGCACCAGACGCACACGGTCTACAGCAACTCGCCGCTGAAGGCGGTGCATGGCATGATGCCCAAGGCGATCTTCGACGCGGGCCGCCTCGCGCAGATTTCCGCGTCCGTGCGGCCGGGCGCGTGAGGACTGACGCCGTGCCATCGCGAGCCCGGACAACCAGCCGCCATGTCTTCGTGCTGTGCGCGCTGGTGGCGTTCCTCGATGGCTTCGACACCCAGTCGATCGGTCCGGCGGCACCTACCATCGCGCTCCATTGGGGCCTGACACCCGCCGCTCTGGGGCCGGTATTCAGCGCCTCGCAGCTGGGTTTTCTGATCGGCGCGCTGCTGTTCGGGGCGGCCGGTGACAGGCTTGGCCGCAAGCGCGTCCTGATCGCCACCACGGGCTTGTTCGCGCTGGCGACGCTGGCAACGGTGTTCGCGCCATCCTACCAGGTGCTGATCCTGTGTCGCTTGCTGGCAGGGCTTGGTCTTGGCGGCGCTAGCCCCAACTTCGTCAGCCTCGCTGGCGAATTCGCGACACCTGAGCGACGTGCGAAGCTGGTGACGTGGCTCTGGGCGGCGGTTCCGCTGGGCGGCATGGCGGGTTCCTTCGCGAGCGCAGCGCTGCTGCCTCGCGCAGGCTGGCAGGCGGTGTTCCTGATCGGTGCCATCGCGCCCGTGCCGCTGTTGCTGGTGATGGCGCGTCGGATGCCGGAATCGCGCGAGGTGCACGCCGGGGATGTCGCCCCTGCGACAGCGTTGTTCGCGGGCGGCATGGCGCTGCGCACGACGCTGCTGTGGCTCGCCTCCTTCATGACGTGGACGACGCTGGTGGTGACGGCGCTGTGGATGCCGGCGCTGCTGCAGCGCGCCGGTTGGTCGCCCTCGGCCGCAGCCTCGATGCTCGCGCTCAACAATGGCGGCGGGGTGCTCGGCACGCTTATGGTCGGCGCGCTGATCGGCCGGATCTCGGCGCAGGGTGCGCTGCGGATGGTGCTGATCGGGGCGGGTGTCTTCATCGCGCTGATGGGGCTTGCGGTCGGTCATGTCGGCGGCTTTGCGCTGGTGGCCTTTCTCGCCGGGTGCTGTGCCTCGGCAGCGGGAGGAGCGATGCTGGCAGTGTCGGCGAGCCTCTATCCGCCCGCGGTTCGCGCCACCGCGGTGGGCTGGGCGCTCGGCTTCGGGCGGATCGGCACGGTGCTCGGCCCGGCGGGCGTGGGGCTGCTCGCGGCCGGGCACTGGTCGGCGAGCGCGATCTACGCGGTGATTGGCATGGTCGCATTGCTGGGCGCCATGCTCGTCCACTTTTTGGGAATGGCGGTGCGACCGGCTCTGGCCACGGCTTGAACGACAAAACACGGGAGAGTGACATGGAAGACGGAGCGACCTGTATCGTCCTCAATCTGATCAGTTACGATCTGGCGCGGCGGGTGATCGACGCGGCCATCATCGAGGCCAAGGGGCGCGGCATCGCGCTGTCCTTCGTCATACTCGACAGCGCGGGGCATCTTGTCGCCTCGGCGCGGATGGACGGGGCGCCGTTCGTGACGATCGAGATCGCGCGGGGCAAGGCCTTCGCCAGCGTCGCGACCGGCGGGCATCCGGGCGGTGATCTCGAACAGCGCCACAGCACCAATCCGCAGGTGTGGGGCAATGCCAGCGCGCTCGGTTATGGCGCGCCGATGCTGCCCGCCAAGGGCTCGCTGCCGCTGCGTCTGGACGGACGCCTGATCGGTGCGATCGGGGCCAGCGGGGCGCCTTCACACATCGATGAGGAAGTCATCACCATCGCCGCCGCCGCGATCGGCGCGAACAAGTGACGCGGAAGGGGGGACAATGAGACTTTTCGCCTATCAGGCCGAAAGCGGCCGCGCGCTGGGCGTCTCGCTCGACGGCACCCGCTATCGCGCGGTGGCCGAACTCGCGCCGGACCTGCCTCGCGAAACCGAAGCACTGCTCGGGACGCCCGATGCGTTGGCGCGGTTGGCGAAGCTGCTCGCCGACGCGAACAGCGGCGCGCCGATGGCGGGTCTGGAACTGCTACCGTTTCTCGAGCGGCCCAACGCGCTGTGGGCGCTGGCGCTGAACTTCAAGACGCACATCCAGGAGACGGGCCTCACCACCTCGCTCGATCATCCGCATCTCTTCCTGCGGACGCTCGCCTCCTATGTGGGCGCGGATCAGCCGATCCTCGCACCGCCTGAAGGGGTGGCGCGCGCGTTCGATTATGAGGGCGAGCTGGGCGTCGTGATCGGCAAGCCCGGCCGCCATATCCCCCTTGAACGCGCGCTCGAGCATGTCGCGGGCTACACCTGCATCAACGAAGGCTCGGTGCGCGAATATCAGATGCACAATCGCCAGTTCGGGCTGGGCAAGAATTTCGAAGCTTCGGGCAGCTATGGCCCGTGGTTGATGACCCCCGACGAGTTCGGCGAGGTTCCCCGGAGCAACGTCGTCACCCGCGTCAACGGCGTCGTGCGCCAGCGCTCGGGCCTCGACGACCTGCTGATCGATGTCGCGGCAACGGTTGCCTATCTCTCGCAGGGCTATACGCTGCGCCCCGGCGACATGATCGCGATGGGGACGCCGGGCGCGCTACCGCCGGCCGATGATGATGCCGAGGGGCGCGACCTGTCACGGCAGTTCGGACCGTTCCCGACGCCCGGCCTCGTCCATATGCGGCCGGGTGATGTCGTCGAGGTGGAGATCGCCGGGCTGGGCGTGCTCCGCAATCGGATCGTCGCCGACGAACCGGCTGAGTATCGCGTGGGATGAGCGCGATGCGGCTTTCGGTCGGGCTGGCGGGCGTCGGGATGGCGTTGCTCGCCGCCTGCACGCCACAGCCGGTGGAACGCAGTGCCAAGCTCCCGGGCGATCCGGCCCGGGGTTACCGCATCGCCACTGGCAATTGCGCGGCCTGCCACGGGCTAACGGGGAACGGATCGGGGCCCGGCGTGCCCAAGCTGGCGGGGCAGTTTCCCGACTATCTGATCAAGCAGATCATGGCCTTCACCGCGAAACCAGGGGAGAAGCCCAGCCGGATCAGCCCGGTGATGGGGCCGATTGCCGCCGCGCTCTCCGCCACGGACAAGGCCGACATCGCGTCCTGGTACGCGCAGCAATACCGCAGCAAGGAAGAGCCGCGCGATCCGGCGAGCGTGGCTACGGGCAAGCAGCTTTTCCTGCACGGCAATCCCACCGAGGGATTGCCGGCCTGTGCCTCCTGCCACCGTCCGACAGGTTCGGGCATCCGCCCGGACTTCCCCAATCTGGCGGCCCAGAACCCGGCTTATGTCGAACATCAGCTCGAGACTTGGGAGAGCATCCGGGGGCATCCCGGCAAGCTCATGTCGATCATCGCGCCCCGGCTCGCCGCGAACGAACGCGCCCCGCTGGCCGATTATATCGCCTCGCTCCCGCCGGTGGAGACCCCGCCCTGATCGGGCGAGGCCTCCTCGTGCTCAGTCTCTGGCGCAGAGGAAATCCGTGATCGTCGCGGCGAGGATCGGCGGACACTCATCCATCGGATAATGTCCGGCCTCGGGTAGAATGGCGAGCTCGACCTGGGGCAGGGCGGCGAGCCAGCTCTGGCGGACCCAGCCTTCGGGCACGCCGGTGTCGTGCGCGCCGGCGATCACCAGGGTCGGCTGCCGGAGAGTGGCAGCCGCGTCGGCGAAATCGTTGAGCGCCCAGGATTCCAGATAGCCGGCGAACGCCTCGGTCGTGCTGACCTCCGTCGAGCGTCTCGCGCCATTGCGCGACCAGATCGACGGCAGGCGACCCCCCGTGGTGTTGTCGAGGATGGCCTGCCGAGCCTCGACCGAGTTCGCTGCGGATCGGAAGAAGCCGAGCGTATCGGCATCGAACGGGGCGGGCGCCGCCCAGACAGGTGTGATCCCGCAGATGCGCTCGACCCGCGACGGCGCCGCAACCGCGGCCGCCAGTGCGGCCTTGCCCCCCATCGAATGGCCGATCATGGCGAAGCGATCCCAGCCGAGCCGATCGGCGAGCGCGATCGCGTCGGCGGCGATGGTCGCCATGTCAAACGGGCCGTCCCGATCGCGCGAGCGGCCATAGCCGCGGCAGTCCATGAAAGCGATCGACAGCTCGTCCGGATCGAGCGCGGGGAGAATGGGCGCGAACGCTTCGCTGTCGTTGAACCAGCCATGCACCGCTATGGCGCGAACCGCGCCTGTCCCGTGGACAAAATGCCCGATCATCAAAGCCCTTTCCGTTGGATGGGAAGATCATCGCCACTCTCTGTCGTGCGAAACAAGACAGGTGCGGGCCTTCCCGGTGGATTGTCGGACTGAACGATAAGCCGCCGGATCGCAGTATTAACGCGTCCTTGCGACGCCGTACGATTGGACCGGAGGGAAGGCATATGTCGAATTCGCGGCCCCGATGCGAGGCATGATCCAACCGTAATAATGATCGGGGAGAGGATTATGTTTGTTCGTCCGGATGTCGCGCGTGGGGTTGTTCGATCCAGGCTTCTTCATGGAAGTGCCCTGGCCGCATTTGCCATGATCTGTGCTGCGCCGGCCTTGGCGCAGCAGGCCGTGGATGCCGCAAAGCCGGCTGATGCTGAGAGCGCGGGTTCACAAGCAAAGTCGACGTTGGCCGTAGCAGAGATTGTCGTCACGGCTCGCGTATCGTCCGGACGGGCTATAATGCGCCGACGCCGACCACGGTGATCGGCGTCGGCCAGATCCAGCAGTCCGCACCCGCGACGCTGGCCGATTATGTGAATCAACTGCCGGCGCTGGTCGGTTCGATCACCCCGCGCGTCGCCACTTGGACAGTCGTTTCGATCTCGGTGGCGGCGCGCTCCGCATAGCGCCGCGCCAGGATCGAGCAGACGATCAGCTGCGCCTGGTGGTAGAGCATCACCGGCAGCATGATCATGCCCAGCGCCGGATTGTGTCCAAACAGCACCAGTGCGATCGGCGCGCCGTTGGCGAGGCTCTTCTTGGAGCCGCAGAACACCGCCGCCGCCTCATCCTCCCGCGAGAAGCGGAGAAAGCGACTGGCCATCGTCGTGGTCACCAGCACGAATGCAAGTAGCGCTACGACCAGTACGGCGATCCCGAGGAGCGTGAGCGGCGCATATTTCGACCATAGACCGCCCGCCGTGGAATCGCAGAAGGCGCCATAGACGATCATCACGATTACGGTGCGGTCGACCTTGTTCGCCCACGCCTTGTTCCGGGCAACAAAACCGCCGATCCAGCGACGCAGCAATTGGCCGGCGGCGAATGGCAGCAGCAGCGTCTCGAGCACGCTGAGGATCGCCGGTAGCAGCGGCAGATGCCCGGTGATTCCGGTCGCCACCAGCCCGACGAACAGCGGCGTCAGCACCATGCCCATCAGGCCGGACAGCGTCGCGTCGAAGATCGCACCCGAGACATTGCCACGGGCGAGCGCGGTCATCGCCACCGACGAGGAAATGGTCGAGGGCAGCGCGCACAGGTAGAAGAAGCCCAGCCGTACCTCCGGCGCGATCAGCCCACGCGCTCCCCAGAACACCACCAGCCCGATCGCCGGGAACAGCAGGAACGTGCTGGAATGGACGAAGGCGTGCAGCCGCCAGTTGGCCGCGCCCGCCTTCAGCGCATGGGGCGACAGCGCCGCGCCGTGAAGGAAGAAGACGAGCCCGATGCCGATGGTGGTGAGCGTCGCCAAATGGAGCGGCCCGTTGTCGGCACCGATGCCAGGCGCCAGCAGTGCCAGCGCGACTGCGCACAGGATTGCGATGAGGAACCCGTCGATCTTCATAGGGGACTCGTTCGAACGCGGGGGCTGTCAGGCCGAGGTGTGCTGTCGGGGCGCGTCGGCGGCGCTGAAAGCGCGGGCGAGCGCCGAAAGCACGGTTTCGGCGCTCGCCCGCTGATGCTCGGTCACCTCGGCGGCGGCGGTAGCAGCGTCGCGTCGCTCGATCGCCTCGATGATCTCGTCATGCGCGTGCGCGAAGCCCACATCGACGTCCGACCGGCTGAGCGCAACATTGCGCGCGCGATGGAGATGAACGATCAAGTCGGCATGGATATCCGCCAGCGTCCGGTTGCCCGCCAGCATGACGATCGAGCGGTGGAACTGCTCGTTCGAGACATAATAGCGCGCGGGATCGTTGGTGCGGTGCGCCGCCGACAGAGCGTCGTGGATGACGCGCAGGTCCCGGATCTGCTCGGCCGTTCCGCGCTCGCAGAGCCGATGCGCGGCATTGACCTCGATCAGCGCGACCGCTTCGAACTGCTCGCGCAGCCGCTCGATGTCGATTGCCGTGATGCGCGCACCGCGACGAGGCAGCAACTCTACCAACCCCTCAGACGCCAGCACCTTCAACGCCTCGCGGAGGGGAGCCCGCGAGATGCCGAACGCCTCGCACAGATCCTTCTCCGACACGCGCGAGTGGGGTACGAGCTGGCCGCGAATGATCATGTCGCGGATGCGGGTGACGGCGCGGCCGGACAGCGGCTCGCTCTCGAAGGCTTCGATCATGACGCGTTTCGCACTGCTTTCATGGAGCCGATATGACGCCGGCTCTTCCGGGGGGCAAGAAAGGTCCATCATGCGACCTCATTGCGGATCGGATTGCTGAGCACGCCAACGCCCGAGATCTCGATGTCGAGGCAGTCGCCTTCGGTCAGCCAGCGGGGCGGATCGCGCCGCATGCCGACGCCCGAGGGCGTGCCGCTGGCGATGATGTCCCCGGCCTCCAGCGTTACGAAGCGGGAGGCATATTCAATGAGCCGAGGGATCGCGAAGGTCATGTTCGCGGTGTTATCATGCTGGCGCCGATTGCCGTTGACACGGGTCTCGAGCTCGAGCGGGAAGGAGACGGCGTCGGCCGCCACCATCCACGGGCCCATCGATCCGCTCGCCTCGAAGTTTTGCCGACCGGCAGCGAGACCTTCTGATAGTCGCGGATCGTACCATCGTTGAAGCAGCTGTAGCCCGCGACATGCGCCATGGCTGATTCCAGCGGGATGTGCCGCCCACGCTTGCCGATGATGACGGCCAGCTCGCCTTCATAGTCGAGATGGTCAGAGGCGCGTGGCTTCACGATCGGCGCGCCGTGCGGCACCAGACTGCCGGGGAGCCGCAGGAAGAATTGCGGGTCGCTACCGACGTCGCGACTCATCTCGGCAGCGTGTGCCGAGTAGTTGGCGCCCACTGCAAGGACTTTGCCGGCGTCAGGAAGCGCGAGCTCGACGTCGGCCAGCGCGTGATCGGGCGCGAGAACCTCGATGACCGCCCGGACTTCCCCAAGCCGCTCGGCCGCGATGGCCATACGCAGCGTGCCGCCAAAGCCGCGCGCTTTGAGATCGACGATATTGTCCTCGTCAGTCAGCGCGCCCCAGGAGGCGTGGCCATCGACGATATAGCTCACGAAACGCATGGCATTCCCCTCATTCGGCATCGGGTTGGGCGGCGCCATCGGCCGCGGCAAAGGCAGGATGTTTCCGGCAATTCGCGTCGATCGCAGCGAGACGAGGCCAGCGGATGGCCACGCCGAAGCGCCGTGCATTGTAGAGTTGCGGCACGAGGCAGGCGTCGGCGAGCGTGGGCGTCGCGCCGAAGCAATAAGGCCCGGTCTCATCCGCGATCAGCCGCTCGCAGGCGTCGAGGCCCTTCTCGATCAGGTCGGCTGCCCATTGCCGCACGCCGTCCTCGTCCATCCCGAGCGAACGCAGGCGGGCGGGGATCCGGAGGTTCTGCACCGGATGGATGTCGCTCGCGATCACCTGAGCGAAGGCGCGGACGCGGGCATAAGCCTCGGTGGGCAGCAGCGGTGGCTCGGGGACGAGCGCGTCGAGATATTCGGCAATCGCAAGCGACTGGGTGAGGATGCGCCCGTCATCGAGGTCGATCGCCGGTACGAAGCCTTGCGGGTTGATGGCCCGATAGGCCGGATTGCGATGCTCGCCGTGGCGCAGATGATGAGTGCGCTGCTCGATGGGGAGCCCCTTGAGGCCCAGCACGATGCGCACCCGCCAACTGGCGTTCGAACGGAAGTAGCCGTGGAGGATCATCGGATTACGCAGCCGGCGCGCCGATAGTGATACGGAGCGGGCTCAATCCGTCGATCTCGAGGTTCAGCGCGTCGCCCTCGACCACCGGGCCGACCCCGGCCGGCGTGCCCGTGTAGATGAGGTCGCCCGTCTCGATCCGCCACAGCGAGGAGAGGTGAGCGATGATCTCCGGCACCGACCAGATCAGGTCCGTGAGATCGGCCTGCTGGCGCAGCTCGCCATTGACCGTGAGCGCGATGCGACCCCGATCAAGATGCCCCACTTCGGTCGCTGGGTGCAGCAGGCCGCATGGAGGAGCAACCGGAACGAGTCGATTTTCGTGCCCTGGGAGAGGTCCGCCGCGCGATGCAAAGCTGAATGCGTGCCACGTCATTGAAGGCGGCTTCTGGACATGCCTGTGCTGCGGCAAGCGTACATGCCGTTTCCGGGCGAATGTCGTGAGATCACACAAATCCCAACGCAATCATTCAATAGCGGTCAAGCGATCGCTTCTATGACCAGCGTGTGGCCGGCACCGCTCCTCCCCCCGCCCCAAAGCCGGTCATTGGGTCGCCTCCCGGATCCTGTATTTCACCCGGAGGCGGCCATCCCCCCCGCGATGCGGCCGCCGCACCCGGCGCCGGCTCCCTTGGGGCGCTCATTTCTGACCGCGCGGGCGCCAGATCGGTCCTTTGCACCGCAGCGAGCGTCACTGGGCGCGCATCCGGATCGGTTCGAAATCCCAATCCGTTCTCGCCGTTACGTTGAATCGATCGATGGACGCGTCGAGCCGATGATCCATCGGGCGATTTGCCTTAATTATAAAAAGACAAATTCTGTAAATTTCAAAAGCGATATATTTCATTATAGCTAAAAAAACATATCGAAAATTACCGAGAGGCGAAGGCGCGCCTCGATGCTATCCGGAGTGCGTCGGGGTTCGAAGTAGCGTCTGCACCAAGCTGCTCGCGGCGCGTGGCACGAACAGGTTGCTCGTTACCGCATCCTGTCGCGAAGGCAGAAGCACTCGAGGAGACAGACATGTTGAACGCACATTTGCGGGCGCTCGTCCTTGCGCCCCTGCTGGCTATGCCTGGAATGGTTATGGCGGGAGGAGCCAAGCCGGCTCCACAGGACAACATCACAGTTCAGGCGAAGGGAATCTCGGTCCAAAGTTGGTCGAACTGGGTTGCCCAGAGTCTGGACAATGAGCTTGCCTATCCACGGCCGTTGGGTACGGCCGACTATCATTCGGGTCTTTCGAAAATCACGTTCCATTGCAGCGATACGGGTGTTCCGAGCGGTGTCTCGATCGCTGGATCGTCTGGATCGCGCGATCTCGATCGAGCGGCGATGCAAGCCGTGATGCAGATCTCGACACTGCATCCCCTGCCGGACGGTGTGAGCCATGATCAGGCATTCCAGGCCTGGATCGTGTTCGCCGGTGACGAGCAGGAGCGCGACCGGATGCTGAAGAGGGTGCAGCATGATGCAATGCTGGCCAATACCGCTGCGGCGCAGCGCTCTTCCCAATCGGCCTTCAATATGCCGACGGTGATCGTTGCAGCACCCTGACCTCGGCGCGCAGAGGACGGCTCGATGGCGCCGTCCTCCGCGTGTCAATTGCATCGAGCGCTCGCTCACCGGGCGAGGTACAGGAGCTTGGTGAGGGGCGCTCGTACGCAGGACGACTCCCAAAGAGCCGGATATCCTCCGATCTGGTCTAATTGTTCGAAAATATAGAATAGTCTTATTCGATATTATCCCAATTTCTCGGAAGTCTGTGGCGCCATATCGATCGGTCGAGGCGGCGCTCTCGTAAGGGAGCGCTCGCGATCCGTCGTTGGTGCCGGGAGCAGGGGGCTCGGCGTGGCGGCCCGATGCTCCCCCCAGAGGAATTGCTCATGATCCGAACCTTTGCTTCGGCCACCGTCGCGCTGCTGATCGCGTCCGCTTCGTTCGCCGCCGGCCCGGCCAACACCGATCCCAAGGCCGTCCAGGCTGGCAGCTACACCGTCGAGCCCTACCACACCCGCGTGCAGTTCGCGGTTTCGCACATGGGCTTCACCGATTGGAACGGTGACTTCTCGGGCGTCGATGGCACGCTGCAGATCGATCCGGCCCACGTTGATGCGGCGAAGCTCGACATCAGCATCCCAGTGGCCTCGGTTTCCACCACCAACGCCAAGCTCGACGGCGAGCTGAAGGGCGACCAGTGGCTGGATGCGGCCAAGTATCCGACGATTCACTTCGTCTCGACCAAGATCGTTCGCACCGGCCCGTCCAAGGCCGCGATCACGGGCAACCTGACCTTCCATGGCGTGACCAAGCCGGTGACGCTCGACGCGACCTTCAACGGCGCCGGCGTCAACCCGCTCGACAAGTCCTATACGGCCGGCTTCAACGCGACCACGAAGATCCTGCGTTCGGATTTCGGCGTGAAGACCTACGTGCCCCTGATCGGTGACGAAACCACGATCAGCATCAGCGCCGCCTTCGTGCACAAGGCTTCCTGACGGAGCGATCCGGGCCGGCGATTGTGTCGGCCCGGATTGTTGTCGTCCTCTTGCGCCGGAGCACCGTCATGGTTGCCCAACGTACCCGTTATTCCGTCGTCGCGATGCTGCTCCACTGGGTGATCGCGGCCCTGATCCTCGCCAATATCTGGTACGGCTGGCAGATGGGGCAGTTGAAGGGGCTCGCGCAGTACGAGCTGTTCCAGCTGCACAAGTCCATCGGCATCAGCGTGCTCATTCTGAGCCTTGTCCGCGTCGGCTGGCGCCTGGTCGCTGCGCCGCCGCCGCTGCCGGCCAGCATGACCCGGTTCGAGCGCGCCATTGCCGGCGCGACCCACTGGATTTTCTACGGATTCATGATCGTCCTGCCATTGACGGGCTGGGTGATCGTCTCCGCGAGCCCGTATAATTTGCCGACGGTGCTGTTCAAGACCGTGCCTTGGCCGCACCTCGCCTTCGTCCATGATCTGCCGATGATGACGCGCAAGCTGATCGAGGATCAGGTGGGCGATGTGCACGAATGGCTGGCCTGGAGCCTGCTTGGGCTGGTGGTCCTGCACGTGGCCGCGGCGATCAAGCATCTTGTGTGGGACCGTGATGACGTGGCAGCGCGGATGATACCGTTCCTGCGTCGCCAGGGCGCCTCCATTTCGTCGGAGATCTGAAATATGCGCATGATTGCTGTTGCCGCTGCTGGCCTTCTGATCGCGGGGCCGACCGTCGCCGCCCCCAAGATGGCGACCGACGCCGCGAAGCCGGCCCCCGCCAAGGAGGCTACGGTCTGGACGGTCGACAAGCCGGCGTCCCGCCTTGGGTTCGTCGGCGCGATGAACGGGCAGGCCTTCACTGGCACGTTCCGCCGCTGGGACGCTCGCATCCGGTTCGATCCCAAGGCGCTCGCGACCTCGAGTGTGACCGCAGTCATCGATACCGGTTCGGCCGGCACGGGCGACCAGACGCGTGACGAGGCGTTGCCGACCGCCGACTGGTTCGCGGTGCAGACCTTCCCGCGCGCGATCTTCTCGGCCAGCCAGTTCAAGGCGCTGGGCGGGGGACGCTATCAGGCGATCGGAACGCTTGCGATCCGTAACGTGCGGCGGCCGGTGGTGCTGCCCTTCACGCTGGCGATCAAGGACGACCATGCGACGATGCATGCTGTGCTCACGATCGACCGCCGTACCTTCGGCGTCGGCCAGGGGCAGTTCGCGACCGGCGATACCGTGGCGACGAATGTGAAGATCGAAGTCTCGCTCTCGGCGACCCGCGCCCAGTAAGCGGCTGTTGCCCGAAACCTGCATCGACTCCCTTTGAAACTGGCCGCGAGACGGCATAAGTCGCGATCGCCGATCCCGTAGCGGATCCGGCTGTCATGGGAGTCGATGCGATGCTGGATGGTGCGAGCCTGATCGGGGGCGAAGCGGTGCGGGGCGGTGATTTGTTCCGCGCGGTCGATCCGTCCAGCGGCGAGCTGATCGCGCCGGAGTTCGCCGGCGTCGGCGCCACCGAGGTTGCGCGCGCCTGCGAGCTGGCCGCTGCCGCTTTCGACACCTATCGCGAGACCGACCCCGAGATCCGCGCGCGCTTCCTCGAGGCGATCGCCGACAATATCGAGGCGCTGGGCGACACGCTGATCCAGCGCGCGATGGCGGAGAGCGGCCTGCCGCGCGCACGCCTGGAAGGCGAGCGGGGCCGGACCTGCGGACAACTACGCTTGTTCGCCACGCTGGTGCGATCGGGCGACTGGCTGGGTGTCCGCGTCGACAGCGCGCTGCCCGAGCGCAAGCCGCTACCGCGCCCCGACATCCGCCTGCGCAAGATCGCAGTGGGGCCGGTCGCGGTGTTCGGTGCATCCAACTTCCCGCTGGCCTTCTCGGTCGCTGGAGGGGACACCGCGTCGGCGCTGGCCGCGGGTTGTCCGGTCGTGGTGAAGGGCCATCCGGCGCACCCCGGCACGGGTGAGCTGGTCGGGCGCGCGATCCGCGATGCGGTGAAGGCGTGCGAGCTGCCCGACGGCGTGTTCGCCTTGCTCCAGGGGGCATCCAACGCGCTCGGCGGCGCGCTCGTCGCCGATCCGCGCATCAAGGCGGTGGGTTTCACCGGTTCGCGCGGCGGCGGTATGGCGCTCGTGCAGATCGCGGCTACGCGGCCCGAGCCGATCCCGGTCTATGCCGAGATGTCGAGCGTCAATCCCGTGATCCTGTTCCCCGCAGCACTGGCCGCCCGGGCTGAAGCCCTGGCCGAATCCTTCGTGCAGTCGCTGACATCGGGCGCGGGGCAGTTCTGCACCAATCCCGGGATTCTCATCGGTATCGAGGGGAGGGAACTCGATCGCTTCGTGGTGCGAGCGACAGATCTGCTCGGGCAGGTGACGCCGCATGCCATGCTCACGCCTGGCATCCACCGCAATTTCGAACAGGGCGTGGCGGCCTTTGCCGAGCATCACGGTGTCGATGTGCTCGCTCGCGGAGCCGAGGGTGCGGGCCCGCATTGCGCGCGCGGGGTGCTGTTCGCGACCGACGCCGCGACCTTCCTCGCCGACCCGAATCTCAGCCATGAGGTCTTCGGATCCTCGTCGATTCTCGTGCGCTGCAAGGATTTGGGCGAGGTCGCGGCGTTGATCGAGGGGCTTGAAGGGCAGTTGACCGCCACCCTCCAGCTGGACGACGCGGATGTCGAGCTGGCGCGTCCGCTGCTGCCGATCCTGGAGCGTCGGGCGGGGCGTGTGTTGGCCAATGGCTGGCCGACGGGCGTCGAGGTCTGTCACGCCATGGTGCATGGTGGCCCGTTCCCGGCGACGTCGGACAGCCGCACCACATCGGTGGGGACACTGGCAATCGAGCGCTTCCTGCGCCCGATCAGCTACCAGAACCTGCCGGACGCGCTGCTGCCGTTGGCGGTCAAGGCCGCCAATCCGCTCGGCGTGCAGCGTCTGGTGGACGGGCGGACCGAACTCGCGCCCCGCTGACCGTCAGCGGGGATCGCTGGCGGGAAGGAAGGCGTCGAGCAGGATGTCGGCGACGGCCCGCATCGACGCCGCAGGGCCGTGCGTACCCGACGTGTGTCGAGCGCCGCGCGCGCCCTCGAACAACAGGATCAGGCCGTCGGCGAGCAGGGCCGGTCGGTCCACCGGCAGGCGCTCGACCAGCGCCATCAGGCGAGCACGCATCGCGCGTTTGTAGGTTTC
>Ga0070730_10001307_pt1 | contig 24159 bp, 16 predicted proteins | sample Coa_R1_3_FD_66447 | JGI IMG/M metagenome (GOLD analysis project Ga0070730, IMG submission 66447) | Surface soil microbial communities from Centralia Pennsylvania, which are recovering from an underground coalmine fire - Coalmine... | ecosystem: Environmental > Terrestrial > Soil > Unclassified ... | reverse complement strand
GGCCGCGGTCAGGATCGACTCGGGATGGAACTGGACCGCCCAGCGGGCGGCGGCCGGGTTCTCGATCGCCATGGCCACCTCGCCGGTCGTCGCGGTTACCGTGAAGCCGCTGCCGACGTCATCCGGGCGCGCGTACAGCGAGTGATACCTGGCCGCGATGAACTCGGCCGGCAGGCCGGCCAGCAGGCCGCTGCGGCCACACAGCCTGACCAGGCCCGGCTTGCCATGCGAGGGCTCGCCGAGCAGCGACAGCGTGCCACCGGCGTGTTCCACCATGGCCTGCAGGCCCAGGCACACGCCGAACGCGGGAAGCCGCCTCGTGTCAAGCTCGGTCAGCAGCGCATCGCAGCCGAAGTCTGCCGGGCGGCCGGGGCCGGGTGACAGAACCACCAGGTCCGGGGCCAGCTCATCGAGCAGCCCAGCGGCGAAACCGTAGCGCAGGGTCGTCACGTCCGCGCCATGCTGGCGGAAGTAGTCGCCGAGGGTGTGCACGAATGAGTCCTGGTGATCGACCAGGAGTACCCGCAAGCCGTCCCCGGGGGGCCGCGCCGCATTGCTCCATTCGCCGCAACCACGCCCCATGGCAACCGGCGAGTCCGGCCCCGTCCGTACGGGGGCCAGGGTCTCCAGCAAAGCCCGCGACTTGATCTGTGTCTCCCGTTCCTCGGCAGCCGGATCGGAGTCGAACAGCAGGGTCGCCCCGGCCCGCACCGCGGCTATGCCGTCGCGGATGTGCGCGGTGCGCAGGGTCAGGCCGGTGTTCATCGAGCCGTCGAAGCCGATGGTGCCGACCGCGCCGCCGTACCAGCGCCGTGGCGAGTCCTCGTGGTCCTCGATGAACTGCATCGCCCAGGCCTTGGGTGCACCGGTGACCGTGACCGCCCACATGTGCGTGAGGAACGCGTCGAGCGCGTCGAAGCCGGGCAGCAGCCTGCCTTCGACGTGGTCCACCGTGTGGATGAGCCGGCTGTACATCTCGATCTGGCGGCGGCCGATGACCCGGACGGTGCCGGGGACGCAGACCCTGGACTTGTCGTTGCGGTCCACGTCGGTGCACATGGTCAGCTCGGATTCGTCCTTGACGGAGGTGAGCAGCGTGCGGATGTTCTCGGCGTCGCCGAGCGGATCCTCGCCGCGGGCGATCGTGCCGGAGATCGGGCAGGTCTCCACCCGGTCGCCGGTCACCCGGACGTACATCTCCGGGGACGCGCCGACCAGGTACTCGCCCTCGCCCAGGTTGAAGAAGAACTCATAGGGGGCCGGGTTACGGTGGCGGAGCCGCTCGTAGAAGGCGGCCGGGGAGTCGCAGCGGCCGTAGAAGGTATGGCCGGGCACCACCTCGAACAGGTCGCCGCGGGCAAACCGCTTCTTGGCCTCGGCCACGACGCTGGCGTAGCGGCCCGGCTCCGGCTGCGGCGGGAGCGGTGGCTGCGGACGGCCGGGCACCGGAGCGGCGCGGGTCGCCGGGGTCAGCCGGGGCAGGCCCTCGGTGGAGGCGCCATCCACCTCGAAGTCGTAGCTGTACGCGAGCGCCGTCTCCCGCTTGCGGTCCAGCACGTAGATCTGGTCGGGCAGGTGCAGCACCAGATCCCGCTGGTCGGCCGGGCGGGGCAGGCTGAGCGTGATCGCCTCGAACTGGAAGGCCAGGTCGTAGCCGAACGCGCCATACAGGCCCAGGTGCTGCTCAGGCGAGGCGAACGCGGCGACGACCTCGCGCAGCGCGGTGAACACGGTGGGACGGCGGCTGCGCTGTTCCTCGGTGAACGAGCTGGCGGGCTCGGGGATGGCGACCGCCACCTCGCCGGTGGATGGCGCCGGGAACTCGCCGCTGCCCGCGGCGCGATACAGGGCCGCGCCCACCACCGGCAGCAGCACCAGGCCGCGTTCGTTCAGCGCCCGGGCGGCGATCCGCCTGCCGACCGCCACGATCTCCAGGCAGGGGTCCACATAGGCCATGTGCCAGCGGCTGTACCTGCCGGGGTACTCCATGCCCGAGCTGAGCACGCCGCCACGCCGCTGGTCGGCCTGCGCCGCGATCTGTTCGAGCAGCGCGGGATCGAACGGCGCGCCGGTCCTGGTTATCTCGATGCCACCGGCCGTGACGAAGTGGGCTTCACCCTCACCCGCCATAAGGTGTCTTTCCGGCAGATCAAGCACCGTAGGGTGTCTTTCCGGCGAATGGAGCGTTCTGTCCTGCCGCTGTCCCGGAACCATGCTGGCCCCCTACTGTCGGGCCCGGCCACGATGCGCGAAAAAGCGACCGCCACTGCCGGGCGATCGCTTCGGAATCTGCGCGCTGCGCGAACCTGCCACCGCCTACTGGCGGCGCCACCAGAGCAGGTCATGGTTCGCATGCACGGTGTGAGCTTAGCGGCCAGGCCGGCCCGGCGCCACCACACAGAGGATCTACCCGGGCCGGCCATGATGGACCCGTGATGCCACGTTCGACAATGCTGGCGGCGAGGCTGTACGGAACGGGTGACATCAGGCTGGAGCGGGAGCCGGTGCCGCAGGCCGGGCCCGGGCAGACCCTGGTGCGGGTCAGCGCTGTCGGGATCTGCGGCTCCGACCTGCACTGGTGGGATGAGGCCGGGATCGGGGACGCCAGGCTCGGCCATCCGCTCGTGCTCGGCCACGAGATAGCCGGGGTCATCGCCGGCGGGCCGTCGCGCGGGCGGCGGGTGGCCATCGACCCGGCGATCCCCTGCGAGCACTGCGCCCAGTGCCACCGGGGGCAGCGAAACCTGTGCCCGCGGGTGAAGTTCGCCGGGCACGGCGACACCGACGGCGGGCTCAGGGAGTTCCTGGCCTGGCCCACGGAGCTGCTGCACGAGCTGCCCGAGTCCCTCTCGGACGCCGACGGGGCGCTGCTCGAACCGCTCGGCGTCGCCCTGCACGCCCTGGACCTCGGTCATCCGCGGCTCGGCGGCAGCGCCGCGGTGATCGGCTGCGGGCCCATCGGGCTGATCCTCATTCAGCTCCTGCTGGCGGCCGGCGCGGATCCGGTCATCGCCGCCGATCCGCTGCCGCACCGGCTGGAGGCGGCGGTGAACCTGGGCGCGGATCAGGGCGGTCCGCATGACCGGCTGGTCCTGGCCGGTGTGGACACGGCGTTCGAGGCGGCGGGCACCGACGAGGCCGTGGATGCCGCGATCGACGCGGCCAAGCCGGGTGGGCGGGTCGTGCTGGTGGGCATCCCCGGCGGCGACCGGACGAGCTTCCGCGCCTCGGCCGCCCGCCGCAAGGGGCTGACGATCGCGCTGTCACGGCGGATGAACGACGCCTATCCGCGGGCGATCGCGCTGGCCGCGGCCGGTGTGGTGGATCTGGGTGCGGTGGTGAGCCACGGGATGCCGCTGACCGAAACCGCCGGCGCGTTCGGCACGGCCGCCCGCCGGGACGGGCTCAAGGTGATCGTCGAACCGCGTCAGTGACGGCCTCGGATCTCCCGCGCATCACATCCATCATCTGGTAGGGGGTCAGCGCCGGCACCGGCAGCGGGGTGGTCCCATCACGCCGGGGCTGCAGCCCGTCGAGAATGATCGCCAGGTACCTGCGCCAGATCCCGGGCTGGATGTGGTCGGCGTACTGGGCCGCCGCGGTCAGCATGAACTCGACGAACGGCATGTCGGTCGGCTGGATGTCGGTGCGCAGCTTGCCGTCTCGCTGCGCGCGCTCCACCAGCCTGGTGACGGCGGGCTGCATCCGGGCCCTGGTGCCCTCGATCCGGTCCCGGCCGTGCGTGGCGAACATCAGCAGCTCCCGCAGGCCGCGGTCGGCGGCCAGGATTCCCCCGGCCCGCTCCAGGAAGGATGCCAGCGCGGCCCACGAGTCGGGCTCCTTCCAGGCCTCGTCCGCCAGCTTGACGATCTGCTGGATCCGTTCCTCGAACAGCGCCTCCACCAGCGTGTCCTTGTCCGGGAACCGCCGGTAGACGGTGCCCACGCCAACCCCGGCGTGCCGGGCGACCTCGTCAAGGCTGGTGTGCAGTCCCCGGGTGGTGAACACCTCGGCCGCCGCCCGCAGGATCCGCTGCCGGTTCCGTTCGGCGTCCGCGCGCAGAGGGCGGGCCGTCGCGTGCTCCTGCAGGCCGGTCATCTTTTCTCCCATCGGGTCACAGATGGAGGTTGCACCTCCACTTAGCCTAATGTACTTTGGCTAAGTGGAGATACACCCTCCAGATAGGTGGGAATCATGAACGTCAACAGCCAGACACCCGACCCCCGGCGGTGGCTGATCCTCGGCATCGTCGGCACCGCTCAGCTGATGGTCGTCCTCGACGCCACGATCGTGAACATCGCGCTGCCCTCCGCGCAGCGGGCCCTGGGGTTCACCACCGTGGACCGGCAGTGGGTGGTGACCGCCTACGCTCTCGCGTTCGGCAGCCTGCTGCTGTTCGGCGGGCGGCTCGGCGACCTGATCGGGCGCAAGATCACCTTCCTCAGCGGGCTGATCGGCTTCGCCGCCGCCTCCGCGGCCGGCGGTGCCGCGACGAACTTCGCCATGCTGGTCGCCGCGCGGGCCTGTCAGGGAGCGTTCGGCGCCTTCCTCGCGCCGGCCGCGCTGTCACTGCTCACCACCACGTTCAGTGACCCGAAGGAACGGGGCAAGGCGTTCGGCATCTACGGCGCCATCGCCGGCGGCGGCGGCGCGGTCGGGCTGCTGCTCGGCGGGGTGCTGACCGAGTACCTGTCCTGGCGCTGGTGCCTGTACGTCAACCTGTTCTTCGCCGGGATCGCGGCGGCCGGCGGCGCGCTGCTGCTCAGCCGGGCCCCGGTACGCCAGCGGCCCCGGCTGGACCTGCCCGGCGTCGTCCTCGTCTCGGCCTCGATGTTCTGCCTGGTCTACGGCTTCTCCAACGCCGCGAGCCACAACTGGCACACGCCGTCCACCTACGGGTTCCTGGCCGCGGGCGTGGCCCTGCTCCCGGTGTTCTGGTTCCGGCAGATCCGGGCCGCCAGCCCGCTGCTGCCGCCCAGGGTCGTGCTCGACCGCAACCGCGGCGGCGCCTACCTGGCCGTGCTGGTGCTCGGCGCGGGCATGTTCGGCATCTTCCTGTTCCTCACCTATTACATGCAGCTCACCCTGCACTTCTCCCCGGTGATCACCGGCGTGGCGTTCCTGCCGATGATCGGCATGGTCGTGATGTTCGCCAACCTGTCCAACATCGTGCTGATCCCCCGGCTCGGGCCGAAGCCGCTGGTGGCCATGGGAATGGTGCTGGCAGCGGCCAGCCTGGTCTGGCTCACCAGGATCGGCGTGCACTCCGGGTACGCCGCCACGGTGCTCGGGCCGCTGCTTGTGGCCGGCGCCGGCTTCGGGCTCACGATGGCCCCGTCGATGAACACCGGGACGTTCGGCGTGGCCCCCGGCGACGCCGGTGTGGCATCGGCCACCATCAACACCGGCCAGCAGATCGGCGGCTCGATCGGCACCTCGCTGCTCAACACGATCTTCGCAAGCGCGGTGGCGCACTACCTGACCGCGAACATCGCCACCCCGGGCAACCTGGTGAACGGCCGGCCGAGCCCGCAGCTTGTGGGGCTCGCCCTGGTGCACGGATACCACACGGCCTTCTGGTGGGCCGCGGCCATCTTCGCGGCCGGCGCGGTGCTCTGCGGGACCCTGCTGCGCTGGGGACCGCTCACCCGCTGGCAGGACGCCGCCGCTCCCGTGCCGGCCGCTGCGCTCGGTGCGGCCGCCCCCGGCGCGGTGCCGGAGCCGGAGCGGGAGGGGCCGCCCGCGGCGCACCTGTGATCATCGCCCCCAGGGCCCGCCTGCTTCCCCACCTGCAGGCGGGCTCTCCGTTTGACCGAGCGGTACGCCAACCTCAGGCCGGGCACGGCGGCGAAGGCGCGGAGCTGACCGGCATCCGCCACGCGGCGGCCGCCGAGGACACCAACTCCGCCGCGGCGCGCAGGTCCTGCTGGCCGGAGACCTGACGTCCGCCGAGGAAGTCGCGCACCTCCTGCAGGACGGCCGGATCACCCAGCAGCCCGCCGTGGAACGCCGGCACGAACAGCACGTTCCGCGGCATCGTGCAGGCCGGCAGGGTGACCGCGTCGGCCAGCGGGACAACCGCCAGCCAGCGGTGCGCCTTGCCATGGATCACGCTGGCCGCGTACCTGGCGCCCACGCTGCTCACCGAGTTGATCAGCCGTGACGCCCCTTCCGCCCCGAACGGCGACATCTCCCCCACCAGCCGGTCCAGCCAGTTCAGCGCGTATCCCGAGGCTACTCCCTGGCCCTGCCGCCCGGCTTGCGGGAAGCTGGCCTGGCCCGGCGCGACGATGGGGCTGAGCAGGACGATCGACCCGACCGGGATCTGCGGATGCCGGGCGAAAAGGGCATAGACGCCGAGCGTTCCCTCGCTTTCGGCGACCAGGTCCACCGGACGCCCCGTCTGCTCGGACAGACGCCTCACCTGTGCCGCGAGCCGGTCGCCCAGTTCGGACAGCGGCAGGTCGCTGGCCGAGGAACCCTGCGGGAGCGGTTTGCCCGCGGCGTCGAGCCCACGGTAGGAGAACTGCTGCACGAGCATGTCCGACACGACCCGCTGCAGGCCATGGGCCTTATAGCAGCATGACGACCCGAACCCGGCGACCACGAGCACGGCTGTCCGGCCGCGGGCCGCTGGCTGCACCGGGGCTTCGGTGGCCCGGCTGGCCATCGCCGCGAACCCGGCTGCCCCGGCCGAGGCCGCGGCGATCCCCGCCTGCGACGGGCCGGCGGCCATGTCGAAGATCAGCCGGGTCGTCCCGATGGCCAGGGCGAACACACTGATCGCGGCGATCGGCGCGACCGGGATCCACTCCATCAGCGGATGCGGCCTGGGCTTTGTGAACCCGGCCACGGCGAGGGTGAGGCTGTACCAGGCGCGCGCGTTGACCACTCCGCCGAAACCAGCCAGGAGGACGGCGCCAGCCGCGGGCAGCCTGGGCAGCGCGATGCCGAGCACCGAGTACTCCACGAAGCAGGCCACCGCCCAGCCGGCCGCCCGGCCCGGCGGCAGCCGCCGCCACCAGGAGGTCGTCACCCCGCCGTGACTCAGCGGCAGCGCGATGGCCAGCATCACCGGGACGGCGGCGAGGAACGGCCAGGAGAACGGCAGCACCGCGACGCCGTACACCAGCGTCACGATCGGCACCATCAGCAGCCCGGCCAGCACGGTGAACACCAGGCTCGCGGCGAACAGGGCGCGCAGTTGCGGGGCGGCCAGGCTGCGCGGCCAGGCCATCCTGACCAGGGAGGCGTTCAGCGCGGCCCGCCCGGCCACCAGCACGAAGGCCCCGGCCACGAACTCCAGCCAGGACCCGTTGTAGCCGAACAGCCAGCGCAGATCGTGGAATACCGCCAGCGGCGGCAGCGCGGTAACCTGCGGCGCCAGCGACATGGCGGCGGGTGCGAGCACGAGCAGCGCGACCGCCTCGGCCATGGCCATCCCGGCCGAAACCCCGATCAGGGCGTGATGCCGCAGGAAACCCTCCGTGGGACCTGAATCCGGCTTCGTGTCCGTGGGGTCACCGCCCGGTCGAGCGCCGTCGTGCGGAGGCTGCCTCAACTGGGTCAACCGGCGCCCGCGCGCGGCCTATTCCTCGGCCACCTGCCCCTGCTTTCACCATGACCCCCAATTCATGGTTCCCGGTTCGCAAGGCACTAACGAGCTGACCTACTGCCCGGTAAGTACTCTACTCCCGGGGATCTCCCGGGCCTCTCTCATTTTTCGTGGCGCCATCGTAAATCACATTAATTCCATCGTTAATATATATAATTAAGGTGGATGAGTGCGGATAACAGTCCTGGTAGGCAACCCGAAGCCGCGTTCGCGCACCCTGGGCGTGGCCATGGCGGTAGCTGACGAGATCGTCAGGGCGACCGGCGCCGACCCCGGCCACCTGGTGATAGATCTGGCCGATCAGGCCGGCAGCCTGTTCGACCCGCAGGCACCCGCGGTCACCGAGCTGACCGCCCAGGTGGCCGCCAGCAGACTGCTCGTCGTCGCCTCGCCGACCTACAAGGCCACCTACACCGGCCTGCTCAAGGCATTCCTCGACCGCTACGGCTCCAACGGCCTGGCCGGGGTGATCGCCGTCCCGGTGATGACGGCCGCGGCCCCCGAGCACGCCCTGGCCGTCGAGACCTACCTGCGCCCCCTGCTGGTCGAGCTCGGCGCCACCGTCCCCGCCCGTGGCATGTTCATCTCCGAGGCGAAGCTTCCCGAGCTCACCGCCTGGGTGGCCAAGTGGGCGGCTGACGCCCTCCCCCTGCTGCAGCGCGCCCTGGGCTAGCGAACCCCGTCTCCGGCCGGGCTGATCAGCAGCCGGGCCCTGGCCGCCCGTACCGCGTCGCTCAGCGTGCCCAGGTCGTAGGCGCCGTGGTGCCGCCTGCCGTTGACAAAGAACGTGGGCGTGCCCGAGACACCGCTCAGGTCGGCGGAGTCCATGTCCGCCAGGATCCTCGCCTCCCCGGCGCGCTCCCGCAGGTCGCGGGTGAACCGCCCGGTGTCCAGCCCGATCTGGCCGGCGTACCCGATCAGGTCCTTGGCCGTCAGTGCGCCCTGGTGGTCCAGTAGCTGGTCGTGCATGTCCCAGAACTTGCCCTGCCTGGCCGCCGCCTCGGCGCCCTCGGCCGCCAGCAGCGCATGCGGGTGCACGTCGGTAAGCGGCAGGTGCCGCCACACATAGCGCAGGTCACCATAATCGGCGAGCAACTGCCGGATCGCGTCCTCCGCCTGGCCGCAATACTGGCACTCGAAGTCGCCGTATTCGACCAGCGTCACCGGCGCCCCGCCCGGCCCGCGCACGTGGTCGCGGCCCGGATCGACCGGCACCACGAGGTCAACGATGGACTCGGCGGTGCCGAGCAGCAGCCGCAGCCGCAGTTGCTTCGGCAGCCGCGCGGTGATCCGGAACACCGCCCAGGTGAGCAAGGAGGCGCACACCACGCCGGACAGCACGCCCACCTTGGCCTCGGCAAGCTGCGGCCCGCGGAAGGCCAGCGAGGCGATCAGCAGGGACACGATGAAGCCGATCCCGGCGATGCACCCGGCGCCGGTCAGCGACGCCCAGCCGACCGGGGGCCGGATCCGCCCACGGCTGACCCGGGTGAGCAGCCAGCCCGCACCGACCGTGCCCACCGGCTTGCCCACCACGTAGCCGGCCAGGATGCCCAGCGTGACCGGCGTGGTGTACGCATGCGCCAGGAAGCTCCCGCTGATCGGGATCCCGGCGTTGGCCAGGGCGAACAGCGGCACGATCAGGTAGCTCGTCCACGGGTGGAACAGTTGCTGCAGCCGGTCGTTCGGCGAGATCGCCGAGCGCACGCTCTCCCGCGCCGCGCTGGCCAGCTCCGGCGTCGGCTGCTCCCGGAACAGCCGGAACGACTCTGACGCCTGTTCCAGGTCGCTGCGCGCGGCCGGGTAGGCCAGCGCGAGCATCCCCATCGCCAGCCCGGCCACCACCGGATCGACCCCGGACTCGAAGAACGCGATCCAGGCGGCCACTCCCAGCACCAGGTACACCAGCCCGCGCCGCAGGCCGGCCTCGTGCGCCACGATCACGACGCCGAGAATGGCGATCCCGGCTCCCAGCGCGGCCAGATCGATATGGCCGCTGTAAGCCAGTGCGATGATCACGATTCCGGCCACGTCATCGACAATGGCGAAGGTCAGCAGATACGTCCGCACCCGGTCCGGGACCCCGGACCCGACCAGGGCGAGCGCCCCCAGCGCGAACGCCGTGTCGGTGGACATCGCCGTCCCCCACCCCAGCACCGACCCATGACCGGCGTTGATGGCCAGATAGATGGCGATGGGCACGACCATCCCGCCCAGCCCGGCCACCAGCGGCACCACCAGCCGCCGCCGCTCCCGCAGTTCCCCCATGTCAAACTCGCGGCGCGCCTCCAGCCCGGCTACCAGGAAGAAGAAGGCCATCAGCCCCGAGTTCACCCAGCCGTGCACGCTGTCGGCCAGCCCCCGGCTGCCAAGCTGGATCGACAGCTCGGTCCGCCACGCCGCGTCATACCCGCCAGCATCGGCGTTGGCCCACACCAGCGCCGCGATCGTGGCCGCGAGCAGCACGACCGCGCTGCCGGTCTCCGTGCGCAGGAACCGCCGCAACGGCGTATCCAGATTCCGCGCCCACACCGTGCGCAGCGCAGTCACCGGCACTGAAGCGCCAGACTCGCCCACTCCCAGGATCCTCCCCCCACACCCGGGCGCCCACGCCAAGTGACCGGCGCGGGCGCCCGGTGGGGCTACCGGACGTCCAGGCCGGTGACGGCGCGGCCGATGAGCATGCGCTGGATTTCCGACGTGCCTTCGAAGATCGTGAAGATCTTGGCGTCGCGGTGCCAGCGTTCCACCGGGTACTCGCGGGTGTAGCCGTTGCCGCCGAGGATCTGGATCGCCTGCTCGGTGACCCGCACCGCGGTCTCGCCCGCGACCAGCTTGGACATCGAGCCCTCGGCGTGGCTGAACTTCCGGCCGGTGCGGGCCATCCAGGCCGCGCGCCAGGTCAGCAGGCGGGCCGCGTCCACCGAGGCTTGCATGTCGGCGAGCTGGAAGGCGACGCCCTGGTTCTGCCCGATGGGGCGGCCGAACTGGATCCGGTTCTGTGAGTACTCGCTGGCGTACTCCACCGCCGCCCGGGCCACGCCGACGGCCATCGCGGCAACGCTGGGCCGGGACGCCTCGAACGTCCGCATGGCCGCCTGCTCGCCGCTCTTCCCGCCTTCGCGCACCCTGGCCAGCCGGGCGTCCAGCTTCTCCTTGCCGCCGACCAGGCATCTGCCCGGCACCTTGACGTCGTCAAGGACCACCTCGGCGGTGTGCGAGGCCCGGATGCCATGTTTGCTGAACTTCTGCCCCTGGGACAGGCCTGCCGTGCCGGGCGGCACGATGAAGCTGGCCTGGCCCCGGGTCTTGAGCTCGGGGTCGACCGAGGCCACGACCACGTGCACGTCGGCGATGCCGCCGTTGGTCGCCCACGTCTTGGTGCCGTTCAGCGTCCACTGATCGGTGGCCTCGTCGTAGACGGCACGGGTCCGGATCGCCCCGACGTCGCTGCCGGCGTCGGGCTCCGAGGAACAGAACGCTCCCAGCTTCACGTCACCGGGACCGCCGAACATCAGTGGCAGCCACTCCCCGATCTGCTCCTGGGTGCCGGTTGAGGCAACGGATACCGCGGCCAGCCCGCTGCCGACCAGCGACAGGCCGATCCCAGCGTCCCCCCAGAAGAGTTCCTCGAACGCCACCGGGATGCCCAGGCCGCTCGGCTCGAGCCACTGTGCGGCGAAGAAGTCGAGCGAGTACAGCCCGATCTTGGCCGCTTCCTCGAGGACGGGCCAGGGCGTTTCCTCGCGCTCGTCCCACTCGGCGCCGGCCGGCCTGATCACGTCCGCGGCGAACTCGTGCACCCAGTCGCGCATCTCACGGAGGTCGTCGCTCAGGTCGAGTGAGAAGGCGGCCGTCTTGCCATCCTCAGGACTCATGGTGTTCTCCTCGCAGTGCCGATGCGGGCGGCCCTCGTACGGCCGCATGCAACCCGCTGCGGAACGTATATGTTACTGAACAGTAGCACGCGAGCGGCCCGCGCTGGAACCGGCCCAAGCTGCGGCCTTGCCACCCGGGGCACGATACTTACCTGTGCGCCCGCCTGCCCGCACCACGGCCGGCTGAACGGAAGGAGCCCGAACCGCATGGACTACGGCGGCTACCAGAGCCTGCTCTTCGAGCGCAGGGACCACGGCGTGCTGGTGATCACCATGAACCGCCCGGAATCCTACAACGCGGCCGATGAGGTCATGCACGCCGAGCTGGCCAGGCTCTGGGCCGACATCAGCAAGGACGGGCAAACCAGGGTCGCGGTGGTGACCGGGGCGGGCGAGGCGTTCTCGTCCGGCGGTGATCTGGCCATGGTCGAGCGGATGGCCGGCGACTACGACCGGGTGACCCGGATGCTCTCGGAGATGAGCGACCTGGTCTACAACATGGTCAACTGCGAGAAGCCGGTCGTGTCGGCGATCAACGGCGTCGCCGTCGGGGCCGGCCTGGTCGTGGCCCTGCTCGCCGACATCAGCATCTGCGCGCAGGACGCACGGCTCGGTGACGGGCACGTCCGGCTCGGCGCCGCGGCCGGTGACCACGCCGCCATCATCTGGCCGCTGCTGTGCGGCATGGCCAGGTCACGCTACTACCTGCTCACCGGCGAGATGGTCACCGGCACCGAGGCCGAGCGCATCGGCCTGGTCAGCAAGTGCGTCCCGCGCGAGCAGGTGCTCCCGGAGGCGTTCCGGGTGGCGGACACACTGGCCACCGGCTCGCAGCTCGCGATCAGGCTGACCAAGCGCGCGCTGAACGGCTGGCTGCGCACCGCCGGGCCGCTGTTCGACCAGTCGGCCGCCTACGAAATGCTCACGTTCATGGGCGAGGACCTGCGCGAGGGCGTGACCGCACTGCGGGCCAAGCGCCCGCCGAAATTCCCGTCGGCTCAGTAGGAGAACCCCGGGCCGTCAGTTGCTGTGGCGGTCGAGGAACTCGTATACGTCGGCCTCGTCGACCCCGGGGAAGCTGCCGGCCGGCAGCGCGGACAGCACGTGTGAGTGCGCCCGCGCGGACGGCCAGGCCATACCCTCCCAGCGGGCGGCGAGGTCGGCGGGCGGGCGCTGGCAGCACTCGCCGTCCGGGCAGGCCGACCGCTGCCGCGCCGTGCTCTCCCGGCCGCGGAACCAGCGGGAGTGCTCGTAGGGCACGCCGAGCGTGACCGCGAACCCGCGTTCCCTGCCGGGGTCCACGTGCGCGACACAGAAGTAGGTGCCCGACGGGGTGTCGGAGTACTGGTAGAGCGTCGAGAACCTGTCCTCGGCGGCGAACACCTGCCGGCCGGACCACAGCCGGCACATCCGCTGTCCCTCGATGGCGCCGGACGGGTCGGCCGGGAAGATCAGGCCGTCGTTCTCGTAGGCCTTGTAGATGACGCCGCTCTCGTCGTTCTTGACGAAGTGGCAGGGCACGCCGAGGTGGTGGGTGGCCAGGTTGGTGAACCGGTGCGCGGCCATCTCATAGGAGACCGAGAACACGTCCCGCAGGTCCTCCACGGACAGGTCCCTGGAGTCCCTGGCGGTGATGAGGAACGGCACGGCGGCCCGTTCGGGCACCAGCACGGCCGCGGCGAAGTAGTTGGCCTCCACCCGCTGGCGCAGGAAGTCGGCGAAGTCCTTCGGCTCGCTGTGGCCGAGCAGGTAGTGGCCGAGGGCCTGCAGCAGGACCGCGCGGGCCGTATGCATGCCGACCGGCTCCTGCTTGACGTAGATCCGCCGGTTCCGCAGATCCGTCAGGGACCGCACCGACCTCGGCAGGTCCTGCACATACCGGACGGTGAACCCGTGATGACTCACCACCGACAGCAACAGCCCCTGGGACAGCGCGCCGCCCGAGTACCCGGCCGCGGCGAGCGCGGCGGCCGCGGCCTGCTCGATCTCCTGGAAGTAGTTGCCGCGCTCGCGCATCATCTGCCGCAACTCGGCGTTGGCCGCCCGCGCTTCCTCCGGCGTCGCGGTCGGCTTCGACCGCTGCCTGCGCAGTTCGGAGTACAGCGCGATCAGGTGTTCCAGCACGTCGCTGGGCACCCGGGTGGTGACCTTGAGGTGTGGCAGCCCCAGCGCGCGGTAGACGGGGTCGCGCTGCGCCTCCTCCACCGCGATCTCCAGTTGCGCCCGGCGGCTGGGCGGGTCCCGGCGCAGCAGTTCCTCCGAGCTCACCCCGAGCGCCTCGGCGAGCGCCTTGAGCTGTGACAGCCGGGGTTCCCGGCGCCCGTTCTCCAGCATCGACAGCGCCGAGGGAGCCCGGCCCACCTTGGCACCGAGCTCGGCCAGGGTGAGCCCGCGAGCCCGGCGCAGGTGCTTAAGCCGGCGGCCGAAGGTCAGGATGTCCTGCTGATCTGGTCGATCAGTGAAAGATGACGACTCTTCTCCATCGAACTCCGTCATAGCTTCAGTATATGTGAAGATTTAGCGATTTTCTCTACGTCAAACCTGGTTGGGATCCGGGACGGGCGTGCAGATTAGGAGGTACGACCCGGGGACGACTTGGAAGGTGGTAGGACCGGTGATGGATTGTCGCCTCGAGGGCAACGGGAACGCGCGGGCTGGGAACGGCGTTCCATGGGCCAATGGCCATCGTCCCTGCACGATCAGTGACAAGGCCGCGCGGCTCCGGCTGCAGTGGCAGGAGGACCCGCGCTGGGCGAACGTCGAACGCAGTTACACCGCCGAGGACGTGGTGCGGCTGCGCGGTTCGGTGCAGGAGGAGCATACGCTGGCCAGGCTGGGTGCGGACCGGCTCTGGAAGCTGCTGCACTCCGATGGCTACGTGGCCGCGCTCGGCGCGCTCACCGGCAACCAGGCCGTCCAGCAGGTCCGCGCCGGGCTGCAGGCGATCTACCTGTCCGGCTGGCAGGTGGCCGCGGACGCGAACCTGGCTGGCCAGACCTACCCGGATCAGAGCCTGTACCCGGCCAACTCGGTGCCGCAGGTGGTCAGGCGGATAAACAACGCGCTGCTGCGCGCCGACCAGATTGCCTGGGCGGAGGCGGCCGAGTCCGGCAAGACCCCCAGCACGCAGTGGCTGGCCCCGATCGTGGCCGACGCGGAGGCCGGGTTCGGCGGCGTGCTCAACGCCTTTGAGCTGATGAAGGCCATGATCGCGGCGGGTGCGGCCGGCGTGCACTGGGAAGACCAGCTCGCGTCGGAGAAGAAGTGCGGCCACCTCGGCGGGAAGGTTCTCATCCCGACCGGCCAGCACATCCGCACGCTGAACGCGGCCCGGCTGGCCGCCGACGTCTGCCGGGTGCCCACGCTGATCGTGGCCCGTACCGACGCGGACGCGGCCACCCTGATCACCAGCGACATCGACGAGCGGGACCAGGCCTTCGTGACCGGTGACCGCACCGCCGAAGGCTTCTACCGGGTCCGCAACGGCATCGAGCCGTGCATAGCCCGTGGCCTCGCCTATGCCCCGTACAGCGACTTGCTGTGGATGGAGACCTCCACACCGGACCTGGAGGTCGCTCGCAGGTTCGCTGAGGCGATCAAGGATGTCTACCCGGACCAATTGCTCGCCTACAACTGCTCGCCGTCGTTCAACTGGCGCCAGCACCTCGACGAGGGCACGATCGCCAAGTTCCAGCGCGAGCTCGGCGAGATGGGTTACAAGTTCCAGTTCATCACGCTGGCCGGGTTCCACGCGCTGAACTACTCGATGTTCGACCTGGCCCGTGGCTACGCCGAGGAAGGCATGCCTGCCTACGTCCGGCTGCAGCAGGCCGAGTTCGGCGCCGAGTCAGCCGGCTACACAGCGACCAGGCACCAGCGCGAGGTCGGCACCGGCTACTTTGACATGGTCGCCTCGGCCATCACGCCGAAGTCCTCGACCGTCGCGCTGGAAGGCTCGACCGAAGCCGCTCAGTTCGCCGGGGCCGCACTGACCCATTGACCTTTCCCGTGTCCCGGCAGAACGCGCCGGCCACCGGTTGACCGCCCGGTGGCCGGTGCGTTCATGACCGTGCTTATTCGAAGTTCCGTCAAGAGACCCACTGCGGCCGCGGCTTCACTGGGGGTGGAGCCTGCGCTGTTTGTTCTCGTCGGCCAGCGCGTCCACGGCGCCGGCCAGTTCGCGCAGCGCGGGCAGGGCCGCCCGCAGCGCCCGGCCGCTGGCCGCGGGCAGCGAGCCGAGCGCCGCATGCAGCAGATCCTCGTTCAATGACTTCCAGGACTCGACCGCGACGCTCCCGGCCGGGGTCAGCCGAAGCGAGGCCGTCCTCCGGTCGTCGTCGCCCGCATCCCTGGTGACCAGGCCCACCGCCCGCAGCCCGTTGACCAGCGTGGCCACCGAACTTGGTGCCAGCCTGAGCAGCCTGGCCAGCTGGCCGGGCCTGGCCCGGTCATGCTCGGCCAGGCAGGACAGCAGCTCGAGCTGGGCGACCGAGAGCGTGGGCGCCGGATCCGCGGCGCGCGCCGCACGGCGCATCGCCCGGCGCAGCCTGGACACCACATCGGCGAGCTCACCGCCGGCCGGATCGCGATCCCTGACGTCAGCCGAATGCACCTGGCCCTTCCCCTTCCTGCGCCCGCCACCCGGGCCATCCGCGACCACACTACGGTGCTTTACTGGCCGGAATTCCACCCTACGGCTGGCCAGCGCGGTCAGCGCGGCGGCCGTGGCGGCGACAGCGAGCATAGCGAGCGCAGGCCGCGGATCCAGCCCGCCGGGGCCCGTCGCGGAACCGGCCAGGTGCAGGGCCAGCGTAACGACGCAGACGCCCAGGGCCGTCCCGATCCCCCTGGCGAGGTTCACCAGCCCGCCGAGGACGCCCGCCGACGCACCGGCTGACGCGCTCATGATGGCCGTGTTGTTAGCCGGGATGAACACGCCAAGGCCGAGGCCGGCCAGCAAGAGCGTCCAGGCCAGGCCCACCGGGGACCCCGGCACGAAGATCAGCATGACCATCGCGGCCGCACAGCCCAGCCCGCCGGCGGCCCCCCGCTGCCGGTTTCCCCAGGACTGCGGCAGCACCGCCTCGGCACCGAGCGCGGCTAGGCCGAAGCCCACCGGCAACGCCGACAGGACCAGCCCGGCGTGCAGCACGCCGCCGGGACCGCCGGTGTCAAGCATCTGCGGGATGAGCACCAGCGGGCCGAACAGCGTCAGGTACCCGGCGAGCGCGCCGGCCAGGCCGAAGCCCAGCCGCACGTTGCGCAGCAACGGCGGGGGTATCAGCGGGCAGCGGGCGGTGCGCTGCCTGAGGCCGAAGCCAGTCAGGCAGCCGACCGCAACGGCGCCGAGCGCGGCCACCGCCCAGCCGGGAATGCTCAGCCCGGAAGCGGCCGACACGGCCAGCAGCAGCGCGCTGGCCGCCGTGGCGAGCAGGGCGCTGCCGAGCCAGTCGAAAGAGCCTGGCTTGCTGAACTGCCTGGTGCGCGGCAGCAGGTACCGCGCTGCGACGATGGCCGCGACCCCGGCCGGCACATTGACCAGGTACACGTACCGCCAGCCGGCGCTCGCCGTGAGCAGCCCGCCCAGCGCAGGCCCGAGCGCGAGGCCGATGGCCTGCGCAGCGGCCTGCACCCCGAGCGCCAGCCTGGTGGCGCCGCGTGGCGCGCTGGTCGCTACCAGGGCGACACTGTTCGACTGCAGCATCGCTGCTCCGGCCGCCTGCACCAGCCGGAACGCGATCAGCATGCCAAGTGAAGGAGCCAGTCCGCAGGCCACCGACGCGGCCGTGAAGATCACGAGTCCGTAGCCGTAGATGAGCTTGCGGCCCAGCGCGTCGGACAGCCTGCCGACCGGGGTCAGCAGTGCCACCAGGACCAGCAGGTAAGCCAGGGAGACCCATTGCACGACGGCGAGCGGCGCGCCGAACTGCCGCTCCATTGGCCGGAAGGTGAGGGTGACGATGCTCGCGTCCAGTTGCCCCATGAACGCGCCGAAACAGACGACACTCACCGCCAGCCACGGCGCCCGGCGGGACCGCTTGATTGCCACCGGCCTGGCCAACTCGGTCAGGATGCTTCTGTTACCGAACATAATATGTTTAGTTTACAGAAGGATTTGGAGTGGATCGGGCCGGGGCTGCCCCGCTCGTTCCGCAATACCGGCGTGGATGCGGGACCACGGTGGCCGAGACGGCGAGGACGCCAGCGGCGCGGCCCCGCGACAGCGCCGCCATTGCACTCTAGACTTCGTCTCCATCACCTCAGAGCCTCGGCCGCTGCCGCGCGACCCCCGCGTGCCAGGCAGAGCCGCCGGCAGAACTGTGGGACATGCCGGGCGCGGTGCTGGCCAGACCTGCCTGAACACGTAAGACTCGTTCGGGAGGCTGAAGCGCGCCCCCCGCGCGGAAGGGACGCCAATGCACGAACTGCGCCTCGTCGCGGTCAGCGAGGATGGCAGCTACGCCGTCCTCGAGGTGCCAGGACGGGGTGGCCGTTACTCGCTGCAGATCGACGACCGGCTCAGGGCGGTGGCGCGCGGACAGTTCTCCCGGCTCGCCCAGTACGAGATCGAGGTGGAGAATCCCTTGCGACCCAAGGAGATCCAGGAACGAATCCGTGCCGGAGAGACCGCGGACGGGATCGCCGACGCCGCCGGTGTCCCGGTCGAGCGGATCCGCTGGTTCGAGGGCCCGGTGCTGGCCGAGCGGGCTTACCGGGCGCAGGAAGCTCAGTCCGCCATGGTGCGGCGGCCCGGCGACTCGGGGCCAGGCCCCCGGCTCGGCGAGGTCGTCACCCAGCGGCTGACCGCGCTCGGCAGCAACGCAGAGGATGCGACCTGGGATTCCACCAAGCGCAGCGACGGAAGCTGGCAGGTCCAGCTCGTGTTCGCCGCCGGTGGCAGGTCGCGGACCGCCGCATGGGTCTACGACCCGAGACGCAGGCACGCCACGCCGGCCGACGACGAAGCGGCGAGACTGTCCCTTCCCGAGGCTGACCTGCCGCCGCTCCCCGCCCCCAGCGGCGCGGTGCGCGGCGAGGCCACGGTGACCCAGTTGCAGCCGCGGATCGCACCCAGCGGGCCGCCCACCAGGCCGGTCCGGCGCCAGGCGCCGGAGAGCCCGGCGGCGCTGCGACAGGACGAGACGCCGGTACGGCGTTCACCGGAGGGAACGCCCAGGCGGCCGGAGCGGGGCGCCCCGCCGCAACCCGTGGAGCGGCCCGAACGCACGCCCGCGGCGCGGCAGGCACCGGAGCCTGAGGTGGCGGTGGAGGCTGAGCAGCCGGCGGCGGCCGATCACCAGCCAGAGGCGGCGCCGCAGGAAGAGCGTGCCCCGGCGGCGCAGAGCGGCCGGCGGGCGGCCGGCGGACGTGGCAGGCGCTCGTCCGTCCCGTCCTGGGACGAGATCATGTTCGGCAGCTCCAGGCCGCGCGAGTAGTGGAGGTGGCGGCGGCCAACCCTGCTCGCTGTCCTTCGGACAGCTTCGCCGAGGCCCGCAGTGTTTGCCCGGGGGGCCGAGCCCCCCGGACCCCCACGAACGGGGCTGGGGTTTGCTATTTACGGTGGGACGGCCCCCCGGGACCCCACGAGCGGCGGCGGCATAGGATCCCTGTGCGTTGCGTGGTGGTTGCTGTGGGGTGGGACTGTGGGTGGCTGGGCTGGGCGGCGCGAAAGGATGCGGCGACGCATGTACTGGCTTGGTGGCGGCCGCTGGCTGCGGAGCTGGCGGACGCTGGCCCTGACAGGGGGCCTGCTGGCCGTTGTGCTGGCTGGATGCGGGCTGGTGGGGAGCGCGACCACATTTCAGGCTGATGACATCACCGTGACAAGCCCGGTGTTCATCAAGGGAGTAATTCCGGCCCGCTACACCTGTCACGGAGCCGGCCAGAGCCCGGCTCTTCACTGGTCAGGCGCGCCAACCAGCACAAAATCGCTGGCTCTTGTCGTTGATGACGCTGACGCACCGATCACGCCGTATGTCTACTGGATCGTGTTCGACATCGACCCTACAACGACGGACATTCAGCAGGGCCAGTTGCCAACGGGAGCCCGCCAGGCCGAGAACAGTGCAGGTCACGCTCGGTATGACCCGCCATGTCCGCGGAATCAGGATCACTCTTACAGGTTCACCGTTTATGCGCTTGACTCAACGCTTTCGCTGCCGAACGGGACAAGTATGAAGTCCGCTTGGCTGGCAATCGCCCGGGCCGCTACTGCCCGTGGCAGGCTCCAAGTTAATGCCGAATCGTAATCAGCCAACTCCGTAGAGTAAACAGATCTAGTAAATTTTCTGTAATCTCAAGACAAACGTCAGACGGTTACGTCAGACTCACGGTTCAGGCGACCAGCCTTGGATGTATCCAGGGTGCTGGCGAACAGGGGAAGGCCCGCGTCAATGGCCGCGTGTGCCTCGCTGGCGCCAACCAAACGGCCATGGCCTGTTGGGTGGTGGAATGCTTCTCGTCGTGGTCGGCCTGCTCGTGCTTGTGCTTGTCATCCTCGTGGTGGTGTTTCTCAGTGTCCGCTCCATGCGCGATGCCGAAGAGGACGACTACGAGGACCGTCCAGCGCCGCGCCGTCCCGCGCGTGGCGGCCGTGACGACGAAGACGCCAGGCCGCGCGGTGCGTCCCGGAGCCGGCCGCCCAGGTCACCCGCGCGCCGTGGGCCGGCCCCGGAGAGCTGGCAGAACGACCGCGACGCCGGCTATGCCCATTCCGCCGCGGACTACGAGGACGACCCCGTGCCTGCGCAGCGCCGGGGCCCCGCACTCCCCCGGCCGCGCGGCTACCAGCACGATCAGGACCGGCAGGAGACCCCCCGCCGTGCGGCCCGTTCCCAGCCCAGGCAGGCCGCAGCCCGGCTGACCGGCGGCGACCGGGACCGGACCGGAAAGGACTGGTCGGAGACTGACTGGGGTGGCGTCTCCGACGAGCAGTACTGGGCGGAACTCTCCTCTGACAAGCCGCTGGCCACTACCGCTCGCTCGGCCCAGCCCGCCTCGGCCGACCGGGCCGCCACGACCACGATGGCGACAGTGCTTCCTGTGCCGGAACAACCGGCCGAGCCGCGAACGTTCGGGGACCCGCCCTCGATGCAGAGCCACTCCCGGCTGGCTGGCCGGCCGGGTGCCGCCGAGAGCAACGACACCGATCCGGGCCTTGGCAGCCAGGCCGGCTGGCCGGGCCGGGCGGATGACAGCGCTTCAACGGCCACCTGGACCGTCGCTGGAACGGGTTCCACGCACGACTGGGCGCCACAGGAACCCCAGGACGAGTCCTGGGGCCCGCACGACCCGCCAGCAGTGTCCAGCACGGGCTGGCATGACCCAGGCGAACCCGCAACCGCGGCATGGACCGCCCAGGACGCGGCCGTGGTGTCCGGAGCGAACTGGGCGGACGAGCCCTCCGCGGCGGACTGGGGCGAGCCGGAGCAATCCAGCCCGGCCTGGAACGGTGACCACGCCACGCCAGCCTGGAACGATGATCGGCGGCTCGCCAGATCCTGGAACTTCACCGAGGATCCGCTGACCAGCCCGTCGTTCTCGACGGCCGATGGATACGACTCCGACGGCAGCGCCGTTACCGACAGCAGGTCCTACCGCCGGCCTCACGACCGGGCCAGGGCCCAGTACGATAGCTCGCCAGACGTACTGGGCGGAGCACAGCCGGACTATGCGGGCTCGCACAGCAACGGCGACGGCTACTCCGCAAGCTGGCCGGGCGCTGGCGACGACTTCTCGCCCGGATCGCACGATCCGCTCGAGCCGCTCCCGGAACTGGGCGGCTCACCGGCCGCTTCTTCGCAGAGCTGGCATCAGGCGCCTGTTTCGGCGGGCGACTCCCGCTTCCACGCTGAACCCACGGCGCAGTCATGGGACCAGGCCGGCCCCGGCTATGACGACACGGCCCGGCACCGCAGCGGCAGGCAGAGCCCGGACGACGGCTACTCCAGCCAGGACTACCGGGACTGGCAGGGCCCGGATGCGGGGTATCAGCAGCCAGCGGGTTACGAGCCCAGTCACAGCCATCGGCACAGCAACGGGTACCGGAACTACGAGCCCGGTTACGGCTCCACTGCCGGCTACGGCGCAGACCACGCCGACGGTGGCTACGGCCCGAACGGCAACGGCTACAGCCTGCCTGCCCGTGGCTCCGGCCCGGCCATGAACGGATACGGCCACGAGCGCGGTCACGATCAGCACTCCGAGTACGACAGCGACCGATGGCAATAGCCTTACCACGTGCGGCCGGCGTGCCCTTTGGGATCTTTGCGGTAGTGTTGGCGGCCGGCGGTGGTTGAAACCTGCCTTGACGGCATGGAGAATGAGCCGACTGGAAAAGGCAGGGCTGATGAAACACGACGGACCCGATCACGCGCGCACATACCACTTGCACAGGCTCGCAACCGCCTTGGACAGCAGGGGTCTGCCGGCCACGGTGAAGACGACCTACCCTGCCGCCCTGCATGTTTTCATGCCGGGTGCGACGATGCTCGCGGAAAGCATTGACTGCATTCCGGCCAATGACCCGGAAGGCCGGCTGCGCTGGTACTACCGCTGGTCCTGGGGCGAGGTGCTGCACGACACCGAAGATCCATCCGCCGCGGCGGAAAAGATCGCCGATGTGCTGGCCGCCCGCTGAGCCAATATCAGCCATCTCTTTACTTTACGATGAGCCAATACCAGGCACCTCTTTACTTTACGAAGCGTGATTCGTTTACCCGTTCAATTCAGTCGATGGACGGAATCTAACCCGCGCTCACTGGCGCAGCAGTTGCCGCACCCTGGCCGCCTCCCTGGTGAGGTGGTCGCGCTCCGGCACTCCACATCGATGACCATCCAGCCGGCGATGAGGTCCTTGGTCTCGGCGAACGGGCCATCGGTCACCGGTGGGCGCCCCTCGCCGTCATACCGCACGAACGCGCCCTCGGGCGCCAGTGCCTGGCTGTCGACATACTCACCCGTCTCTTCCAGGCGGGCTGCGAAGTCCTGCATGAACTGCACGTGCGCGTCGAGCTCCGCTGGCGTCCACTGGTCCATCGGCACGTCGTTGACCGGAGCCGGGGCGCCGCGGTAATGCTTGAGCAGCAGGTACTTCATGGTGGTTCTCCTTCTGCGTCGCGCGGCCCGTCGTGGCCGCTCGTGTCCCTGGGACGGAGCCAGCGCCACGTTCTCGACACCCGGCACGATAACTGCCCTGAACCGCTGCTCGTCGCGGCCCGTTTCCCGAGTAGCTGACACAGCAACTTCCTGGGAGCACGTGATGAAAACAGCAGTGGCTTTCGGAAACTGGTGGCGCACCGCGCTTGGTCTCGTCACCCCGGCCGCGCTGATCGTGGCCGGCGGCGGCTCCGCCCTGGCAGCGTCCGGCCCGGCGGCCGCGGCCACCGGCGGCGTGTCCGCCGTGACCTGCACCGTCCACTGGGCCGGGCGAGCCGTCCTGCCCGACTGGACGACCGCCAAGAACTGGAGCACCGGGCAGGTCCCCGGCCCGGCTGATGACGTCTGCATCGGCACCGGTGCCGACGTGCTCACCAACGTCTCGATCCAGATCCACTCGCTGCGGCTCGGACCGGATGCGGGCATCGCCCTGGAGGGGACATCGTCGAAGCCACTCAGCGCCACGGTCGCCACCTTCGTGGACATGACCGGCACATACAGCCGGATCGACCTCGCCGACGCCAGCGTGAGCGCCGCGCGGATCAGCGACCCGGGCGGCGGCACCATCTGGACGGACGGCAACTGCTCCCTGATCAGCCCGCATATCGCCTTCGGCAGCGGCGGCGGTGTGAATGCGGCCAGCGGCACGACGACGCTGAGCAGCCTGCCCCAGCTCAGCAACGGCACGCTGACCGGCGCCTCGCTCAACACCTCGGACGCGGTCCTGGTGCTGCCCGGCGACATCACCCACCTGGTGGCCTCGAACGTCGGCGTCGGCGCGAACTCCGCCATCCAGGACACCGGCGGTCACAACGCCCTGACCGGCCTCACCTCGATCGACGCGCAGTCGTCGCTGACGGCCGACTCCGCGCTGTCGCTGACCGGCCCCCTCGACGCCAGCGGGAACGTCACGGTCGGCGGCGGGGCGACCCTGGCCGTCGGCGGAACGTTCACCCAGGCCCAGGGCACCCTCTCGCTTTACGCGGGCGGCCCGGCGACGGTGCGCGCGAGCCAGGTCGTGATCGGCCAGCCCGCATTCCTGCTGGCCGAACAGGGCACGATCGCGGGGAGCCTGGCCAACGACGGCTCCGCCAGCGTGTTCGGTCTGACGGTCACCGGCAGCTACACCCAAAGCTCGGCCGGAACGCTGGGCGCCGCCCTCGGCGAGCCGCTCGCGGTCACCGGCCAGGCCACGCTGGCCGGGGCCGCTGATTCTGGCCAGCCCGACCCATCGCCAGGCGCCAGCGGCCCGGTCATCACGTTCGGCTCGCTGAGCGGCAATTTCACCAGTCACGGCCTGGGTATCAACCTGCTCACCAAGCAGCGGAAGATCGACGCGATCATCACGCCGCAGATAGCCTCTTCGGCCACGGCCGTGATCCGGGGCCAGCAGGTGACCGTCAGCGGGGCCAGCTTCCGGCTCGGGGAAAACGTCAGCATCTACCTCGACCAGGCCGCCGGCGCGCCGCTGGCCACGGCGATCGGCCGCTACTTCGGCCGCTTCACCAC
>Ga0070730_10001305_pt1 | contig 24188 bp, 20 predicted proteins | sample Coa_R1_3_FD_66447 | JGI IMG/M metagenome (GOLD analysis project Ga0070730, IMG submission 66447) | Surface soil microbial communities from Centralia Pennsylvania, which are recovering from an underground coalmine fire - Coalmine... | ecosystem: Environmental > Terrestrial > Soil > Unclassified ... | reverse complement strand
GGACCGCGAGCATCACGAACATCAACACCCCGACGTCTTGCGCGATCTACATCGGCGCCGTGACGCCGACCGCCCCGGCGACGACTTCGAACGCCGAAGGCGCCCCGGTCTGCCAGTAAACAACTAGACGGCCAGACGGTTAAACGGCTAGGTCGGAGTTGTAAGAGCGGCGGGGACTTCCCCGCCGCTCTTTTTTTCTGCCTATTCCCCGGGTGGGCAAGCCCTCGCTCAAGACTGAGCTCCTTTTCAATCTTGCGTTTCTGGCGGCCGCGGCACTCCTCCTCGGAGTGGCGAGCATCCTCGCACTCCAGACACTCACCGCCGGCCTGACCTCCAAAGAGCTCATCCCGCTGGTGCTGATTACCGTCGCCGTCGACGTCGGGATCTTCATCATTTTCGGCCGCTACATCGTGACCCGTCACGTCCTCCGGCCCGTCGAGCGCCTCATGAATGCCGCCGACGCCGTGGCATCCGGGGATCTGGCGGCCCGCGCTCCCGAGGCGGAAACCCGGGACTTCACGACCCTGGGCGAGCGCCTGAACCGGATGACCGACCGCCTGCTCGACGCCCAGGGCCAGCTGGTCCGGACGGAGAAGCTCGCGAGCGTGGGGCTCCTCGCCGCCGGGGTCGCTCACGAGATCGGCAATCCCCTCGGCGCCATCGGCACGTACCTGGAAGTCGTGCGGCGCCGCGGGGGTGACCCGGAGATCGTCGCCGGCATGACGCGGGAGCTCGAGCGCATCGACAAGATCGTCCGCGGGCTCCTCGAGTATGCCCGCCCCAAGGAAGAAGTGGTCCAGCCTCTCGACGTCGGTGCCGTGGCGCGGTCGGCCTACGAGCTGATGGAGGCGCAGGGCGCGTTCAAGAAGTGCAGTCCTCGCCTCGACATCGGCCCAGACCTGCCGCCCGTACGAGGCCGGGCTCACGCGCTCGAGCAGGCGCTGGTCAACCTCCTGCTCAACGCGGCGGACGCGACGCCCCCCCAGGGCACGGTGATGCTCGGCGTCAGGCGCTGGAAGTTCGATCCCGACGAGATCGGTCTGTCGCGCCACCGGTCCACCGATTCCGGCACGCGCACATTCACGCGGGCGCACCAACGCCGCCCTTCGCTTCCGCCGATTCCCGACCTGGATGCCGGGGCAGTGGGCGCGCTCGTGTACGTCGTGGATGGCGGACCCGGCGTAGCGAAGGAGGACCGCGCCCGCGTGTTCGAGCCGTTCTACACGACGAAAGAGCCGGGACGCGGGACCGGACTGGGTCTCGCTATCGTCCAGCGTACCGTCTTCGACATGGGCGGACTGGTCTGGGTGGAGCAGGCGAGAGAGGGGGGAGCGGCGTTCAAGCTCTTCCTGCCCATGGCCGTCGAGACCGGCGAGGCGGGCGCGTGACCCGCGTCCTCATCGTCGACGACGAGCCTGGCCTCCGCCAATCCCTCGGTCTCCTGCTGTCCGGGGCCGGGTATGAAGTCGTGTCGGAACGGAATGGCCGCGAGGGGCTCGACCGTGCGCTCGCCGAGTCCTTCGATCTTCTGCTCTGCGACGTCCGAATGCCCGAGCTCGACGGGATCGAATTCCTCCGCGCCTATCAGGAGAAAGGGGGCACCGGCCTGGTGGTGATGATGAGCGCCTATGGACGGGAAGACGCGGCTATCGCGGCGATGCAGGAGGGCGCGTACGACTACCTGCCCAAGCCATTCCGTCCGGACGAGGTGATCCTCACATTGAAGAAAGCGGAGGAGCGGGAGCGCCTGCGGTACGACGTGGCGCGGCTGAAGGCCCGGCTGGACGGCCCCGACGGCATGGGTGGCGGTGTCGTGCCGGCGGGGGGGATGGTGGCGGAGAGCCCCGCCCTGCGGAATGTGCTGGATGTGGTCGCCCGCGTCGCCGCCCACAAGACGACCGTGCTGATCACCGGGGAGAGCGGGACCGGCAAGGAAGTGGTGGCGCGGGCGATCCACCGCGCGTCGCCGCGGGCCGGTGGGCCGTTCATCGGAATCAATTGCGCGGCCATCCCGGAGTCCCTTCTCGAGTCCGAGCTGTTCGGTCACGTCCGCGGCGCCTTCACCGGCGCGGTGGGGGACAAGCCGGGATTGTTCGAGCAGGCAGAGCGTGGGACCATCCTGCTCGACGAGATCGGCGAGATGCCCTTACCCCTTCAGACCAAGCTCCTCCGGGTCCTGCAGGAGAGCGAGATCAGACGAGTCGGGGACCAGCGGTCGCGGAAAGTAGATGTACGCGTACTGGCGGCCACCGCACGGGACCTCGAGGTGGATGCCAAGACCGGGTCCTTCCGGGAGGACCTGCTCTACCGGTTGAACGTCGTCGCCATTCACATTCCCCCGCTCAGGCAACGGCGCGAGGACATTCCCGCCCTGGCCCTGCACTTCGCCCGCCTGGCCGGTCAGCGGCTCGGGCGGCGCCTGGGCCTTTCCCGGGCGGCGGTCGAGTGGCTCCAGGGACAGTCGTGGCCGGGGAATGCCCGGGAGCTGGAGCACACCATCGAGCGGGCGGGCGTGCTTACTGACCACGAGATCCTCGAACCCCAGGATTTCCGCCCCGCGGAGCCTCGCGGGGGAGCCGGAACGCTTTCAGCGAACGGAACTCCCCCGACGCTGCGCGACACCCTCGACGTCGCCGAGCGGACGGCGATCGCGGAGGCATTGGCGGCGGCGGGTGGGAATCGTCGGGAAGCGGCGACCCGTTTGGGGGTGAGTCTGCGCACGCTTTTTTACAAGATTGCGAGACACGGACTCGAGTAAATCTGCAGGGATCTGCACCCCCCTCGCGCATTGCCAGAGCAACTCACTGCACCTCGCTTTTTCAACTCGGCCCCGTTTCCCGACTTCATTCGTGGCACGCGATGTGACTCTCTCGCGTGCGTGAGCTTTGTCGAGCTGATGGTGGCGATCGTCATCCTGGCCCTCGGTGTTTTGGGTCTTGCGTCGACGTCAGAGGATGCGCAGCGGGCGATGATCCGCGGACGGCTGAGGGCCGAAGCGGTGGCGCGGGCCGCAGCCGTTATCGACTCGTTGCGGAGCCGCGCGTGTCGGGCTGGAGGGTCCGCCAGCGGGAGTGATCGCGGGCAGTCCTGGACCGTCAGCGCGCGCGGGGTCACGCGGGTCATCGTCGACAGTGTGCAGGCGAATGGCCGGCGGTTCGTGGTCGAAGGCGTGGCCTTATGTCCATGAAGGCGCGGGGGTCCACCGTCCTCGAGCTGGTCTTGGCGCTGGGGCTGTTCGCGGTCGTGATGACGGCGGTGAGTCGAGTCCTCCTGAGCCAGAAGCGTTTGTACCGGGAATTGGGCCAGCGGGCCGACTTGAGCGACAACCTCAGGACCGTGGGGGACATTCTCGGCGCGGAGCTCTGGGGTCTCGACGCGGGCGATGGCGACGTCCTCGCGTTCGGCCCCGATTCGATCACGATCAGGGCCCAGCGCGCGTTCGCGCTCGCGTGCTCCGTATCGGGCGGGGCCGTGGTACTGAATCGTGCGATGACGTTCGGAGTGCGAGACGTGGCGGTCGGGGACTCGCTTCTGGTTTACGCGGACTCCGAGTGGCGGCCCGGCATGGCGACCTCGGTTAGCTCCGCGGCGTGCCCCGACTCCGCGCAGACTCCGGTGCGGGCCTATCAAGTCGTGACCTACCGGTCCTATCGGGCGTCCGATGGGGCGTACTACATCGGCGTGCGAGACGCTGGTGGCCTCCAGCCGGTCGCTGGACCGCTCGTTCCTGGTGGCCTCCTGTTCTCGTACGCCGACTCGGCGGGCGCACCCACGGCAGTTGCCCGGGCGATCGCCATCATTCGGATCCGGATTCGGATGCAGAGCGCGGAACCCGTGACACGGCGTGGGGTGACCGCGCTCCTCGGTGACAGTCTGATCCGTTGGGTCACGCTCAGGAACAATCCAGTCCCCTGACCCGATAACCCCGGGCTTGCGCCCGGGGTCAGTGAATCTCGTCGCCGGATTTTGAGAGGTTATGACTCTACTGACGTCCGTGCTCATGATGGTCGTGTCGCTCGCACTGATGGCGGCGGGATCGGTCTTTCTCGTCAACGAGACGAGACTGTCCGAGCGGTCCGTCTCCCAGCTGGAGGCGGCCGGGGCCGCGGAGGTTGCGATCGCGCACGCCCTCGAGTCGTGGGACCCTCGGAACGCGACGCGCATCGGCGAAGGCCTGTACCTGATCGACCGGTCCGGACTGGGGCTGCTCGTACGGCTCAGACCGGTCGCATTTCCTCAGGGCGCCCTGATTGCCGGCGGTGCCGTCTCGCTCGGCCCGGGAACGAGGGTCGACGGCCTCATCGATTCGGGGGCCACCGGCACGGGGTTGACCGGAGACCTGGACCTGGCGCGCGTCGCGTCCATGGCTGACCTGACGATTCCGGGTGGACGATATGGGACTCTGCCGTCGGCTCCTGGGGACGGCGTCATCCACATCGTGGGGGACGCCGAACTGGGCGGAGGGAGCGGGAGCGGGTTCCTCCTGGTTGACGGAAATCTCACGGTGACGGGCCCGCTCACATTCAACGGGGTGGTTCTCGTGCGTGGGGATCTGGTGGTGTCGGGACCCGTCCCGTTGAGCACCCACTTATCCGGCAGTGTCGTGACACTTATGGGGGCGACTGGTGACAGCAGCCTGTGGGTGATCTATGATAAAGCATTAGTGAACAACGTATTATCAAGATTTGGAACGCCGGAACGGCTCCCGTCGAGGTCATGGACTAGTCTAAGTCAAGTGGGTTAAGTGTCGGCGATACCAAAACTTGTTTGATTTGCCTAAAGTTGCTTCGAGGCTTGACAGGATAAGGGGTGAACCATACTGTAGTTTGCCCTTGACCCCTCTGTCACTAACTCAAGGCGACTATGGCCCTCTTCGGCTTCTTGGGCGGCAAAAAAACCTCGGTTGGCCTGGACGTCGGCTCCGGCATCATCAAGCTGGTGGTCGTCGACCATTCCGGGTCCGAACCTGAACTGGTCAAAGTTGCCACCACCGAGGTGGCGACCGACGCCATCGTCGAGGGCGAGGTCATGGACCCCGGCATCGTGGCGGAGGCCATTCGGGGTCTCTTTTCCACCGCCGGGGTCAAGCAGAAGGCCGTCGTAACCGCCGTCGGCGGCCGCGACGTCATCGTCAAGAAGATCCAGATGGACCGGATGAAAGAAGCGGACGCCCGCGAGGTGATCCGCTGGGAAGCCGAGCAGCACGTGCCGTTCGACATGGCCAACGTGGAGCTCGATTTCCAGATCCTGGACCCCAACGCCGAGGGGCTCCAGATGAACGTCCTGCTCGTGGCGGCCAAGCGGGAGCTCGTCGAAAGCCGGGTCTCCCTTCTGACCGAGGCAGGACTCCAGCCGTCCGTCATCGACGTCGACGCCTTCGCCATCCATAACGCCTTCGAGCTGAACCATCCCGACGCGATGAATGGGGTGGTCGGTTTGGTCAATATCGGCCATGAAGTGACCAACGTGAACATCCTGGAGGACGGCGTCCCCGTCCTGACCCGGGACCTCTCCGTGGGCACCCGGCGTTTCCGCGAAGACCTGCAGCGCGAAAAGGGCCTGTCCGCGGAAGACTCCGAAAAAGCGGTTACGGGCGCGGTCCAGAGCGCGGACCTCGCCTCCTACGTCGAACAGCGCGGCGAAGAGATCTCGGTGGGTGTCGAGCGGGCGGCGGCGTTCCTGGCCAGCGCGTCACGGTCCGCCGGCGGTCTGGCCCGGGTCTACACCTCGGGTGGCGGCGCGCGGATCCCCGGCATCAACGAAGCGCTGGCGACCCGGCTCAAAGTGCCGGTGGAGCTGGCGAGCCCGATTCAGCGGCTTTCGTACCGTCAGGAAGCGTTTGAAACCGTGTCGATCGACGAGATCGCACCGCTGCTCATGCTCTCCGTGGGCCTGGCGCTGAGGCGTGCTGCATGATTGAAGTCAATCTCTTACCCGGACAGAAAAAGAAGCAGGCCGGAGGCGGGGCGAAGTTCAAACTCCCCGACTTCCAGACCCTGCTGGCCAGCATCAAGGATCCGTGGCTCATCGCCGCGGTGGTGTCCTGGATCGTGATCGGCGGCGGGGCACTCGGGCTGTTCCTGCTCGACTCCGCCAAGAAGGCCCTGCTCGACAGCAAGGTCACGACCGCGAAGCACGACGCCGACCGCTACAGCGGGTACATCGCGGAAAAGCACAAACTCGAGTTGCACCGCGATTCCCTGGTGGTCCAGATCAACGTGATCCGGCAAATCGACGGCCAGCGGTACGTGTGGCCGCACCTGATGGATCAGATCACCAAGGCCCTGCCGCCCTACACCTGGCTTCAGGACATGCAGCAGACGGCGAGTGCGCCGGTGCTGCCTTCGTCCAACCCGTCCAATGGCGGCGGCGGCGCGAAGCCGAGCTCGGTCGACTCGGCGGCCGCGGTGAACGCGGTCAACGTCACGCTGAACGGCCGCACCGTAGACATTCAGGCGTACACGACGTTCCTGCGTCAGCTCGCGGCGTCACCCTGGATCACCGACGTCACGCCGGCGGCGGCCCAGACCGTCATCGAGTCGGACCGTCCCGTGACGCAGTTCTCGGTGTCGTTCAAGTACAAACAGGCCGACTCCGTCTTCATCCGCACGGTTCCGCTCGTGCAGTCGGTGAGGTAGCCCATGGCCCTCGGGATGCCGAAAGACCAACGGTCCCAGATGATGCTGATCCTGGTGATCCTGGCTCTGGGTGGCGCGTACGCGTTCTGGACCTACGTCCACACGCCGACCTCGGATGCCATCAACGTGCAACAGAAGACGCTCGACAGCCTGAATGACGTGGTCAACAAGGCGAAGGCCGATCTCGCGAGCGGCTCGGTCGAAGACCTCCGCCGCAAGGCCGACGAGTACGAGGCGGACCTCGGGCTGATGCGGCAGCTGGTCCCGGAGAAGAACGACGTCCCGAACCTGCTGGACGACATCTCCACCAAGATGAAGATCCGGGGGGTGACCCAGCAGCAGTTCGCGCCCGCGAGCGTGGACCACGGGTCTCCCTTCGACACCTATCAGTACAAGCTCTCGGTGTACGGTCACTACGACCAGCTCGGCGAGTTCTTCGCGGACATCGCGAGCATGCCGCGCATCGTGGTGCCCCAGAACGTGAGTCTGAAGCCCGCGACCCCCAACGTGATGAAGCTGCTCGGGGACACGCTGGGTGGTCTCCTCGAGGCGGATCTCACGCTCCGCACCTACGTGAAGGCGCAATCGGCGCCGGCTCCGGCGGGGGCGAAGAAGCCCGCGGCCGCCGCGCCCGCAAAGTCGGGGGGCGCGCAATGACCATGACTCGGATGTTCGGCGTGCTTCTGCTCGCCGCGCTGCCCCTGTCGGCTCAGACGCCGGCTCCGGGCGCGGCCAAGAAAGACACCACCGCCGCCAAGACCGCGGCCCCCTCCGCGGCGGCCAAGGACTCGGCGTCGACCATGCTGCTGCGCGAGGTCTTCTCCTACGAAGGCTCGGGCCGCGATCCGTTCGCGTCCCTCCTGCGGAACGGCGACGTGCGTCCGCTGTTCGCCGACTTGAAGCTCCTGGCCATCTACTTCGACGGCCAGTATCCGGGCCGCTCGGTCGCGGTGCTCCGCGACATCACCACGCAGAAACGCTACCAGGTGAAGCCGGGGGAGGTCCTCGGCCGCCTGAAAGTCGCGCAGATCAGACCGCGTGACGTCACGTTTACCGTGCAGGAATTCGGATTCGAACGACAGGAAACCCTGTCGCTCGCCAAGCCGGAGGAGAGCCAATGAAGCGCATCGCTGCCCTTGCCGCAGGCCTGCTGGCCGCCGCGGCTCCTACGTTGCCGGCCTCCGGATTCGGGGACGGTGAAGTCCGGGCGGTGAGCGTGCTCCCCGCGGCCGGGAAGGTGTCCGTGGTGATCGATCTCCGCGGCGCGGTCCAGGTGACGGACTTCACGCTGACCAATCCGTCGCGCCTCGTTCTCGATCTGCAGGGCGCCCGGCTCACGGGCCCGTCGGTCCTCTACGACGGACAAACCCGAGGCGGCGTGAAGAACGTCCGCTACGCCCAGTTCAAGCCCGACGTCGTCCGCGTGGTCATCGAGCTCGATGCCGCGAAGGGTTACAAGATCGACCAGGCCACGGGATCGGTGACGGTCTCGTTCGGCGCCGATCAGACCGCGTTCGCCGCTTGGAGCAGCCAGTACAACGCGACGCCGGCTCCCGCGGCCCAGCCTCCGGTGGAGAGCAGCGCGCCCGCGTCCTCCCAGGCGGCTCCGCAACCCGCGGCCGAGGTCACGACGCCGGTGAGCAGCAATCCCGCGGCGGTCGATCGGTACCTCGCCCTGCATGCCCGCGAGGCCGCGCAGTCGCAGGCCCCGCGCATCACGGTCCAGTGGGACAAGGCCGACATCGCGGACGTCGCCGCCGGCTTCGCGGCGTTCTCGGGCCGCACCATCGTCGTCGGCAAGGACGTGAAGGGCACCATCTCGGCGCAGATCAAGAATCAGCCGTGGGACCTCGCGTTCCAGGCGATTCTCGAGTCGCAGGCGCTCGCCTGGCAGCCGCTGCCCGGCGGCATCATCAACGTCGTGAACAAGGCCGACCTCGCCCGGGCCGATTCCACGGTTCCGACCGAGACCCGGCTGGTCCGGATCAACTACGCCAAGTCGACCGCCCTGCAGGGCGCGGTGGCGTCGATCGTCTCCAAGCGCGGCGCCGTCGTGGCCGATACGACCACGAACGCGCTGGTGATCACGGACATTCAATCGCGCATCGAGCAGGACGTCGCCTTCGTGCAGGCGCTCGACGTCCGCACGCCGCAGGTCTCGATTCAGGCGAAGCTGATCTTCGTCGACCGCACCGACGTCGAGGACATGGGCGTGAAGTACGACCTCGGCACCGGCTCCGGCTGCTTGATCACCGGCGCGCATCCGTGCCAGTTCTTCAATACGCTGGTGCAGCGTGCGGATCCCTCGACCCTCAAGCCGATCGACACCAACGGTGACGGCATCCCGGACGCGGTGGTCGCGACCGGGACCCTGCCCGCCAGCCAGACGGTGGTGGACCTCGGCGGCAACGCCCTGTCGGCGCTCGGCAACGCGGGCCAGGAAGTCATCAACCCGGCCCTCTCGCTCATCTTCTCGACCGCGGTCGGCAACTTCAACCTGACCAGCTTCGTGCAGGCGTTGCAGACGGTCGAGCTCGCCGACCTGCAGGCCGAGCCTTCGGTGACCACGTCGGACAATCACACGGCGGAAGTGCTGGTGGGTGATCTAGTGCCCCTCCGGACCATCGACGCCGGCTCCATCGGCGGCGGAACTGGAAGCACAGTGCCGCGCGCGACCGTGTCGTTCCGGCAGACGGGTATCGACCTCAAGGTGACGCCCCACGTGACGGCGAACCGTCAGATCCTGATGGAAGTCCACGCGGAGAACTCGAGTGTCAAAACCGCGCCGGTAGACATCGGGTTCACGTTCCAAACGCAACAGGCGGACAACCAGATCCTGGTCAATGACGGGGAAACGGCCGTTATTGGCGGTCTCACGGTGACGAACGTCACGGTAAGCAAGTCCGGAATCCCGTTCCTTGTGGACCTGCCCATTCTGGGCAAGCTGTTCGGGTTCACGTCACAGCAGGAGGAACGGCGCGATCTCTTGATTCTGATCACGCCCCACATCATCGACGACCTGGCGACTACCAGCGCCGGGAACTGAGGCGGGGGTTCGTATGCTCGCAGGACGAAACGTGCGTCTGTACGCCGCGGTGGCCTTTGGCGCGATCGTGCTCGGGGGCTGCGAAACGGCGGCCAACACCGGCGGCGTCTCGCGGGACAACATCTCACCCCGGCTCACGCTGACGACGCCCAACAAGGTGACACCCAAGGTCGACAGCCAGACCATCACCGGCGGCCTCTCCTTCAACGTCTCGGCCTCGGACAACATCGCGGTCGACTCGGTCGACCTGACCTTCAGCATCGGGCTCATCGCCCGGCACGACACCGGATTCGCGGGCGGGGCCAAGACCGTCAGCTACGTCTTCAGCCTCAGCTCGGCCCAGCTGGCCGGCGCCGGTGGCCAGATTCTGATCGTCGGCACCGCCCGGGACGGCGCGGGCAACCGCTCCAAGCCCGACACCATCACGATCTTCCTGTCCAACAAGCAGGCCCTCGCGGCCTTCCTCCTGGCCCCGACCGCGGGTGCCGTGGCGGGCAGCGGGAAATACATCCCGATCCAGGTGAAGGCCGTTCAGCAGGCGGGCGGCATCCGGCGCCTCGGGTGGACCATCGGGGGCGTCGCGGGCCAGACGGCGACCACCGGCGACTCCATCTCCACGGGCTCGGCTCCGTTCCCCGACTCGACCATCTTCGTGGACTCGGTGCTCGTCACCGGCACGACGGGCACCTTCCAGGTGGTCGGCTTCGCCGTCGACTCGGCGGGACGTCGCGCGGCCAGTGCCGCGGTGACCGTCACCATCCAGTCGGTGGCGACGGACAACACGCCGCCGGAGATCTCGCAGGTGGTGGCACTCCGGGCGGAGGCCACGGACAGCATCACCATTCACGCGACCGATCCGTCGGGTATCACCCGCGTCGGGTTCAAGGTCACCGATCTGCTCGGAGCACCGTTGGGCGGGGACTCGCTCAACTTCGCGGGCACGACCACCGACCAGAAAGTCACGCTGTCCTTGAAGCTTAACAGCATCTCGGTCTTCCCGACCCAGGTGATCGTGCAGGCGTTCGCCATCGATGGAGCGACGGCGCTCAACCGGGGCGTGACGGGCGCGGTGTTCACGGTGCCCAGTCCCACCGGCGCGTCGCGGGCCGACACCGTGACCATCGTGGCGGGACGCACGTTCGCGCTGCCGGCCGGTGGCCAGATCGGCGACGCCATCTACAACAAGAACACCAACGAGGTGTACCTCACGAACACCTCGCTGTCGCGCCTCGAAATCTTCCAGGTCGCGAACAGTACCTTCGTGGCCGCGGGCATCCCGACCTCGGGCCCACAACCAGTCGGTATCGCGCTCTGGCCGAGCGACACCCTGGGCAATTACCAGGACACCGTTGTCGTCGCGAACTCGGGCGGTACCGAGTTGTCGATTCTCGACACCCGGCCGGCCGTGCGCGCCCTCGCGTACCGGCAGGCGCTGCCGAACTTCGTGATCGAGAAGTACCAGACCGTCAACGTCGGTGGCACGTACGAAGCGCTGATCACCTACTACGACGTTTCGGACCGACCCCAATACGTGGGCACGGTCTGCCGCGCGGCCGGCGGGACAGCGTGCGCGCCGGATTCCGTTTTCGCCATATACTCCACCACGCCGACAGCATCGAGTTCGGATCCGTTCAGCGGACGAGCGACGCTGCGCATGGAGAAGCTCACCCAGATCCCGGCAAATCAATTCGGGCACCTGTTCTGGGAAATCGGGGCCCAGCTCAACGGATCAGTCAACGACACGCTGCGGATCGAAGAGGTGCGAGGCCTTACCAGCACCGTGGTCCTGTCGGCGTGCAAGGGCGTTACGATCGACTTCGCGAATTTCGGCCTCGGGGACTCCACCTTCGTCCGGAACTCGGGGAACTTCACCCACGCTCTCGTCGGCGAAGGCGGCAACATCTCGACCGCGAACGCCCGGGTAATGGCCTACAACGCCACTAAGGCGCTGAATCAGGGAGCGAGCACCAACCTTTCCTGCGCGACGTCGCCGGCCGCTCCGGCCGGGCCGCAGGACGCTGGACAGAACGACGTGGACCTGGGCATGAGTCCGGCGTTCCAGGTGTCGGACTTCATCTCCAACACCGGCATCAGGATTTCGTCGATCGCTACGAACTTCAACGGGCTCACCAACGCGGTGCGCGCCGACTCCATCTACTTCCTGGACCAGAACCTGCGGCTGGCGGTCACTGCACCCGCCCCGATCGGCGCGTCCGGGATGGACATGAACTACAACCACACGTTTTCACCGTTCGGGGCCTGCCCGCCCTGCGGGGGCGCGGGTAACCAGAACGATCGCGTGATCTTCGCCGCGCAGCCCGACGGCTCGATCGCGGTGTTCGACACGTTCCATGGCGGCCAGATCGGCTCCATCCCGCTCCGCGACCCGATCATCGGGCCGCTGCGCGTGGCCAAGGGCCCGACCGGCAGCCAGCTGCTCTTCGGCATCACCGCGCGGGGTCTGGTGATGGTGGCCATCCCCGTGATCAACAACCCGCTGCCGGTACAGCAAGCCGTGAAGACGGCCCTACGCAGGTGAGGTCGCCGCGACAGTGATTCGACACCCCTGGGTAGCGAGCCCGACTAGACGTCGGGCTCGCGCGTTATGAGCCTCCGCTTTACGACGGCGGGCGAGAGCCACGGCCGAGGGCTGGTCGCGGTCCTGGAGGGGATCCCCGCGGGGCTTCCGGTGAGCGCCGAGCAGGTCGACGTCGAATTGAAACGGCGCATGGGCGGCTACGGCCGCGGCGCCCGGATGAAAATCGAGTCCGACCACATCGAGTGGCTCGCGGGCGTCCGCGCCGGCGAAACCCTCGGCTCCCCCATCGCGATGCTGATCTGGAACCGCGACTGGGAGCATTGGAAGGACGTGATGGCTCCCGAGGCCGACGCCCCGGGAGAAGAACGGCGGCGGCAGGTGACCCGGCCGAGGCCGGGCCACGCGGACCTGGTCGGCGTCATGAAGTTCGACCGGAAGGACGCGCGGGACATCCTCGAGCGCGCGAGTGCCCGGGAGACGGTGGCGCGGGTCGCGTGCGGCGCGGTGTGCAAGGCGCTCCTGGGACAGTTCGGGGTGGAGATCGGCAGTCACGTGGCGGAGCTGGGAGGAGTGGTCGCGAACGTCCAAGGCGCGCTCCCTTCGCCCCTCAATCCCGCGGCTGATGCCTCCGTGGTCCGTTGCCTGGACGCCGATGCCGAGCGCGAGATGATCGCGCGGATCGATGCGGCGAAAGCCGCCGGAGATACGCTGGGCGGAATCGTCGAAGTCGTGGCCCGTGGCGTGCCGGTGGGGCTGGGCTCGCACGTGTCGTGGGATACGAAGCTCGACGGCCAGCTCGCGCAGGCCCTGATGTCCATTCCTGCCGTGAAGGGCGTGGAGTTGGGCATGGGGTTCGAGGCGGCGCGGAAGAAGGGGTCGGAAGTTCACGACGAGATCATGCCGGGCCTCTCGCGGGCCACGAATCGCGCGGGCGGCACCGAAGGCGGGATGACCACCGGCGAGCCGCTCACGGTTCGTGTGGCCATGAAGCCGATCTCGACCTTGATGACGCCGCTCAAGACGGTCGATCTGAAAACGGGAGCCACCGCTCAGGCACAGTCGGAACGGTCCGATGTGACCGCCGTGCCGGCGATGGGCGTGATCGCGGAAGCGATGGTGGCCCTCGTGCTGGCGCATGCGATGCGCGAGAAGTTCGGCGGGGATGCGCTGTCGGAAATGCGCCGCAACTGGGAAGGGTACGCCGCGCGGCTGGCCGCGCGCGCGTCCGGAGGGATGCATTCGTGAAGCGACACATCGTGCTGGTAGGCTTGCCCGGCTCGGGGAAGACCACCGTGGGGCGGCTCCTGGCGGAGCAGCTGCAGGCCGGCTTCGTGGACGTCGACTCCATTCTGGTGCGCAAGGAAGGCAAGCCCGTCACCATGATTTTCGCGGAGAAGGGCGAAGCCGCGTTTCGCGCCATGGAACAACAGGAGATGGAGAATGCGTTAGGGCAGGTGCCGGCGGTCATCGCCCCCGGAGGCGGCTGGGCGGCGCAACCGGGCGCCATTTCCTCAGCGAAGCCTCAGGCGTTTGTGGTGTATCTGAAGACGAGCCCTCAGACGGCGTCGGACCGCGCGGCCCCCGAGGGAACCCGGCCGTTGTTAATGGGGGAGGACCCGGTGGAGCGGATGAAGGCGCTCCTGAAGGAGCGCGAGGCCGCGTATCTCCAAGCGGACGCGAAGGTTGAGACGGACAAGAAGACGGCGGCGCAGGTGGCGCAGGATCTGGTCTCCCTTGCGCGAAGCGGTGCAGGTTGGTGAAGATGCCTCCCCGCGGCCGTCCCAAGGCCGTTGATGATGAAAGGTTGATCAGTGGCTGCTAAGAAGAAACCCGTGAAAAAGAAAGCAACGGCGGAAAAGAAGCCTATTCCCGCTCCCGCCCCCGCGCCCAAGAAGCGCGGCGGGAAGAAGCGGGTTGCACCCGTCGCCGAAGTCATGGAGGATTCGGCCGAAGGCGCGGAACCCGAGGCCGAGGAGACCGTCGCGTCCAAGAACGGGAAGGGCTCCCTCGTCATCGTCGAGTCCCCCACCAAGGCGAAGACCATCGGGAAGTACCTGGGCCGGGGCTACACGGTGAAGGCGACTATCGGCCATCTCCGAGATCTCCCCCGCCGCAAGCTCGGCGTGGACGTCGATAACGGGTTCGAGCCCGAATACGTGACCATCAAGGAGAAGGCCAAGACCCTCGCCGAGATCAAGAAGGCGGCAAGGGCGGCGTCCCAGGTCCTGATCGCCACCGATCCGGACCGCGAAGGTGAAGCCATCGCGTGGCACGTGGCGGGACAGCTCGGCAAGCGTGACAAGGTCCGGCGCGTGCTGTTCCACGAAATCACGAAGGACGCGGTCAAGCTCGCCCTCGCGAACCCCCTCGACATCGATCAAAAGAAGGTGGACGCCCAGCAGGCCCGCCGGATCCTCGACCGGCTGGTGGGCTACAAGGCCTCCCCCCTCCTCTGGAAGAGCATCAAGACGGGACTCTCCGCCGGCCGGGTGCAGACGGTGGCCCTCCGGTTGATCTGCGAGCGGGAAGACGAAATCCGGAAGTTCGTGCCGCAGGAGTACTGGACCATCGAGGCCGACCTCGAGAAGGACGGCCAGTCGTTCCAGGCGCGCCTCCACAAGCTGGACGGCGCCAAACCCGACATCAAAGACCAGCGGGCGGCGCAGGGGATTGTCGACGAAGCGACGAAGATCCCCTTCGTCGTCACCGACGTCACCAAGAAGGAACGCCGCCGGAATCCGCCCGCCCCCTTCATCACCAGCACCTTGCAGCAGGAAGCCGCCAAGCAGCTCGGCTTCTCGGCCAAGCGCACCATGCGGGCCGCCCAGGGGCTCTACGAGGGCGTGGACGTGGGGGATGGGCCAGTCGGCCTCATCACCTACATGCGAACCGACTCGGTCCGTGTGGCGGACTCGGCCATCGAGCAGGCGCGCGAGTTCATCAACGCGAACTACGACAAGCGGTACCTCCCCGAAACGCCGAACGTCCATGCGGGCAAGCGCGGCGGGAACGCCCGGGTGCAGGACGCCCACGAAGCGATCAGGCCGACAGAAGTCGGCCGCCGGCCCGAGGACATGAAGAAGTACCTCGAGTCGGACCTGTTCAAACTCTATCAGCTCGTCTGGCGGCGCTTCGTCGCCTCCCAGATGACGCCCGAGGTCTACGAGCTCACCACCGTGGACTTCGACATGGGACGCTTCCTGTTCCGGTCCACCGGATCGGTGGTCCTCTTCGACGGCTACCGCGTCCTCTTCCGCGAGGGACATGAAGCCGAGGAAGCCAAGAATGCGGACGACCTCGCCCCCATTCCGCCCCTCGCCCCCGGCGACCGTCCGACGCTCAAGCAGATCACGCCGACGCAGCACTTCACGGAGCCGCCTCCACGGTACAGCCAGGCGTCGCTGGTGAAGATGCTCGAGGAGCAGGGGATCGGCCGTCCGTCCACCTACGCGGCGATCATCTCGACGCTCCAGGCGCGCTGGTACGCGACCATGAAAGAGCGCCGCTTCTCGCCTACGCCACTCGGCGAAAAGGTGTGGAAGGTGATGCAGCGTTGTTTCCCCGACACGTTCCAGGTCGGGTTCACGGCGCAGATGGAGACTGAGCTGGACAAGGTGGAAGAGGGCGACCTGCCCTGGCAGGAGGTGCTGGGCGAGTTCTGGACGCCGTTCGCCGGGCAGCTGGCCTCGATCGACGTGCCGCGGATCATCAACGACGTCCACGATCTCCACAACTTGCACCTCGAGCGCTGCCCGACGTGCGGTTCGCCGCTCGAGGTTCGTTCGGGACGGTTCGGCCCCTACATCGCGTGCGCCAAGTACCCGACCGAGTGCAAGTTCTCGAAGCCCATCGGCCGGGACAAAGTGCCGGACAAGCCGACGGACGAGATCTGCAAAGAGTGCGGCGCGCCGATGGTCATCAAGACGGGGCGCTTCGGCGAGTTCCTGGCGTGCACGCGGTATCCGAAGTGCACCCACACCCGGCCGGTGCCCCTCGGCATCAAGTGTCCAAAGTGCGAGGTCGGCGACCTGGCCGAGCGGCGGACCAAGAAGGGACGCAACTTCTACGGATGCCTCCGCTATCCCGACTGCGACTTCTCGGTCTGGAACAAGCCGGTGGCGGTGAATTGCCCGTCATGCGGCTATCTGGGAATGGAAGAGAAGCGGACCAAGACGATGGGGGTCACCCGCAAGTGCCTGAAATGCGGACACGAAATGACGGTGGACGAGACCGCCACCGCGGAGGTCGCGGGCTGACTGCCGTAGTAGTCGGCGGGGGCTTGGCGGGGTGTGAAGCCGCCTGGGCCCTGGCCGAACGGGGGGTATCCGTCACCCTCCACGAGATGCGCCCGGTGCGCGGTACCCCCGCTCATCAGACTGATTCCCTGGCCGAGCTGGTCTGCAGCAACTCCTTCAAATCGGTCGAAAGCGTCAACGCCCATGGGCTCCTCAAGGCCGAGATGCGCCTGTTGGGGAGCATCATTCTCCAGGCCGCCGATGTGGCACGTGTGCCGGGGGGAGCGGCACTGGCGGTCGACCGCGTCGCGTTCGCTCAAGCGATTCAGGAGCGAATCGCCGGCCATCCGGACATCCGGCTCGTCCGCGGCGAAAAGACGAGCCTCGAGTCTCCGGCGATCGTGGCCACCGGTCCCCTGACCTCCGAGGCCCTGAGCGCCGCGATCATGAGCCGGCTGGGTGGTCAGGCCCTCGCCTTCTGGGACGCCATCGCGCCGATCGTCTCGACGGAGTCCCTCGACCAGAGTGTACTGTTCCGGGCGTCCCGGTACGGGAAGGGTGACGGGGACGACTATCTCAACGCGCCGTTCACCGAGGCCGAATACGATGCGTTCGTGACGGCGCTGAAGGTGGGGGACCAGTACGCGCCGAATCACGAGTTCGACAAGATCCAGTACTTCGAAGGGTGCCTGCCGGTGGAGGAGATGGCCGCGCGAGGACGGGACGTGCTCCGCTTCGGGCCCATGAAACCGGTGGGCCTGCCCGATCCCAAGACGGGCCGGCAGGCCTTCGCGGTCGTCCAGCTCCGCCAGGAGGACCGGGCGGGCCAGATGTGGAACCTGGTGGGCTTCCAGACGCGTTTGCGGAAAGGTGAGCAGGAGAAGGTGTTCCGGATGGTCCCTGGCCTCGCGAAGGCGGAGTTCCTGCGCCATGGCTCGATCCATCGGAATGCGTATCTCAACGCCCCGGCTTCCCTGTCGCCGCACCTATCGGCCAAGGATGACCCCGCGTTGATATTCGCCGGCCAGCTTACGGGCGTGGAGGGCTACACGGAGTCGTCGGCGACGGGGCTTCTGGCGGGGATCAACCTCGCGCGGATCCTGCTGGGCGAGGAGCCTCTCGTCCCTCCACCGACCACGATGTTGGGTGCCCTCTATCGCTATCTGCACGATGCGGATCCGAAGCACTTTCAGCCGATGAACGCGAATTTCGGCCTGCTGGATCCGCTGGAACGGGTGCCAAAGGACAAGGCGAAGAAGAAACTCCAGTTGGCGGAGCGGGCGCTCGCCGACATGAAGGCGTTCGCGGCGGCGGTGGGAGTGGGGGTCCTCGCGTGAGGCAGGAAATCGAGCGCTTCGCCGACTTCCTGGAGAAGGAGCGGAACGACTCCCCGCACACGGTGAAGGCCTACGTGCGGGATGTGACGGCCTTCGCCGAATTTGCGGACGTGTTCTACGGTGCGGCCTGGACCTGGGCCGGCGTCGATCGCCTGGCCATCCGCGGCTTTCTGGGCTCGCTCGAAAGCCGCCAGGCGTCGCGCGCCTCCGCCGCCCGTGCCCTCTCGGCGCTGCGGACGTTCTACCGGTTCCTGAGCATCACCGAACGAGTGGATGTGAATCCGGCCAAGGCGGCGCGGACGCCGAAACAGAAGAAGACGCTGCCGGCCCACATGGACCGGTCCGAGATCGAGCTGGTCTTCGCGGAGGCGGAGCGGCGAGCGGCGGAAGGCGGGTTCGGAGAGATCCGGGATTTGGCGATGCTCGAGCTGTTCTACTCCACGGGCATGCGGCTGTCCGAGCTCGCGGGACTCAACACGGACGATCTGGATCTGGTATCAGACCAGGTGAAGGTGCGTGGGAAGGGGAAAAAGGAACGCATAGTGCCCGTCGGCAAACATGCGGTGGCCGCGTTAAGGAGATACTCGCCTCTTCGTGAAACCATGCTTGGCATGGGGCGTGGGGAAGTGGGAAAGTGGGGGAGTGGGAGCGCACGAGCCGTGTTCCTGAATCAGCGCGGCCAACGCATCACGCCCCGCGGCGTTCAGCTTGCGATCAAGAACCTCTTCGCGGCGCTCTCCCGTGGCCGGGAGCTCCACGTGCACTCGCTTCGGCATACCTTCGCGACGCACCTGCTGGATGCGGGCGCCGATCTTCGCGCCGTTCAGGAGCTTCTGGGACACGCCTCGCTCTCCACCACGCAGGTGTATACTCATACGTCGGTCGAACGACTCAAGAAGGTCTATCACCAGGCGCATCCTCGCGCCTAAAGGGATTGCACGCGTGGCACTGCCGACCATCTACAGCACGACCATTCTCTGCGTCCGCCGGGACGGCAAAGTCGCCATGGGGGGCGACGGCCAGGTCACGGTGGGCGACACCGTCATGAAGGGCAATGCGGTGAAGGTCCGCGCCCTGAAGGGCGGCAAGATCCTCGCCGGGTTCGCCGGGTCAGCGGCCGACTCCTTCACGTTGTTCGAGAAGTTCGAGGAGAAACTCGAGCGCTATCCGGGAAACCTGTCCCGTGCGGCCGTGGAGCTGGCCAAGGACTGGCGGTCGGACCGCGTCCTCCGGCGCCTCGAGGCGCTCCTGGTGGTGGCCGACAAGGACAACGGGTTCGTGCTCTCAGGGTCCGGGGAGCTGATCGAGCCCGATGACGGTGTGCTGGCCATCGGCTCCGGTGGTCCCTACGCCCTCGCCGCCGCCCGCGCCCTGCTCGCCGGCTCGAAAATGCCCGCCAAGGAGATCGTCGAGCGGTCGCTCCATATCGCCGCCGACATCTGCATCTATACGAACACGCACCTCACGGTGGTCGAGCTCTGATGGCCGATCCCGATCGCACGCCACCGGCGCCGGCGGGGCCGTCCGGCCCGGCTCAGGAAGTGGATCCGATCCCGTGGCTGGAAGAGCTGCCGCCCAAGAAGATCGTGGCGGAGCTGGACCGGTATATCGTGGGGCAGGGGGCCGCGAAGAAGGCCGTCGCCATCGCGGTGCGCAACCGCTGGCGCCGCGCCCAGGCTCCCGAAGACATCCGGGACGAAATTCTCCCGAACAACATCATCATGATCGGGCCCACGGGCGTCGGGAAGACCGAGATCGCGCGGCGGCTGTCCCGGCTGGCCGGCGCACCCTTCCTCAAGGTCGAGGCCTCGAAGTTCACCGAGGTGGGGTACGTGGGGCGGGACGTGGAGTCCATGATCCGCGAGCTGGTGGACGCCTCGATCAACATGGTCCGCACCGAGCGCGAGGATGAGCTTTTCCCCGTCGCCGAACAGCGCGCCGAGGAGCGGTTGCTCGACCTGCTGCTGCCGCCGGTGGATCCGCCGCCCGCGCCCGCGGCTCCACCCCCGACCGGCACCGATGCCGCTAGGCCCTTGTTCGTGGTGTCGTCCAAGGGGGATGTCACGCCCAAGAACGCCCCCGCGACCCCCGAGAACGAGGAGCGCCGCCGGCGCACTCGAGAGAAGCTGAGGCAACAGCTGAAGGAAGGGACGCTCGAGGAGCGGGACGTGGAGATCGAGGTCCAGCAGCAGAACTACCCGGGTCTCGATCTGATGCAGCCTCCCCAGGGGATGGAAGGGACCGACGTCAACATCACCGAGATGTTGCAGGACATGCTCCCCAAGCGGAAAAAGCGGCGGGTCGTGCACCTGCACGAGGCGCGCCGGGTTCTGATCGATGAGGAGCTGAAGAAGCTGGTCGACATGGACGATGTGGTGAACGAGGCCCTGGACCGGGTCGAGAACCACGGCGTCATCTTCATCGACGAGATCGACAAGATCGCGGGGGAGCGGAACACCTCGGGGCCCGACGTGTCCCGCGAAGGCGTACAGCGCGACCTCCTGCCCATCGTCGAGGGCTCGACGGTCCAGACCCGCTACGGCTACGTCCGCACCGACCACATCCTTTTCATTGCGGCCGGTGCGTTCCACGTCTCCAAGCCGTCGGACCTGATTCCCGAGCTGCAGGGGCGCTTCCCGGTGCGCGTCGAGCTGACTCCGCTCACGGAGGCGGACTTCATCCGGATCATGACGGAGCCCGAGAACGCGCTGACCAAGCAGTACGCGGCACTCTGCGCGGTGGAAGGCGCGACCCTCGAGTTCACGACGGACGGGGTGGCTGAGATCGCGCGGATCGCGGCACGAGTGAACGAGCGGATGGAGAACATCGGCGCGCGCCGGCTCCACACCGTGCTCACCACCTTGCTCGAGGAAGTGCTCTTCGAGCTGCCCGACTATCCCATCAAGAAGATCGTCTTCGACGCCAAGGCGGTCCGCGCCGCGCTCGAGAAGATCGTGGACGATGAAGACTTGAGGCGCTACATACTTTAGAAAACCGTCGAGGAAAGGCGTCAAGGAACGACGTCAAGGAAAGACGTCAAGCAAAGACGTCGAGCAAAGACGTCGAGCAGAGACATCCGGCTTGTGGGCTATTCCCGCTCTATGTAAAATCCGCAGGACCAAGCTGTCATTTTGACCTGTCTGAGCTCAAGGACCCGATGCCCAAGCGCGATTTCCTGGCTATCACGGACTTCTCAAAGGACGAGATCTCCAAGCTCTTCGACCTCGCTGCCCGAATGAAATCGGGCCAGTATCGGGAGACCCCTCTGGCGGGCCAGACCCTGGCCATGATCTTCGCCAAGTCTTCCACTCGTACCCGGGTCTCCTTCGAAGTCGGCGCCTACCAGCTCGGCGGGCAGGCCCTCTTCCTCTCGTCCCGGGACATCCAGATCGGCCGTGGTGAACCGATCCCCGACACCGCGCGCGTCCTCTCCCGTTATGTGAATGGGATCATGATCCGAACCTTCGATCACGGTGAGGTCGAGGAGCTGGCGAAGTTCGCGACCATCCCCGTGATCAATGGCCTCACCGACCTCTCGCATCCGTGCCAGGTGCTGGCCGACCTGTTCACGGTGACGGAGGCGCTGGGGAGCTGGGAAGGAAAGCGGATTGCGTGGATCGGGGACGGCAACAACATGGCCAACAGCTGGCTCGAGGCGGCACAGGTGCTCGGCTTCGAGCTCCGGCTCGCCTGCCCAGATGGCTTCGAGCCCAACCACGCCAAGTTCGAAGCCGCCAAGGCCAAGACCAAGGTGCTGGTCACCGAGTCTCCCGAAGAAGCGGTGGCCGGCGCGCACGTCGTGAACACCGACGTCTGGGCATCGATGGGGCAGGAAGGGGAGGCCGAGAGCCGCAAGAACGCCTTCCGCGGCTACACGGTGGACAAGGCCCTGATGAAGCAGGCCGATGCCAAGGCGATTTTCCTGCACTGCCTCCCCGCGCACCGCGGCGAGGAAGTCACCGCCGATGTGATCGAAGGACCCCAGTCGAAAGTCTGGGACGAGGCCGAGAACCGGCTGCACGTACAGAAGGCGCTGCTCGCCACACTGATGGGTTCACGCTGAATTTCCGAGGAATACGATGACTGATACGCCCCCCCCCGCCCCCGCCCCCCTGAAGCGCACGCCGCTCCATGACGTTCACGTCGCCCTGGGCGCCAAGATGGTGCCCTTCGGCGGTTACGAGATGCCGGTGACCTATCCCGCCGGTATCGGCGCCGAGCACAAGGCGGTGCGGACGGACGTCGGGATCTTCGACGTGTCCCATATGGGCGAGTTCGAGGTCACGGGGCCCGACCGGAACGCCTTCGTGCAGAAGGTCACCTGCAATGACGTCGGCGCGCTCGAGGCGGGCCAGGCCCAGTACTCCGCGATCCTGACCGACAAGGGCACGTTCGTCGACGACTGCCTGGTCTACCGGTTCGACGACAAGCTGATGATGGTCGTGAACGCGTCGAACATCGAGAAGGACTGGAACCACATCCTCGATCAGAAGGGCGGGGCCAACGTCCGGCTCCGGAACATCTCGGATGACGTCGGTCTGCTCGCCATCCAGGGCCCGCGTGCGGAGGCACTCCTCACCCCGCTCGCTACGCCCAAGGTGAAGGACATTCCGTACTACCACTTCCTCCCCGACGCCAAGGTCGCGGGCGTGGAGTGCTTCATCTCCCGCACCGGATACACGGGGGAGGACGGCTTCGAGCTGTATTGCCGCGCACAGGACACCGAGAAGCTCTGGCACTCACTGGCGGGTCAGGGGCGCGCCGCGCCTGCCGGATTGGGTGCGCGGGACACCCTGCGCCTTGAGGCCGGTCTGCCTCTCTACGGCAATGACATCGATGACACGACCACGCCGCTCGAGGCGGGACTCAATTTCATCGTGAAGCTGGAGAAGGGCGCGGCCTTCACCGGTCAGGCGGCCCTCAAGAGGCAGAAGCTCGAAGGGGTGACCCGCCGGCTGGTCGGGTTCAAGATGGGCGACCCCAAAGCCATCGGCCGGCATGGATACCCGGTGTTCCTGAACGGCCGACAGGTGGATGTCGTCCGCTCGGGCACCGTGACGCCGACGGTGAACGCGCCGATCGGCACCACCTATCTCCCCAAAGAAGTGGCCAAGGCCGGGACGAAGTTCGAAGTCGAGGTCCGGGGGAAACGAGCGGAAGCCGAAGTTGTGAAGCTTCCCTTCGTGCCGCACCACACGAAGAAATAGGCGGGTAGACGGCTAGACGGTTAGTGAAATCGATGCGTATCGGGATACTCACTGTGTCTGACCTCGGTGCCCAGGGGCGCCGCGACGACACGTCGGGCGATGCGATCGCGACGTGGGCGTCGCGGCGCGGGTTCGAGGTGGCGGTCAGGAGTATCGTGCCCGACGAGACGCACCTGATCGTTTCCAAGCTCACGCGCTGGTCGGACTCCGGTGAGGTGGATGTCGTGCTGACCACCGGCGGAACGGGGTTGGCGCAGCGGGACGTGACCCCCGACGCCACGCGGGCCGCCATCGAGCGGGAAGCGCACGGGATTCCCGAAGCCATCAGGGCGCGCGGGGCGAAAGCGACGTCCCGCGCCTGGCTCTCCCGTGCCATCGCGGGCACTCGTGGCAAGACGCTGATCGTGAACCTCGCGGGATCTCCCCGAGCGGTGAAGGACGCTTTGCCGGTATTGGACGAGCTTCTGGAGCACGCCGTGACGATTCTTCGCGGTGACCCAGCCGGTCATTGACCCTGACACCTGACCCCTGGCACCTGACCCCTGATGTCTGATCGCGTGTTGATCACCACCGGCGACCTCGAGTTCGCCGTCCGCGTCAACGCCCAGCTTGAGGGCGCCGGCTTCGAGACCGAGCTGGCGACCTCCGCCGAAGAAGTCCGCCAGGCCCTGCGCCGGCGTGAGCCCCCACCCGCGTGCCTCGTGTTCACCGGCGGGCTGCACGAGCCCTCGACGGCCCAGCTCCTCTCGCAGGCGCGTGACCTCCCCGTGTCCACGCTCGGGATTCTCGAGGCCACCGAGCCCGAGCCCAAAGAATTCGCCCTCGAGCTGGGCCTGACGGGTTATCTCGTGAAGGGTGCCGACCTGGGGGAGGTGGCGCAGACCGTGCGCCGCCTGATCGAACGGCGCCGACTGCAGGAGCGCACCGGCATCATCGGTGAGTCGGCTCCCATTCAGGAAGTGCTGGTCAAGATCGAGCAGATGGCGCCGGTGACGTCCACGGTGCTGATCGAGGGCGAATCGGGCACCGGAAAAGAGCTGGTCGCCCGCGCCATTCACGATCTCAGCCCTCGCCGTGGAAAACCGTTCATCGCGGTGAATTGCGCGGCGCTTCCCGAAACCCTCCTCGAGAGCGAGCTCTTCGGCCACGAAAAGGGCGCCTTCACGGGGGCCGCCGAGCGGCGCCT
>Ga0070730_10001304_pt1 | contig 24198 bp, 18 predicted proteins | sample Coa_R1_3_FD_66447 | JGI IMG/M metagenome (GOLD analysis project Ga0070730, IMG submission 66447) | Surface soil microbial communities from Centralia Pennsylvania, which are recovering from an underground coalmine fire - Coalmine... | ecosystem: Environmental > Terrestrial > Soil > Unclassified ... | reverse complement strand
GACATCAGGGATCGGATTCCGCTGCACGCTTCCACCACCTCCAGAGTGTAGTGAGGAAGGTAGAGCAGATTGCCTTCGCGAAGCACGGGCACTCTGAGGATTTCCAAGACTCTTGCGGCAAAGGCCGATGCCTCCAATTGCAGTGGGAATGTCACCTGGTTGTAAATCAGAACGGGGAGGGGAATCATGAAGATCAGAAAGCCGAGCGGGAACGCCATGGCTCGGAACATCTTCCCGCCGGCCAGATACAAAACACCCCCCCAAATGAGGATGACTAATGAGAGACGCGCGGTGAAAAGTTCGGCGCCAAGTGTTCCCCCTATTAAAAGGAGAACAGCGCTGACCATCACCAGCAAGCCGAGGTCGTTGGGGTGAATCGAGATTGCACGCCAACGACCACGCTCGGTCCAAAGAACGTACCCGACGAAGATAGGCACCAAAAATCCGTGAGTGTAATTGGGGTCTTCCCACCATTGCACGACCATTCCTCTAAGGACAGCAAAATATAAAAGGAGAACGAGCGCTGTTAATACGCTTGCGGCCAGGCGCCAGTCAGTCTGACTGGCAATTGTCGCCCCTGGTTCCCGCCAGGATTCCATTTGTCCTTCGTACTGATTCACGTTGGCTCACCTCTCGATTCCAGCGAGTTCGATGGAACATCGCAGATGCGCGCTTCGACTTGCCTATTGCGATCAACCTTAAATTCCCTTCTGTACTGCCGGATGGCATTGACGAATGCACGAAATGGTTGAGGGCTGCCCCTTTTAATGCTCGCGAGTGCGGCCAGTAAGATGTAACCAAGATTGAGCCAGGCAAAACACAATCGGTTCTTGATGCCGTGATTCCAGTTCTTCCAGTAGAGGAAGTGAGTCGCTTTTGCTGCGCGCCACAGATAATGATCCTGCGAACGGCCGATGGAGCTTTGCAGGTGCTTCAATCGCGCCCGCGGCGCAATCACCAGGCTCGTTTTTCGAGACATGCGCTCCCCGAAATCCCAATCTTCGCCATCAGAAACCCCGCGCAGATTTTCATCGAAAACAATTCCCGACATCTCTTCAGCGCGATAGCTCATCAGTCCCCCGCCCAACTTCCTGACTGGAATCGGATTCGACTCGCGCAGACGTTCGGCATTCCAATAAATTGGCTGACGTTCATCATGAAAGGGGCCGCGGACAAAAAGTCGCGTCCAGATGCGAAACGGCAATTCAGGGGGCTGATAGTTTGTAATAATCCCAGAGACACCGCCTACCTCGGGGAAATCGATGTAAACTTTAAGAAGCTCCGCAATGAAATTCGACTCGAGATCAACATCGTCATCAAGAAATAGCCAAACATCTCCTATTGCCAGCTTCATGGATATGTTGCGCGCGGCCGCTAGTCCGGAGATGTTGCTATCCCAGATGTATACAATCTGGATGGTTTCCCGAACTCGGGCGCTGCAGGCGCCGAACATTAAGCCGAAACGAGTCCGACTCTCGCTACCTTCACTTTGATCCACGATAATCAATTGTTGCGGTAGCACGGTTTGCCGGAAGAGGGTATCGAGCGTGTTCGCCAGGTCATTCGGCCGGTTCTTGGTGGGAATGATTACTGACAAGCTCAGAGCGTTCTTGCGCACACTTCGATCCAGTTTGTCTGGACCCTTCGAAGACAACATCGGCGGTACCAATGAGCCTAAAGGTCTGTCAATTTGTTCACGCTTAAACATACGAAAAGTCCCCTCTCGCATTCGCCCATCTCTTGCAAAACATGAATTCAGCGCCCTTCACTACCCGTTTCATAGCCGGGTTTCAGCTCTCCTTTGATTTGCCGGGCATGCAGCGCCGCCTTGAAGTACTTTCTTTGATCCCACACGAATCGCCGATCTTCCGAGTTCAATCCCACGGCGTAGGTTAGGATTGCGAAAAGGGCTGTCTGCCCGGCGACGGAAGTAAAGAAAGAAATCAAGCCATCTTCGCCATGCGCGGCTGGAATCAACCGGCCAAACGCCGCGAACAATCCAAGCACAATTAGGGGGCGTCCAATCGCCTTGGTAAGGTAATCCGAGCCTGAGATTTTCAGGACGTGAAGCGCATACCAGGGCTGAATGAGCTTGGCTGCAATCATGGGAACTGCGGTTCCCAAAGCAACGCCCATCAAGCCATAACGGCGAGCCCAGTAAATGCTCAACACCAAATTAGCGATACCCTCGGCCAAGGTTAACAGAGCCAATGGGCGATGTTGGGCGCGGGCGAACACGACGAGTTGAGACGGATATTGACCGAGGCCGAGGGCGTATCCAGCGGTTAACACGACAATCAGTGGATAAGTTGATATGAAAGCGTCCCCTACCCAGAGATGGATGAATGCTTTGCCATCCAGGATCAGGACGACGGCGAATAACACACTGGCCAGCGAAAGCAATCTTGTCGAGCGCAAGAAAAACCGCCGCTGTTCTTCGTCTTGAGATTTGCCATCAATTTCGCTCATCACGCCCATCATGGGGCTTCCGATCCCGGAAAAGACCGATTTGAAATATTCCATCATTCGCGTCGCTATGCTGAACGGAGCAACTAGGGCGACGCCCAGCATTCGGGCGATCACGATGGCATCGGTGTAAGATCTTAGATATTCGCCGGCCGTGTTCAAGAATGCATAGAAGCCATAGCGGATGAGCTCCACTGCGCGCGTCCAGCTCACATGGCTCCAATCGAATGAAACGTCACGGTCAGCCCGATATAGGAACTTCCAATTAAGGAGGAACGAAAAGACGGAACTGACCAAAGTCACAGCCGCAACGGCCACCACACCGTGGCCGCGGAATAGGACGACGATCAACATGCACGCCCGAAGGAGAGTCGTTGCGATCCCAGAAAGGTTATAAAGGTCAAAGCGCTGCAGCCCGGATAAATAGGTGCCCAGAACGCGCGCTGGGAATGTGATGGCCAGGCTCAGTCCTACAAGGATCAGGAGCCACCTGAAATTCGGTATCTCTGCAGCTGGCACGTCGAAAAATCCTGGAAGAAGCAATGTTAAGGCCGGAATCAGCACCACGAGAAAGAGACCGATGCCGGCGGTAATAGCCAAAGCAGTGTTGATGGTGGTATTGAGGGCTTTTCGTTCGCTGGCGCCATTGGCGCGCGCCACAAATCGAAACAGGGCGGTTCTCATGCCGATATCGAGCAGTCCATAGTAATCCAGCAGCGATGCCGCGAGAATCCACATCCCATAATACAAAGTACCCAGGTGATGGATAAGAAGGGGCGTGAGCAGGAACGATACGAGCCCGTTAAATACCAACCCAAACCAATTTGAAAAAACACTTTTCAGCATACGTTCCTTAGCTATGTGGCGCGGCAGATGCAACGGGCGCTTTTGCCGCGCGAGATTGCGCTGATTTCTCTTCTGCGTGAAGCGAATGGATCAACCCAAGGTTGGCGCCGCGCACCGACGATATAAAATCCCCATAGTCACGTTCCTCGCCTCCCACGTGAAACCCCCACGGATCAGATCCACCGGACCTCATCGCTTCCTTTCCGTCATAAGCATTATCTGAAAAACTTACCAGACCCCAGTTCTGCTTCTCTCCCCACGAATCCACATAGGCCCAAAACTTCAGCCCGCAAATTTGATGAATTCCTGTCGAAGTTTTTGCTTTGTATAAAAACGACACGCGCTGGGCATAGGCCTGCCCTCGAAGTCCCTGCGATTGGGAGGCCTCGACTCCTTCCGGAGGATTCGGATAGCGCCATAAATCGGAATCGGGATTCGCAACCATTCCTTCCCAAGTAACAATGGGTATGTCGCCTGCATAGCGAGCGGTCAAATCCAGGATTTGTTGGCTGGAAATGCCTGCTTGCAACACATCGAGAAACTGGCCCGCCGCACGTAGAATCTGCGGGCGCGTTAATCCGCCCCAGCCGTTGAGAGCGGCAGGACCAAAGACCAGGTGCGAAGCCGACCGTTTCTTGATTGCGCTGCTGACAATCGAGAAATATTCCCTGGCGAAAACATAAAGGAAATCATCCAGGTCTGAACGGACAGCGGGAGCAGCCGTCTTCAATCGGCCCGAATCTTTCCCCACCCAGGGGTTCCTTCCGCTCTCATCAAGAAATCCCCTCCCTGAAGGCCATCCACCATCGGAATCCCAGGATGTATAATTGGAACTCCAGGCGTGATTCAAGGCTTCGATGGTCGAATATTTCTTCCGTAGAAAATCTCTAAGTGCGTACTTGGAATATACCTTTGGATCGGTATAACTTACGCCTAGCTTGCTGTTGCTCGTCTGCTGAAAGTTTCCGGTCAACACCAACCAACCGATATGTGGGTGCAGCCGCGCGGCTGGAGCATCCGGCCCGGGACCGAAGCCGTAAAGATCGTCCGCGTCGTCAGTCGCGATCCCAATTAACCAGGGAGAATTCAAAACATCGTTGGTCAACTCACTCATGCTGCCATTAACGTATTCTTCGAAATTGGGATCGAAGACGTCCGGCGTCGTCGAGCCGCGCCAATCGGTATAGATTGCGGGATCGGTTCCTGCCACCAAGTCTTTAAAGGGACCTTTAGCGTAGTGATGCTGATTCGTCAGGCCATAATAGGACGGCCGAATCATGGTCACGAAAGGCATGCGCTCAGGGTTTGCCCAGTCGGTGAACGGGGACTTGGTGGGAAAAACATACCAGGTTGAGTATTCGCCAATGGTATTAAAACCCCATGCCTTAAGACGCTTCACCGTTTGCTTTGCCCATGTGTATTTGTCGCCGTACTTTGAAACTATCCGATGACTGTAAGTTTCACCCCGGTCATCAACCGAATCCTGGGTATCCACTGCATACACCCCAAGCATCCAGAAGGCGTTTCCTGCGGGAGTCACGAATAGCCACCGGTCACCCACTTTTTTCACTCGGAATGATTTTGCAGGCTCACTCACCCTTATCGGAACTCCCCCGTAAATATCCAAATGTTCCGTGGCGACTTGAACTGGAGTTTGCGCCGCCGCCATTTTCTTTTGGCCGGACGAACCTCGCGGGCCGGGCCGCCACATACCGATGGTGGCGAAGCCCATGAGGATCAATAAGAAGGCGATTGCGTGTCTGCTTTTCATAGTTAAACTTCTTGCAACTCAGGAACCTCAAATCCCGCGTTATCCACCAGGACTCTTTCCTGATTGACTCCGACCAGTTCAACTTTCCTTCTAACCTTCACTCGCGCCAGAGATGGCAGGCAAGCGGATAGAAATATGACCATCCACAGCGACCTTTGGTACTCGCCCGAGACAAAAAATATCGAAACTGCAATACCCAGAAGCCCGGCCTCGAGTCCCGTCGCCGCCTGGTAGACCAAACTTGAGCCGGCCTCAATTGCACGCCGGCGGGTCCGCTGCAAACTGCGGAAGCTCGAAAACAGAATGGAACAGAACACGAGAAGCGCGGGCAGCCCCAACTCGGCTGCGATTTCAATGTAGGTGTTGTGAGCGATGCTCACCACCTTCGGTCCTTCAATCTCATATTGCCCGACTATCGTCTTGAAGTTACCGAGCCCCACTCCTATAAAAGGGTGCGCGCGAATCATCCTCAATCCTGCCTTCCATGCGACGGTGCGGTTATCTACAGCCTCTACATCGCTATAATTTGGGTGGAGCAAACGGTGCATCGGTGAGGTGGGGACTATTACGCAAAGAGGGATCAAGAAAGCCGTTGCCAAAACTATAATCCGCAAGTGCCGCCGGTACTCCCAGACAACAATTAAGGATGCTGCCAGCAGTCCAAGGAATCCGCCGCGCGATGCAGCCAGCATCACTCCACAAAGGATCACAAACAAGTTGCCCAGACAAAACAACTTCATCCATACGGATCTCAACTCATTCATGAGACAAAAGGCTATCGGCACCCAGGGTAAGGCCGCGAGCGTATAGTAGTTGGAGTCCCCCATCACCCAGCCTGGCCGAAAGTCTGGAATCAGATTGTGAAATTGCTGCCATTCACGCACCACGTAAAGCGAGGCAAACGCTGCAGCAGCGATGGCCACCAACAATACTGAGCGGAGTCTTGCTTTTGAATCCACCAGGGACGCGGTTGCGAAAAAAAACAAAAGGAATGATGTGTAACTGATAAATGGGCTCAAATCCCAGGAGGTCGAAGGCAGGCTGAGAGTGAAATACGACACGGCCGCAATGGTATAGAAGAGGAGGAACAGCCCGGCCTGCCAGGTTTCTAAACCCTTGGGCAGCCTGCCACGTATGAAGATGTGAAAGCATGCGTATATGAGACATGCGCCACCCAAATACTTCGTGACAGTCAAATCACCCACAAATCGCCCCCAGATTCTGTGGCTCGTTAGCGGCATGATGAACACCAGCAGATAATAGATAATCACTGTCCAACCCTTTCCATCGCCAACTCGATTCTTCGGTCAGGACGCAAGCTTGCGCGCGTAGGAATCAAGCTATCCAACGACTCCCTAACCGACTTGCACAAACAAGCGAAGCTATAGTGCTCTTCCAGCTTACGCCGCGCCGCCATGCCGAGCGTTTGGCGGCGCGCTTCATGGGCGAGCAGATCCGATACCGCGTTCGCGAATGCCGCCGGTTCGTCGGCGAGAACAATCTCGCGCCCGTCAACAAAGTCCAAGCCTTCCGCTCCAACCCGCGTTGCGACCACAGCTTTGCCCATACCTGCGGCTTCCAGAATTTTCAATCGTGTGCCGCTGCCCACTCGGAGCGGGACTACGCACACCGTTGCCCTGGCAATTTCCTGCCGCATGTCAGGGACCGTGCCGGTAAACACGATTCCGGGTATCCCCTCGAACCTGCGGCGGAATTCCGCGGAGGGACTGCGCCCCGCGACAACAAACTTTACCCTGGGGTGTTGTAGTCGAAGTCGGGGCAAAATCTGAGTCACGAAGAAGGCCACGGCATCCCGGTTCGGGTACCAGTCCATACCTCCGGTATAAAGTACCGTGGAGGAATCACAATCGTGCGACACCTCATAGCTTTCGGCGTCGACCACATTCGGCACAACGGCACACGGCGTTCCAGGTGAAATTTCCTGGACAACCTGCCGGTCATTCTCCGAACAAACCAAACTCAGTGCTGAACGCTCCCAGGCCCTTTGCTCCCAAGCTTTCATTTTTCGCGACTCGATCGATGCGTAAACTCTTCGGGCGGGATTTTGTTCAATGGACAGGTAGCGTTGCAGCAAAAGGTGTTCGATATTATGGTTGTCGACAATCAGAGGAACGTTTAACGACCTGGGGACATTGATGAGCACGTAAGGAGTCTCCGCCAGAAGCGCATCATATTTTCCGGCTTCCAGCCGACCCGCGACGCGTTGTGCCATTTCAGAAGAGGAAAACCTGGTTACGGCGTGAGGGAGCGAGCCGAGAAGCGTCCGCACCCGCCCCAAATAGTCGCTGCCCGAGGACAAGCCCACCAACCTCAGCGGAACAATCTCAAGCTCAGTTGAAACTTCGAGGAGTGGGCCATAGTTGGCTTTCAACTCGTCCGGGTCGGCAAAAGTAAGCACGGTAATCTCATGCTGCTCCGCCGAAAGCGCGCGCAACAAGGCCCAGGTGCGCATCTTGTGGCCATTCGATGCGGGAAACGGAAACGTGAGAGATAAAACGAGCAAGCGCATTCGAATTCACCTTCCAGCCCGATTAAAATTCATTCCACCAGCCGCACTTTCCACCCACCCCTGCCCAGGTCGAATCGTCGAGTTCATTTTTGTGCCCAAATCACTAATCGCCTGCCTAACAACTCTCCACCGTTAGGCTCCTCGGCGAACACATCTCCGCGCAAAAGCAGAATTTTTCTAAGCAGCGCCCAGTACAGATTCAAGGGAACCTTCAGTCGGTGCAGCCCTCGACGATTTTGAAACGCCCACGTCTGCTCGTATATTTGGGGTAGTCCAGCGCCGTTGGTTTTTCGCAGGCTCCGGTAATACTCCAGTGGTCGGTCATGGAGCGCGCGGTGCAACGCTCCAGCCCAAGGACGCAGGCTTATGGTGAAGATTTTCCATTCCTGGAATCCCGCTTCTTCAAGCAGGAGTTCGATATCTCCTGGGTGAGAGAAATAAGTCACGGCGTCACCGATGGGCGGAGGAGAATTGGGGAAAGTCAGCAGTATCTCTCCGCCGGGATGCAGCACCTCCGCCAGATTGAGCACGCTGGTTTTTGGATTACTCACATACTCAAATACGTCCAGCCCGTAAACCGCATCAAAAGTCCTGCCTAACTTGTCGGCGAGACCTGGCTGGCTCAGATCCCATTCCTGATAGCTTATGTTCGGATTATTTGTGAGCAATCTCCTTACCTCCGCGAGCGCCTGGTTGGACGCATCGAGAAGTGTCAGATGCCGAACTTGTCGGGCAAGCCAGAACGCCGTGTAGCCCGAACCCGGACCAATCTCCAGAACATCCATGCCTGGCGTTAGCGTGAGATATTGGCAAAGGATTTCATCCCGCACCGGAAAATCGTGGAACGGAGCCTTCCACAGATCGGACCACTGAGGCTGAGGCCGAAACGCATAGAGCCTTTTCTGAAGATTCTTTTCGGTGACCGTGGCCGGTCCTTGAATAACTTCACTGAATCTGATCATGCGCAAGTTTTCTCCATCAGTTCGTGATAGTTCAACGCAATAGCCCTGGCCAAATCCTGCCACGAAGTCTTATTTCTGGCGTAAGAGGCGGGTTCATTCACTGGAAGCCATTGAATAATTTCCTGCCAATCGAGCCCCTGTTCAGACGCGGCGCCCGATTCAAGTATCCAGGGCAGGCGGAAACACAGCTCACTGGCCGCCGCATATACCCAATGGCGTGGTGAACCCTGCAAAGCTTTGGGCAGCCATCGTGGCCACTCCCGCCAGCTCCGATACCATCCTCTGCTCCGTAGCGTGTGGGCCCACCCTCGCATCCGTGCGCGCAGCGGCTGTCGCCTCATCCATTTGGTGCGCAGCAGTCGATCAGAAAGCCAGGGATCAGATTTGGAGAGTTGTGCCAGCTCCCATCTCCATAAAATCCACGCATGTGCAATTGCGGATTTGTGGAGCCGCCAGCCCGCGCTCATTTCCGTGCTCCTCACCACCACTTTAAATTCCGTACAAAGCTGCACGTTCCTGGCAAAATCATCTAGTGGAAACGGCATGGGCGCACCCGCCGCTTGCCGGAATGCAAGAAAATTCAGGATTTTCGATCGCAATTCGTAGGTGGGCGCGTAAGCGCCGGCAAACACTAAGAAGGAAGAAGCCATATCCAGGTACAATTTCACCGTTTGGTATTGCAGAGCGCGGGAGAATTGTGCTTCACTCTCGTTAATCGCGCCTGCAATTTCAACTTGTTCGACGATGCGATTGTTCAGAAGACGCCAGGCATCTTCCAAAGGAATGTCCTGAGGTTGAAAATGCGGAATTAAACCAAGTGTATTGGGATCGCCCCAGACAACCCGGCCACAGGTCCTCAACTCATATGCAAAAATGCGCGGTTCCATCGTCGAAAGGTAATCGTCATGTGCCGCGTCCAGGCTTACCGGGCACCGTATTCCCTTTTCGTACAGACTGTGTTTGATCATTCCGCGCACCCAGTTGAGACTTTCTTGCGAAGGAAGGGGAGTATCTCGATTACAGATCAAGAGAAACTCCGCATCTCCCCTGACTTCGCAAAACCCATCTCTCGAAATATACGTGGCTTCGTCGCGCGCCATGCTGCCAGCCAGCAAAACAGCTTTCAATTCTGCAGCGAAAAGACTGAGGCAATGGTCCACCGTATGCTCACAAATGGCGGCCCTGAGCTGGCTTGGGCTCATCAACGCCTCAGGCGCTGTAATAGGAGAGGCTGCCTTGGGACTAACCGACATTGTTGGATGAGGTCTCATAAAATCAGCTCGCTAGTCGAGAGTGGATTACGGCTAAATCCGCCGGCAGAGTGATGTTTTTCGGCTCCAGGCCAAGTCGCTCCCGGTGCATATTCCACGCGTGCAAGTACAGTGCTTCGGTTTCGCGCACCTGTTGCTTGTCGCTGAAATGTTGCAAGACCCATTTCCGTCCGGCGCTACCGAGCATTTTCCGAAGCTCCGGATCGCGCAGTAATGCGCAGATCGCGCTCGCCAGAGCGGCTGAATCTCCCGGCTGTAGGGTGAGCCCGGTGACTCCATTCACTACAACCTCAGGCGTTCCATCAACAGCAGTGGCAATGACGGGCCGGCCCGCTGCGAGTGATTCGATTGCAGCAAGTGGGAGCCCTTCATAAAAGGATGGAAGAATGGAAATATCTGAGAGCGCCAGCCAATCATTCATATTGGATTGAAATCCTACAAAGCGAATTGAATCCTCCATCCCAAGTCCGCGTGACAAACCCTCGAGATCCGCCCTCAAGCTGCCTTCACCAACACAGACGAGCCGGACGTTCGGAAACTCTCGGCGTACGACGGGCAACGATTTGAGCAAAACGGAATGTCCCTTTTGAGGTTCAAGTCGTCCAATAACCAGCAAAACCGGGTCTTCTTCTGCAAAGCCCAGGCCCCGTTTGAGGCCCGCCCGCGCAGGCCAGTTTGGATCAAACCGCTCCAGGTCACTGCCATTCCGTATAACGACGATCTTCTTTTTCGGTAATCTCTTTTCTTCCATCAAATACCGGGCATTGGACTTGGAAACAGCGATAAAATGATCGACAAATTGGCCCACGAATCTATCTATAACGTAACTGGATTTTATCCAGCCGGTTCGCCATTGCTCACGAACATGCGGAGTCTCGAAAATAATCGGGACCCCGGATAGCCAGCCAATCGGCGAAGCGAAAAGGCTGGCATAGAACATGTGAGAGTGGAGGAGATCCACTTGTTTTTCTCTCAGGACTTTCGCCAAAGCCAATGCCTGGAAAACTTGCGTTGGTTTTCTAAGACTTAAGCGGATCACTTCGACGTCGGAGGGAAGATCCTGACGGAGTTCTGAAGCCATCATAGGCGTGCACACTAAATGCAGCCGGAAAAGCTCCCGGTTCAACCCGTGCAGGAGCGTCAGCAGGTGCGCCTCTGCTCCTCCCCGGGAGAACTCGTTGGAGAAATACAATACCGAGATTGGAGCCTCGTGCCTCATCTCAACTCCTGGGCAGCTACATTCATGAACTGATACATGTCCGCAATCGTTTGCATGGGAATAGATGGTTCCCGATTACTCAGGAAGACGGCGTCAGAGTAAGGGTCATCAGGGTGATATCCATGCATGCCGATCGGCATCCATCCGCCGCCATTGAAGTCGCTGCGCGAGAGCAACCAACCAGGATGAACGAGAAAAATCAGCTCGCCATATCGCCCATCCGGAAAGTACACGCCAAGCTCTTTTAGCTCGGCATCCGGCACAATCCGGCCACAGGGGGATTCACCAAGGCAAGCCGCAATTTGCCTGCGCGCGCGGGCGGAGAAAAACCAAAATCGCGCCATCGTGGAATCGTATACCGCCAGGTAGTCCTGCGGCATCTTCAGGCCCAGTGCATCGATGTCTTTGACCAGGTCATATTTGTGCTGGACGGGCGTCATCCCATGGTCCGAAAAAACTGTCAGGGTAGCGCCAGGGCTGTGTTTGCGCGCCACATCGAAGACGCCCTTGATACCGGCGGCATATTCGGCAAAACATTCATCAATCTTCGCGCCATCCTTGCAATGGAAATGGAGCGTTCGGTCCAACTCACTGAGATAAAGAAAATAGAACGATGCGTTGTCACTGTCGATGTCGCGTTTCGCATTCTTGAGAATTTCTTTATCGGTCGCCGAATGGTAGGAATAAACCCGGAATGGAATGTCCCGTTCATCCAGCTCGTCAAAAATTGAGGGCTTCCCGGAAATGCCTCCGCACTCGTAGATGTTCCGCTTTTCCACCCAATTGAACCATGGCAACAGGCGTGGGGTTACGCAGCATTCAAATAGCGGGCCCATACCCAGGAAATGCCGCCCCAGTTCTTTCAAGATTTTCTTAGTCACGCGATGATCCATTACCCGATCAGAGAGGAAATTTAAATGGCGCAACCAGCGGAAGGGCGAAGTAACCGGATCATAGTAGAAGAGATTCCAATGACCACTCTGCGCGGGCGGAACACCGGTGAGGATCGTCGGAATTGCGCCTGAGCTGAAGCCCAGCACGGTTCGTAATGGTCTGCGATAAGGCAGGAGTTCCGAAAGGAAGTCCCGCCCTTCGACAAATTGCCAGCCTAAGGCGTCAATTAACACGAAAAGATGCACTTGCCGCTGACGATGCCCCATCCTTGGTCTCCAATGAAGTTTTCCCAACTGGCGCCGGGCCCGGCCAAGCTCGCCCCAGAAGGCGTTTAAAAAAATATTTAATCGCCCATGCGCCGGCTCGCCGGCCGTACGCACTGGCGCCTCCGGTTATAAGACTTTGAAATTCGCCGCGCGTGGTACTGCAATAGACCACCACTCGATTCACCGTTCGGGCGCCTGGCGTGGCCGGCCAATCCATCGAGGTGCACACTGCCGTATAGCCGGCTTTCAAAGCACCCTGAATGACCCGCGCGTTTAGATCTCCGAAGGGACAAGAGAGAAAGTCGACCGCGCACCCCAGATGATCCTCAATCGTTCGTTTGGATATATCCAGTTGTCGCGCCAATTGATCGTCGGGAAGCCAGCTCAGATAAACATGCTCGTGGCTATGGGACTGGAAGGACATGCCTGCGCCTTGCATCTCCTTAATCTGCCTCCACGTGAGAAATCCGTTCATGCCCACGGTTGCCGTGTTGAGAAAAAAGTTTGCCCTGAACCCTTTTTGTCGAAGGATCGGGAATATAACTTCGTATGCCGAAGCCAACCCATCGTCAAAAGTAAGGACGACGGAACGATCTGAGAGATCATGCGGTTCAGGAATACTCCACAGGTCATCCAACAATCTGACGCGGTATTCGAGCCGGCGAATTTCATTCATTTGTTGATTAAATGCCCCCAAGCGAACCCAGTATTTCCTTTCCCGCGAAGGAGCGTCGATAACTTCTGACTCCGTCACCCCGTGATAGGTAAAGACAGGAACGCCGGACAATCCTGGGAAACGGCTGGTGGATGGATTCAGTTGGCGCGTTGCCATGTTCCCTCCCCATGTCCGGTCAAAAAACGTACGAAGCCCACCAGGAATGCCAGGTGCATGGCCAACAAAAAGTAGCCGACCAATCCATACCGAATGCGCTGCATCCGCTGTCGAAAGAAAAAACCCAAGCCTGCCCAAACATAAAAAGTCAGTTGCATCGCAAATGTGAATTTATAAAATGTGCTGTCCAGCAGGAGAGCGTTACTTAGCAGGAGAGCAATCAGGGAAAAAGGGAGGATCCAGCGCAAAACCTTATGAGAAAAAAGCGCCAGCGAAGCGAGACCGTTGAGACGGGCGCTAAGAAGTTCGCCGAGCGCTCTAAAACTTCCAGTGGCTAACCGGACTCTTCGCTTGAACTCTCCAGCAACCGACGGAGCCGCGAAATCAGTGGCGATCGCTTCCAGGTCATGAACTACCCGGTAACCGAGCTTGCGGGCGCGCATGGGAACCACGAAATCATCAATCATGATTTCCTCAGAAAGCGGGCAGTAACATTGGCGCCTCAAGGCGTAAATGGCGCCGCTTGCCGTAAGAGTCGCGCCTAAACGGGCCTCCATCATGCGGAGCATCGTTTCGTATTTCCAATAAATCCCTTCCGTATGATGGGATTCAGAAGTTCCCTCGAACTTCAGGTTGCCACACACCACGCCGACGCCAGGATCGGAGAAATGCCGAACCAAGTTTTTAATTGCGTCGGGAGAAAACATGGTTGAGGCATCTGAGAACACCAAAATGTCGTTGTGGGAGTGGGCTACCGCTTGGTTCAGCCCTGTCGATTTGCCGCGTCGAACGGCGGAAAAGAGGGCGTGAATGTTGGAATCAGGAAGGTCGCGCAGAATATCGTTCGTCCGATCCGTCGATCCATCGGAAATAAATACGACTTCCATTTTTTCACGCGGATAATCAAGGTTTCGAACGTTTGCTATCTTCTCCAGCAGGTGCTCCTCCTCGTTGTAAGCGGGAATAATCAGGCTGATCGGAGGAAGCAAATCCGCCGGCTGGCGGGAAGGCCGGCGGTCCTGCCGCATTTTCAGAAACCGCCAATCGCGGATCATTTGTGAAAGGGAATATGCAAAAAATAGCAGAATTGGATACAGCAAATAGGTGTAGACCACCAGGAATAATGCAACCCAGAATACGATCTCCAGTCCTGTCGAAGTCCAGGCTTTCATCGTCCCCCCCGCCCCAGGATCATTGTTTTGACGGTTCGAAACAAAATCAACATATCGAGCGCGACAGAAATATTCTTGATATAAAAAAGATCGTAGGCGAGCTTTTCTACATTCTCCTCAACGGTGGCACAATAGCCGCGATTCACCTGAGCCCAACCGGTCACACCCGGATTGATGGTCAATCGCTGGGTGTAAAACGGAATTTTTTCGATAAGATCCAGCTCTTGCTCGGGCACAAACGGGCGCGGCCCTACAAAATCAATGTCTCCGCGAAGAACGTTGTAGAGCTGCGGAAGTTCGTCCAGGCGGCTTCGCCGCAGCCAGCGCCCCACTCGGGTAACACGATCATCATTCTTCTCTGCGGCCTTGAAGGTGCTTTCGCCGTTCATGCCGCTCCGCATCGATCGGAACTTAAACAGAGTGAAAACTTTCCCGTCCTTTCCCATCCGCTTTTGGCGGAAGATGGCCGGACCATCGGAGTCGATTCGAATGGCAATCGCCACCACCGCCATCAGGGGCAGCATCAGCAGCAGCGCTGCCAACGAGCAGAGAATCGAAACCGCCCGCTTGTAGAGGCGCATGGACCGCGAAACGCTGAACCCGGGCGAAAAAAGCAACCAGCTCAGCCGAAGGGACGCAAGAGGCACTTTTCCCGTAACCGTTTCATAAACGTCAGCGCCGTCCTGAATTCTGACGCCCCGGGTCTTTAGCTTTAGTAAAAGCTCAACTGGCAGCCTGCCTCTGCCATCGGTCATGGTGACAATAACGCGATCGATCTGTTGATCCTCAATCACCCTGGGCAGGTCAGCGAAATCACCCAACCGCGTGATGCCGCATGGTGAGTTTTCCGAGACCGAGGCGCGCCCCAAATATCCCACCAGACGGACCCCCAGCTCATGACGTTTGGCAATCTCCTCAGCGATCGCAATGGCGAGGGGGCCATCACCCAAAAACATGGCGCGCTCGGCCAAACGAGGAGAGCGATTGAGAGCAATAAACAGCTCCCGCCATCCCGCCAGCGATGCCCCAACGAGAAAAATCCCGAGGAAAAAAGTACCCCGGCTCAACTCGATCACGGGATAGGCGGAATACATCAGAGCCAGAATTATCGATGTGGTTCCAACCACTTGCACGAGGCGCGCTTTAACCTCGCGTGGATTGTCCAAAACTGGCGAGTCATACAAGTCGTAGTAATACATGCACAAAAGAAATACAATTGACGCAATAAAAACATTGACTAACCCGCGTTGATGGACTTCAGCCCCGGCACCATGACTCAAAAAGGACCTGGTGGAGATATATAAGGCCGCCAGGACCAGAAAGGACTCCGACACGGCCAGCATGAGCGTGCGTCTCGGAAAAAAGGTATTGAATAATCTAACCATTGCTTATTTCCTTTTTTCCGATTGGTAAATAACGCCGCAGCCCCGTGGATGTGCGCTTTGGTTCCGCCTTTGCCCGATAGTAATAGGCGTAATAACCATCGCCGCGAGGGTCCTCTACGCCATTCAGGATGACGCCCGCAATGAATGTTCCTTCCAATGCGTTCAGCATTTGTTGCATCGAGTCGGAATGGGTCACGCCTGAGCGGGCGACAACAAGAACCCCATCAGACATCGAGGCCAGGCAGGGGGAATCAGCAAAGGGATTGACTGGCGGCGTATCAAAAATGACCCAATCAAATGTGACTGAAGCTCGGGAAATGAGTTCAACCATGCGCGGGCTTTGCAGGAGGCCCACGGGGTTGATTGAAGGCTTTCCGGCTGGGATTACATAGAGCCCGCCAGGAACAGTCCGGCGAATCGTCGAAGTCAGTTCCAGCTTGCCTTCCAGATATTCGCTCAAGCCGGGGAGAGCAGAAGGCAGTCCCAGAGTCGCCTGAACCGAAGGCCTCCGCATGTCGGCTTCCACCAACAACACGCGTGAGAAAGTGCGCGCCAGAGTTACGGCAAGGTTAACTGAAACAACCGTTTTGCCCTCCATCGGCACGGAACTCGTAACGACCAGGGTCTTCAGACGTCGCCGCTGCCGCATCAACACGAGCCTATGGCGCAGGATTAGAAATTTCTCGCTACCGATATTCGGCGTAGTTCCTAGCGCGACGACATGCCGTTCAGGGCGGGGCATAATTGAAATGTTCTGCACGCCATCCAAGCCCAGTGGGAGCGCCTCCGCGATGGTGCTGCTCAAGCTTCCACTTTGACTTGGCGGAATAGCCTTCACCGCGGCGGGATGCACCGCTGGATACCGTGCTGCTTCACTTTCCAGTGTGGGAGGCAGGGTACGAATTAATTGTGTGTCCATAGTTATATCACCAGACAAGTATAGATACCTGCCCCAACCGAGAGGGCGAAGAGCAAAGACGCGCCGGCAAGCTCAAGGAATCGGCCTCTCAGCTTTCGTTTCTCTTCCAAGGGAGATAAAATAACAGGCAATCGGACGAGCACCGGCAGCGGGGTCGATCGACTCAGGTCCATTTCCGTGCGGAGAGTATCATCGGTAAACTCTCGCGTCGCGGCAAGACCCACAGCCAGGCACAAACCGCTGAGCCAGCCAGCAAGTACTATTTCCAGACGATTGGGCTCAACCGGCTTTTGAGGAAGGGTGGGAGGATCGATCAGGCGGAACCGCTCCCCTTCCTGGCGTTTTTCCAGATTCGTCGCCAACTCGGACTCTTCCTTTTTCTGGAGCAATGATTGGTAGAGGGCGCGGGAATTCTCATAATTGCGGGTTACTTCGGCCAGTTGCTGCTCGCGGACCGGTGTCATATTCAATCGTCCTTGATAACTTCGCAGGAGGCCCTGGATTTGCGCCACATCCTTTCGTCGATTTGTGACTTCAGCGGTAACTCCTTTCAGCCGGCTGTCGATATCAATCATCGTGGGCGTGAGGGACGCGGCCACGGCTCCGTGCGTTGCGTGCTCCGGGGATTCTGCAGTCTTGGCATTGCGACTGCGGATTTCCCACATGGCGATTTGATCCTTCAGCTTAATTATGTCTGGATACGCCGGCTTGTATTTTGCTTGTAAATCGGTTAACTGCGCCCGGAGATCCCTCAATGCTTCCTCTGGATTTGCGTAGTGACCCGAAGGCGCTGTCGTTGGCGACACCACAGTGGATTGAGGCGCCGCTTTGTAGCCAGCGCGAAGAGATTCCAGGTAGGTCTTTTCCTGCTCGGCTCGCTCAAGCTCGTTGTTCGCGCCTTCAAGTTGGGCCTCGAGGCTGCCAAGAATCTGAAGATTGCTTTGTTCCTGCTCCGGAAGTTGGCCGAGGAAGCGGGATTTGTATTCGCTCATCTGCTTCTCTTGATCAGCCAGATTTTTGCCGGCTTCGTCGAGCTGCGACTCAAGAAAGCTGGTGGTGTTGATCGATTGTTGCGCCCGGTCCTCCAAGTTCTCTTCGATAAACGCCGAAGTCAGTTCGTTTGCCACCTGCTGTGCGACGCGTGGATTTTGTGTTGAAAATGAAAGATGGAAGGCTGTTAAGTCGCCTTTATCCTCTGGATTCTGCACCAATTCGACGTGGATGTTTTCCCGCATCTTGTCAACAACTTCATCCATGGTAAGGTGAGAGCGTTCGCGGCGGTAGAGACCGAATTGGTTGATCAACGATATGAGGCGTGTCCGGCTGAGTATCTCCTGCGTCATGCTTTGCAGGCGGTCCTGCATGTTGGCGATGACGTTTGGAGTCACAAACTGTTCTGGAACCTTCTGTTGCTCCACTAAAATCAATGCTTCGGACCGGTAAACTTCGGGCCATTCCCGGGCAACAATGGACCCGATTAGTCCGAGGGTAAGAAGTGGAGCTGCCAGCCACCAACGGCGGCGGACAACAATGTCCAGAATCTCCCGCCAATTCATAGTTCTAGATTCTTGATCCTCGTCCATTTTTGATATCACAGTGCCTTCCTTCGGAACTGATAAGAAATTGTGAAGCTCACGCGATTCCGATCGAGGTCAGGCAAGAATGGAAGCTGACCGGTGCCCCTTTGACGAATGAAGTTATAGGCAAGGCGGCCTGTCAGGTTTTCGGTAAAAGCGTGTTCAATCGCGACCCCTGCGCGCTGGCTATCCAAACGACTTCCCGCGAAGACTGCGCCCAGGGCCTGACTTCGGGCTGCATCAATTTCGAATACTCCTGCCCAATGGCGAATCAATTCACGCTTGATTCCACCGCTGAAGTCAGTATTCATGACAGTGGCGAGCAGGCCGCCGCCATCCTGCACACTGCGCTGCGCCGAAATTTCCAAAGCCGTCTTGTCGGTCGTGTGCGTGATCGTGCCTTGGTATGCCCCGTGCCATTTGGTCTCAATCGAATTCAACGTGACCGCAAGTCCAGGCAGTAGACTTACAACGACACGGTCTCGAATCCGCGCGTACTGTGGCCCACCGGAGATTTGGAACGTGAATCCGTGCATCGCCTCTTTTGTCAGGGAGAGGTAAGCGCTGTGGACGACACTTCGGGTCACGTTCCCGAAACTCATGTTTTGAAAAAGATAAAACGCCCCCAACGTCATAGTCCTGGAAACCCGATCAATAAATTCGGCGCCAGCGCTCTCTTCATCTGTGTTCAAGAGGTTTCCGGATAGATTGCCGTTGTGACCGAAGTGGCGTTCGCTGGCCCCGCCAAAGAAAGTTATGGAGGTCTCTCGGCTTGTTTTGTACTTAAGATCCAAGCGAGTATTGTTTTCGAATTCGCGGGTCAAGGGCGCGTAAACACTCTGATTCAAGGTCGCGGGCGCGCCGAGTGCCGGACCCAGAGCCTCTCCGGCTACCGGCTGAAAGAGGCCGGTGGAATAGCGAGCGCCATCGCGCAATCGCAACTCGAGCCGCGGTGAGGCTTCAAATTCGCCGTCAAATTGGACTGACTGATTGGCGGCGTTATATCCCGAGTTGTCCTTATAGAGGACCAGGGTGGGTTGATAGTCCAGTGCCAGTTTGGTGCGTTGGCGCTGCTGCAGAAATGCCAAGCGGGGGCTTAAACCAAACGAGACATCAGAACGGCGGTCGGCATTGTTGCTCAGGACGTTATCATCGTAGGCAGTCTCTTCAGCTAAGTCGAAGAGAAGGATATTGCGTGGAACTATGTGCTCCGAATATTCAAGTGGTTCTTGTTGCCCTGTCCCATAGGGCGCCGGTCCCTCAGCAGGCTGCTGCGCGGGCGTCGAAGATTGGGCCCGGAGTTCTGCGCCGCCAAAAAACAACAATAAAATTATGCACATTAACAATCTCTCAGTCATATAGCATTTAGGGCACGATAATCGTGTCACCCGACACCAATCGCACGTCTTGTCCGGGGCCTTTCCCCTTCGCAACCTGCTTGTAGTTGAACGGAATCCTTCGGGTCGAACCATCTTCAGCCCGACGCAAAATGTAAACCTTGTTTGTCTTGGCGAATTCGACGAATCCGCCCGCCAAGGCAATAGCGTCCAGCACCGTCATCGGCTTGGCCAAATCGTATTCGCCAGGTCGTTGAACTTCTCCGACTATGTTGAATCGTTGGCTCTTTACTTCCTGGATGATCACCGTAACCTGAGGATGAGCGACAAAGGCTTCCAGTTTTTCCGTCACTTGCGATTGCAGTTGCAGGGGAGTCAGGCCACTTGCTTGGATTTCGCCAACGAGAGGTAATGATATTTTGCCATCCGGGCGTACCGGGACCACGCGGGATATGTCAGGTTCCTTCCAAACATTGACAGAAATCACATCTTCAGTACCAATGACGTAATCGTTATTGTGAGGAACAACAGGCGATGGCGGTTGATTCTTGCCTGCATCGTCTTGCAGTGTTACTCCTCCCGTTCCGCAAAGTGGCTTCGCGATTCCGAAAATGAATGCGAGACAAACGGCGGCTGATACCATTGCGCTATAACATCGGAAAGTTTTGCTCATGAATAAACTCCTTCCTTGGAACCAGAATAGCGAGTCGACCGCCCACTCGGGACATCCTCGTCCGGCTCCTCTGGGTGCGCGGGCCGGCGGTGCGGTGCGCTGGCGTCGGCTTCCTTGAGTTTATAGAGGAGCGCCCGATAGCTAATGTTCAATGCACGGGCGGCTAATGTCCGGTTTCCGTGATTTTCCCGAAGTACCTTGAAAATAATTTTCCGCTCCAATTCGCGAGTTGCCTGTCGTGTCATTTGTTTCAGGTAAATCGACCCCGGCACTGATGGCTCCGGCATATTGAGGCGTGAAGATGTGGTTGTCAGCTCTGTAACGATAATCTCCTCTGCACCCAGGAGCACGTATCGTTTGATCAGGTTCTCGAGCTCGCGGATGTTGCCAGGCCAGGGATATTGCTGAAATAACCTCTTCAGTTTGGCAGACGGAGAAGGCGTGTTCCGGCCGAACTTTGCCCTGTAAGATTCAAGAAAGTAATCGGCGAGTACAGGAATATCCTCGCGCCGCTCGCGAAGTGGAGGGATACATACACTGACCACGTTGATGCAGTAGAACAGATCTTGACGGAATCGATTGGCCTCAACTTCCAGCTCGATAGGACGGCTGCTCGCACAGATGACCCGGGGCCTGAGGAGCGGACTCGCCACACCCTGTAGAACCTGAGGTTGATCCTCTTGCAATAACTGTTTTAATTTTTTCTGCCAATCCAGATTGAGATCGGCAACTTCTTCAATAAAAAGTGTACAGTTGCACTCACTCGGGTCCCCATCGTGTTGGGATTGGTCTGTGCGTGAACCGACGTCTTTTTGTAAGTCAAACAACGCTTCATCCAGATTCGCATCCCGAGTAAAGATGAGTTTTACTTTGATAAACGAAGTGTGCTGACCGGGGTAACAACGATGAATGTATCGGGCAACAATTTCCTTGCCGGCCCCAGCTTCACCGCGCAGAAAGATGGGAACATTAGTGCCAGCGATCCTCTCTAAATTCTTCCGCACAGTGTCCATCGTTTTCGAGACGCCGAAGATCACCTCCTCAGCCGGAAGATCTACGGCTTGATTCACGAAATGAGGAGTTGTTTCAGCATTAAAAGACATTTAATACCCTCAATAAATTTGACACCCTAACTCTCTGTGCAAATAGATTGCCAAAAGCTCCTGCTTCGAGGATGCAAAGCTCGAGGAATAAAACAGGGGGGAGATCATGCCTATCTTGCTGAAATTTAGGGGAAATTCAGCAAAACACAACTCAACGGTTGCCATCACGAAGTCTGCAATTGGAGGGCGCATGATCAAATCAAGGATGCATTTGTTTTCATGTGCAAGCATGATTTTGCAGGTCGATGAAATATGCGGATGAAATGTGGAAGAACCTGTTCCAAGGTTGGTTCCCCAGCGACGGAGTTTCTAGGAGGCTGTGATGGCACTAAGGAAAGAGGGATGCATTTCATTCGCTGAACTTCCCCCCGACCTGCCAGGACCAACTTATTGCAAGGTGACGAGGTCTTACATTATCCCGCCACCTTTGACGCTCGGCTCCAGACCTTTCCCTTCACCCGCACCCAACTTATGTCTAAAGTAAGTCTCCGTCGTTACTCGGATTCTCCATGAGTCGCAAGATTGGACAAAGAACCCTGAGATGCCCCGATCATCCGGGCAACTTCCCCGCCCTGTGCTTTCCTTGCCGCCACAGCTTGCGCCCCAACTTCCAATCGAGTCAGCCTTGCTTCGAGTGCCGTCAACTCATTCCTCACCTGCTGCAACTCTTCCACCTGCTGAGTCAGTTTGTGGATCTGTTCATCTTTCGCGGCGCTCTGCAATTTCATTCGCTCCCTCAAGCTGTCGTTTTCAAATTTTAATTCGCGGATCGCCTCCAACATTAAGTAGGGAAACTCGCTGTAGTTTACCTGCTTGAAGCCTCGCCGATCGACTGTGACCAAATCCGGGAAGACTTTCTCCACCTCCTGCGCAATTACCCCGGAGCTCCTCCCGGGCCCAAAGTGGTATTCCGGAAACTCTGCCACCCTCCAGTAAAAGTGAACCGGCTGCAATTGCACCAACCTGCTTAAGACCGGTGAGAACGGCTCGATGTTGGTCTTCAAGCGCGCGTCGGAAGAGCAGGTCCCTGCGACGACTGTCGCTCCGGCGAGGAAGCAACCACTGGCGCGGATATCGCCGGTAACGTCGAGCGCTTTCCCCGGTGTGGCAGTGCCGATGCCTACGTTGACCGCGTTTGTACCGGTACCTCCCAGCACTAATGCATTGTTGGCGGAAACAACGGAGTTGGCGCCAACCGCCGTGGCGTTCGTAAGCTGGGTTGTAGTTCCCGGTCCCGCGTTATAGCCGATGAATGTATTAAGGTTTCCCGTGACATTTGCGTTGGCGGTGTTGGCCGTAGATCCGGCTTGAAAACCAAGCGCGGTGTTGTTGCTTCCAGACGTGTTGTTTTGCATCGCATCGGTGCCCACCGCTACGTTATTATTTCCCGTGTTATTCGCCTGCAATGCGTCATCACCACCTCCCACGTTAAAATTGCCCAGAGTGTTATTAAGGAGCGCTGCGAGCCCGATGGCTGTATTAAACCCGCCTGAGGTATTGTGATTCAGCGTTTGTCCGCCCATACCAAGGTTCCCCGCCCCAGACATGGTGAAATTGCCGGACTGGTACCCGATAAATGTGTTTTGTGTCGAACCGCCGGAGCAGCAACCGTGGATGAAAGAACTTCCGCCAAGAGTGATCCCTCCTACGGTGGATCCAGTCGTAAGAGGAAGGTCGACGTTGCCGTTACTCACTGCCAGGTCGCCGGTGCTGATCGTCTGAGTCCCGCTAAAACTGTTGGGTCCGGTGGTGACCGCGTAAGAACCGGCGGGCTGAAATGCGCTGGCGGCAAGCCCGTCCAGCAAACTCGCATTCAGATTCGTGACTTGAGTGTTCGAAGCGACCGACAGCGGCGCCGTGCCCGTCGTTACCGTTGAGGTCAGCACGCCGCTGGTGGTGATCGGCTGGGCGAAGGTAACACCCTGGTCAAACTGCGCCGTTCCGTTTACCTCAAGCGTAGCCGCGGGCGTCGTCGTGCCGATGCCCACGTTGCCGCCGTTGGGATTTAGTAATAGCGGTTCATAGGCCACTCCCTGATTGGCAGGCTGTATGTAGCCTTTATTATTAGTCGTATCATACCCAATCACCAACATTTGATTAGGATTGCCAACTCCTTGAATAGCGAATTGGGTCGACCCGTTGTATGCCCCTGCGTTTCCATCAGCAGCAATTGTAATTTTAGAATTCGGCGTCGCCGTCCCGATGCCCACGTCGCCGCCATTGGGATTTAGTAATAGCGGTTCATAGGCCACTCCCTGATTGGCAGGCTGTATGTAGCCTTTATTATTAGTCGTATCATACCCAATCAACAACACTTGATTAGGATTGCCAACTCCTTGAATAGCGAATTGGGTTGACCCGTTGTATATCCCTGCGTTTCCATCAGCAGCAATTGTAATTTTAGAATTCGGCGTCGCCGTCCCGATGCCCACGTCGCCACCCACATCCACCAAGCCCGCGTCCTCACCCAGCGCGCAGGCGCTCGTGTACAATGCAATCTGGTTGGCGACTGCGCCTCCATCGCTGGTCACACTCGAGCAGGGAGTCACGGTGGTCAGAGGGCCGGCGCTCGTCTTGGCTAGTTTTTTTCCACTCCCGCCAGCCTGTACCGTGCCCACAATCGAGGTCGGACCGCTGCCCGAAGTTCCTGTACTTTGCGAATCCGAGAGCATGTAGGCGGATGCCGGCTTCCCGCCCAAGGTTTCCGCGTCGCCGGCCTTCAGCGCGTAAGGCACGCTCACCAGCAACACGCGCGGCTGCAGTTCCTGCTCATGTCCTACTTGAATCCCCAGCCAGTGTGCTTCGCCTGAAGTGAAAAGTTCCACCGGCAAACCGTCGGTATGCATCGCACCGACCAGCGCCGTGTACCGGCCCAGTTGGTCCGCTTGCACGGTCTGAGTTTCATACCACAGCGGGTCGCCGCCCGCTTCCTTGTCGTAAAGCGCGAAGGTGACGTCGAGCGGACCGGTCATTGG
>Ga0070730_10001302_pt1 | contig 24218 bp, 31 predicted proteins | sample Coa_R1_3_FD_66447 | JGI IMG/M metagenome (GOLD analysis project Ga0070730, IMG submission 66447) | Surface soil microbial communities from Centralia Pennsylvania, which are recovering from an underground coalmine fire - Coalmine... | ecosystem: Environmental > Terrestrial > Soil > Unclassified ... | reverse complement strand
GAGATCAAAACCTGCATCCAACGGCGCCATCTCGCTCATGCGCCGCCCTGGTCGTCATCGACCGGATCAAGTGGTCGCCATGCGTCGGAATCCATGGTCGCCTTCACCGGAATGCGCACGCCGCGTAATCGGATAGCTTCACGATGTCGGAGATTACACCACTCCGGATTCCAACCACATCCCGGACGGCACCTGAAGGACTGCCATTCCCCAATGTAGCGGAGCTTAGCCTTGCGCCAATAGCGCACGCAACGAATGCGCCTGCGCCTATGTCTAGGGCTTCTGCAGTACGACCGAAAACGTCGTGTTCTCGTCTGACATTGTGCGCAAGAGTTCGGCGACTGGTGCACTGGTGCCGAGGCGGCATGCGATGTCCGATACACAGCCTTTGCCGTGCGAAAGAAAATTCGACGACTGCCAAGGGCGTTCAACATTGCGGGCAGTTTTCTTTCGCCTTGGTGTTCGCTAACCCCTTGTGACCCTGATCACGGAAAAGAGCGGGGCATTGGACAATGGTTGGAAGCGCTGGAGGAATGGTCCTCCACTCAACTTAAATGGAGTGCAGCCATGATGATAGACCACGTCATACGCGAAGCGTATGATGCGCGGGAGCTAACAACCGATGAGCTAAATGTTGTTGCGGGTGGGAACGTATCTTTAGGTGGTCCCATAAAGTTTGACGCAAAACAATTGGGGGAAGCATTCTCCGGCATAGCCACCATGAACTCAATCGCACGTACCATCGCCGGAATAATAGTCAGCGTGATCTCGTAAACGCCGCAGACAGCGGGCGGCGATGCTCTTGATGGGGCGCTCGTGGGGCACGGAATGCCATGAAATGGCTTCGAAGGTCCGTTGTGTTGAAGGGCAAACCGGCAAGTTGTTGCAACGGGCGCAAAGACGAAAAATCACGGGAGCATGACCATGAGACGACCAGTTACAAATCCAGCAGCGACCTTGATTGAGGAGCAGCTTAACCATGCATGTGGTGGAATGAAGTGGGATCACAACTACCAAAGCAAAAACGTTATTGATGCTCGTGGAGGAGACATTACAATCCTCTGGTGGTCGTTCACCTTTGATGTGAATGGGAATGTGAGCAGCGTTACTCGTGTGTGATGCTCCGATGGAGCCGTACCGGCCGTCAGCCGGTCTGGCCACAGTAAATTAGCCCCCGACGCTTCAAGATTTGCGGTAGCCGATTGAGCTTGCTTGCGGCCATCCCGCTTTCGCGATCGTGCTTATCCCCGAGCTGTTCTCGTTCCTTCAAGCGTCTTTGCCGCTAACTATTTCACCGAAAGCCAAGAGTCGCGACGGCCGCATTGAGTAGCAGTGAAAGCAGTGCCGAGGCGATGCACAAAGGAAACAGCGCCACGAACGCCGCTGCGGTCTTGCGCGCATATCCCCATTGCTGTCGGCGCGCGATCAGAATCCACGCGAGCGGTGCGAGCGATGTGAGCACGAACCAGCCGACGAAATTTAGCAGCGGAATACCATAATAGACCGAGCCTTCAACGAGCCAGAGCCAGTAACCGACAAGCACGGCGATCGGATCCAGAAATAAATCCAACAGCACGGCAATTACGCCGGTTGCCAAGGGCACCTGCCAGCACAACGCACGTTGCGTCAACATGTCCTCACCGGGTCTCGCGAGGATGCCCTCGGCGATCAGCATACATGTGCCGCAGACCCCCATCCAGCCGAAGAAGATGTAGAAGAAAACCCAAAGGCGCGACTGCCCAGGGTAGACATAATTCTGTACCCCGAACGAGGAAAGAAAGTCCATCACGGCAGGAAATAGACCGGCGACCAGTACAAAGGCGAGTGCATCTGCGACGCTAAAACGCCAAGCGATAAACACGACAACTGCGGCGCCGAACAACACCCCGGTGATCAGGAACACAGTGAAATCCGGGCTCAAGGTGGTGTCCTCGCGGTACGGATCAAGTAGGCGACGAGGGCCGGCAGTGTCAGCAGGACAAGGGCTAGACGATCGCCGGCGCTTGCAAGAACTCCGTTGATGAACCAGGGGATGACGATCAAACAGTAGAAACACACTGGCAGCCACCGGCCTAACGACGTCGCACGATGCTGCACAGATTGACGAAGGTCGGTTTCGGGCATATCGAGTCCTTAGCGTCGTTGTTACACATGCGCTAGAAAGAAACGTGACGCAACCTTCTTTGGTGATACGGCCGTTTTCGCTTATCGGCCTGTGGGAGCAAAAGCGAACGAATGTCATCCGGCCGTATCGGTCAAAGATCGTTCGACATCCGCAGCCATTGAGGTCCGGCCAGTGACGCAATGGCGGGCTAGGTTTGCTTATGTTGAGTTCTTCGCGTTTGGCGAGTCGCCCGGAGGGCTTTTACCCCCGGGCGCTCCCAGAACCGTACGTGAACCCCTCGATTCATACGGCTCCCGATGTTCGGCCGTTGCCATGACATGCCTGCTAGTGAGCGAGGAGAGTCGGATTTGCACGGCAAAGCCGCTCAAACCAATCTCGTGCCCCCCTTGGTCTTGCGACGCAGCCGCTTGAACTTGCGGCGCGCCTAGCGGATGACAAAGACATCGATCCTCTTCAGGGTCGGACGCAACTGCGTCCGATAGAAGTGGCCGTAGTAGTTGATCCAGCCTTGAATGTACGGATTGTACGCCTTGGCCAGATCCTGCAGGGACTTGTTCGCTGTTGAGTGAACAGAGGCGACTGTTTCTCGTCCATGGGCGTCGTAACGGTACGTCTGGCGGTCCAAGCAACTGTGATCGTCTTGTTTCTGAGTTGCTCTGGAGCACCTTCATTCGCGAGGAGCGGCATCGGCAAAGTATCGCTCCGGCGAGGGCCGCCTTGCGCGGTGCGATGGAGGGTGAAGACATAGGCGTATGACTGACCATACGCCTAATTCGAAGGTCTCCCGACTGGAAGTTGTCTCGACGGGCGCTCGACGCCGTTGGACATTGGAAGAAAAGCAGCGGATCGTTGCCGAGAGCTATGGCGGGCCACGATTGGTGTCAGTGACGGCTCGGCGCAACGGGTTGTCTGCGAGCCAGTTGTTCACGTGGCGCCGGTTGGCGCGCGAGGACCGGCTGAGCGGGGATGCCGTGCCGGGGCTTGTTCCTGTGGAGATCGCCTTTACGCCGGCTCCGGCCTCGACGTGTACACCGCAGCCGCCGTCGTCGCCTCCTGCGCAGCGCGCAAGAGCTGGAATAATCGAGATTGAGCTTAGCGGCGGCTGTCGCGTTCGCGTTGACCGGGATGTTGACGCCGAGGCACTGCAGCGGGTGCTTGAGCTTCTGAGGCGGCGATGATCCCGATCCCGAGCGGCGTCAGGGTCTGGATCGCCACCGGCCATACCGACATGCGCCGCGGCATGCAAAGTCTGGCCCTCACGGTTCAGGAGAGCTTAAAGCGCGATCCTCATGCCGGCGATCTCTATATCTTCCGGGGTCGCCGCGGCGATCTGGTCAAGATTTTATGGCATGACGGGTTAGGCATGTCGCTGTATGCCAAACGCCTGGACCGGGGCAAGTTCATCTGGCCCTCAGCATCCGCTGGTGCGGTGTCAATCTCGGCGGCGCAGATGGCCTATATGCTGGAAGGAATTGACTGGAGGAATCCGCAACTAAGCTGGAGGCCGCAGAGCGCGGGTTGAGCAGAAGAAATCTGCAGCTGCTGGCATTTTGGGGAGTCACAACGCGCTCGATATGTGATTCACTGCGTTGCATGGATGCTGATCGTGACGCTGTTCCGGATGACATTGCGGCTCTGAAAGAGGCGTTGGCGGTCGAGCGCGCGAAGGCGTTAGAGGTTGTAGCGGAGCTCGCGATCGCCCGCGCGAAAGCCTCGGAAGACGGCGCGCTGATCGCCCAGCAGAAGCTGCGGATCGCCAAGCTTGAGCGTCAGATCTACGGACAACGGTCAGAGCGATCATCGCGGCTGATCGACCAATTGGCGCTGACGTTCGAAGAGCTGGAAGCTGACGCCACAGAAGACGAGCTGGCGGCGGAACGAGCTGTCGCGAGGATGACGACGGTACGCGGATTTATACGCAAGCGCGCCGAGCGCCAGACGCTCCCCGAGCATCTCCCACGCGAGCGGGTGGTGATCGATCCGCCGACGGTTTGTGGCTGCTGTGGCGGCAAGCGGCTGCGCAAGCTGGGCGAAGACGTGACCCGAACCCTGGAGGCGATCCCGCGCCAATGGAAGGTGGTCGAAACGGTGCGCGAAAAGTTCACCTGCCGGGATTGCGAGAAAATCAGCCAAGCGCCGGCGCCGTTCCATGTGATTGCGCGGGGCTGGGCGGGACCGAGCCTGCTCGCGATGATTCTGTACGAGAAGTTCGGCCAGCATCAGCCGTTGAACCGTCAGGCCGAGCGCTATGCCCTTGAAGGCGTGCCGATCAGCCTCTCGACCATGGCCGACGCCGTAGGGGCGTGCTGCACGGTGTTGGAGCCGCTGTCGCGGCTCTTGGAAGCCCACGTCATGGCAGCTGAACGCCTCCATGGCGACGACACCACCGTGCCCGTGCTGGCCTTGGGCAAGTGCGATGTCGCTCGATGCTGGGTCTATGTGAAGGACGACCGCCCCTTCGGCGGCTCAGATCCGCCGGCGGCGATGTTTTATTACTCGCGCGATCGAAGTGGTGAGCATCCGCAGGCGCATCTGGCCAACTACACCGGGATCCTCCAGGCCGACGCCTTCGGCGGATACATCAAGCTCTACGAGCCCGAGCGAAGTCCTGGGCTTATCAGGGAAGCGGCCTGTTGGGTCCATGCCCGGCGCCCGTTCTTCGCCATGGCGGATCTTGAGGAGAACGCGCGGCGCAAAGCGGCCGGAAAGAAGGAGATCGTCATCTCGCCTGTCGCTATGGAGATCGTGCGCCGCATCGACGCTCTGTTCGAGATCGAGCGCTCTATCAATGGCCAAAACGCCGACCAACGAAAGGTTGTTCGCCAGGCGCAGAGCGCGCCGCTCGTCGCCGATCTGGAAGCCTATATGCGCGAGCAGTGCGCCAAGCTCTCCCGCGGTCACGATCTGGCCAAGGCCATGAACTACATGTTCAAGCGCTGGGCCTCCTTCACACGCTTCCTCGACGATGGCCGCGTCTGCCTCTCGAACAATGCCGCCGAAAGAGCGCTGCGCGGCATCGCATTGGGCAGAAAGTCGTGGTTATTCTGTGGGTCCGACCGCGGAGGGCGCCGAGCCGCCGCCATGTATAGCCTCATCGTCTCTGCTAAGATGAACGACGTCGACCCTCAGGCATGGCTCGCCGATGTACTCGCTCGCATCGCCACCCACCCCGCCCACAGGCTCGATGAGCTGCTGCCCTGGAACTGGAAGACTGCGCAACAGCAAGGCCTTGCGGCGCAGGCGGCTTGATGGGGCACGTCAACAAAATCAGCCACGTGTTCACTCTCAGCCATGTCGCTGAGACGCTCGGTGAAGACGAGGAATGGCTGTTCGAGGTCGCCGAAGAAATGGACACCGAGGATGGCCAGCTATGGGTCGTCGGCGTCGGTGAAGACGGGGTGATGGCGTTCACCGATGACGGGATCGAGAACCTCAAAGAGCTGATCGCAATCCACAAGGACTCCCCCAGCATCATCGAAAAACGCCGCCAAGCGCTCGCTGCGATGATGAAGCCGAAGACCGAAGAGTCCGACGAGATCTAACCGCTAACCGGATAGATCAGCGCGCTTGCGGCCTACAGCGCATGGTTACTCGGCAAAAGACACGCCGATAGCACCGCCAAGATGAATTTGGATCCTCATGATTTGCTCGACGCCTGCGATGCGGGTCACCGCTCCCCGGCCACCAATGCGACGGCGGATCGCCGGTTGAAATCTTCGCTCTCCGAAGCGCGATCAGATGGCTACGCTTGTATGGATAACCTCGCACCGCACCGCAGAGCAGTCCTTGCAACGCATGTAGCGCTCCCGTTTATGGAACTACCCATCTGGTCAATCTCGACAACCTAAGCATGTAGATGCAACCAGCACTCATCAGCAGCACCAGACCTGATATTAGCGGGATATACCAAATGGAATTACAGGAAAGTGGATCCAGGTGCAGCCCCAGGATGTCGAGCACATCAATCGCCATCGGGTGGATGAGATAGACACCGAAGCTTATTGTGGCGAACCGCGCAAGCCTCGCATGAGGGCCTGGTCCGAGGTAGGTTGATAGATGACGAAGCAAAACGAATGCGCTGATACTCATGACCAGAACATCCGGCGCGAGCGGTGCCAGCAACTGTTCGTTGAGCCGCCCCTCACCTCGGGATGAGCTGAAGATCGTACCAATCGATGCGGCCGCAGCGGCAGCCATGAAGACACAAATGCAAATTCCGAGCTGGAAGTGTCGCAATTTTGCAGGCAAGGCGCGTGCAAGCGCGTAGCCGGCAATGAAATACCCCACGCAGCCGGCAAGACTGAGGAGGTCGAAGCCGATAAACGCCGATGCTCCCTGACTCGCGGAGAATTCGGTTGTCTCAATGATCGCCCACATCAGAACTAGTCCGAGCAGAAGGCGTGGCGAGAGCCTCCTTAATGCGAACGCAAGTAGAGGGATAAGCGTGTAAAGAATCAAAATGGCATAGAGAAACCACAGATGCGGGTAGATCGGATCAGTAAATCCGTGTAGCAGGTGGTACACGCAGTCTGAGACAGTCAATGGCTCGTTGCGAATAACGATACGCCAAACGAAATAAGCCGCGCTCCAAACGAGCAGAGGAATGCCGACTTTTCCGAACCTACGCCAAGCGAAGGCCCCCACTTTGGCCGTCGAGCCTGCGAGCAGTAGGGCTCCACTGGTCATTATGAATAGAGGAACGGCAGTTCTTGAGAGCGCATCATAAATCACAGCGTAATCCCACGCCGGACGCCCAACCTGCGGCAAATGGGTTGCAGGTACCGCAGAAACATGAATTACGACGACGCAAACAGTTGCAAATACGCGAATGAGATCAGGCCAGAGGACACGTTCGGATTTTAATCCTCCACCATGCAGATCGGGCCAAGCCGCGCGCGCTGAGCTAAGCTCAAGAGATCTCCACATATAAGTCATCAACGAGGCTATCGCCTCCTCTGGACGGTCCGGTCAAGGCATTGGCGGGAGTGCCCGTCGGCGAGTATTTGCTTGAACGCGTCGAGATTGCAGCGTCCGCCGACATAGCTTCGAGGTATCCGCAGTGGATCTTGCCCCTTTTTGGTCAGACCCCATTCGACTGTAAACAGACCAGAGTATCCGGCCCGAACCGCCTCTCTGATGAGTAGGTCGTTGTAAGACCCTTTGGGCCAGGCAAGCAGATTCACCTTCCTCTTTAGTTTATGCTCTAATTCCGCTCTCGATCCCAGCAGCTCCCATCGGATCCGTTTCTTGTCTTCGATTGAGTCTTGGTTTGCCCAGGTCAGCAAATCGTCCCCATCATGCCAAGGATGCGTCATCGTGTGTGATTGAAACTCGAACTCCGGATTATTTGCGAGTTGGGCAACATCGTCCCAGGTCAGGTATCCCGGTTGGCCGATCATCTCGACGATTAGCCAGAAAGTGGCTCCGAAGTGGTACCGTTTTAGCACCGGCACGGCAGCGAGAATGCTGCGCCACCCGTCGTCAAAGTGGATCGAGACGACATCGCCTGGGAGGTTCTCGCCCGACCGCAAACGCCCAACGAGTTCGGACGTGCCCAACGTCCGATATCCGGCATCGTTCAGATATTTCATCTGTTCGGAGAACGACTGGATATCTACAGTCGTATCGTCGATTGGAAGCGGAGAGGATGGCGTCGAAATCTGATGATAGAGCAGGTTCGGCACTCCTGCAGACTGAGCCATAACGCTCGAATTTCCCGCAATGAACAAGGCCGCCATAAAGACAATTGCACCAAACGCGGAGCGTGTTTTGAGAGCGCTCATATTCGATACTGCCTAGCGAGATGATTCTTCCCGATCGGATTCATCGACGCTGCAACACCGCGCTGCTCGATCAAAAATTCACCTGAAGATTGGCGCCCGCGTAGAAGCCTCTGCCGTAATTGCTGTCACGCACGAAACCGGCCGAGACGCCAGAGCTGAAACCGGCGAAGGTAAAGCCGGTCAGATGTCCGCCTACGCGAACCTGGTCATAGGTCCAGCTACCGGAGAAGGCTGCCTCGGGCCCAACGAAAAGGTTGGGCGCAATAGCGACACCCGTCTTGCCCTGCAGGTAATAAAAGTCCGAAGCCGTGTTGTAATGCGCCTGGACATAGACCATCGTATCGTCGGTCGGTTTCCCATAGGCCGAAGTTAAGATCTTCAGGCCGTATTTGATCGTGTTGGAAGCAGCCAGCCCCGGCGCAGCGTAAAGGTGACTGTCCACCACCGTCGGCCCCGCGGCCAATACCCACGACCAATCATTGCGCGTAAACTGATAGCCTCCAAGAAAATCCACGGCCGCATCTAGTCCGATGCGTTTTTCGCCGGAAACTATCGTGCTGTAACGTCGTGCCGATGCAACTCCTTCCACCCGCCAGCCCTCATCCCACAAATTACCGAAGGGGGAATACGTCGCCGTGAGGTCAGTGTAAAAGGCTCCATAGGAGGCAAAATCACTTGTGCTTTGCAGATTAAAGCGCGGCGGCTCCTCGGCGGCAGCGCCGGCGAGAGTGACAGCAAGGGCGAAAGCAATGGCAGCCGGCCGCTTCACCGTTCTCATCCAATCACCACACGTTTTGCGCGTGGCGCGGGACGGTGCCATGCGATCGTCTGTCCTGCCTTTCATAGACCAGACTCCTCGGCGAGTTGGGTCGCCAAGTCGTCGGCCGGATCATGCGCGCCGAAGCCGATACCCGACCTGATGTCCATCAGCGCCTCGCGCCAGCCTATCAGGAAACACAAGCCGTAGAAAAAGAAGGCGGCGTTAATTGTCGAAAAGCCGAAGAAGAGCAGGCTGCCAAACCACAGATTCGTTATCGCTGAAACAATGGCGGTGAGGAGGAGCGCAGCTAGGCCAAGAAGATGAGAGGCCGGCGCTGCCGTGCGGCCGTCGATCTTCGGCGTGCGCGTGAAGGCGCTTTTGCGTCCGGTTATGATCTGCTCGACAGAAGCATAAACCCCTGCCAGATTTATTGGAATGAGCAGCAGTGTCAGCGCGTAAACGCGCAGAAGATCCCACCACTTGTAGCCGCTTCGGGTCAAATCCCGGCCGTAGAGCAGATAGTAGGGAGCTGCCGCAATTGGAAACCAGATGTTGGAAAACTCGCGACCGAACGGAATTATGAGGAGCAAGAGGAGGCTGACGTTCGCAAGCGCGGGCGAGAGCAGGTAATGCGAGCGGACCAATGTCTCGGTTCCGCTTGCGCGCACAGGACCGCGGCTGGTCCAGAGTTCGAGCAGGCTCGGGAAGATAATCAAACCACCATTGGCCCACCGCCGTCGTTGGATCACAAGAGCCCCAAAATCCGGCGGGGTCGCGCTGTAAGCCAGTCGCTCCGGATGATTGTGCAGACGCCAGCCGCGCGCCACGAGATCGATGGTCGCCCCCGTGTCTTCGATCAGGGTCTTGTCCTGGACGAAGACAGGAACTTGATGACCGCGCTCTTCGGCAAAAGTCCTGATCTCGTTGATCGCTGCGAAACGAAGAACGGCATTGGCGCCAACCCAGAACGTCGCGTTATACGCAGTGAAGCCCTGGTGGACCAGGTACTGAATATCGGTGGTCGCGCCAGCCACACGCTCCAACATCGAAGGCGGGTTCGGATAGGCGGAATAAGGACTCTGGGCAACGGCGATTGAAGCATCCGACTCCATAATAGACACGAGCTTAGCGATGTAGTCCGGCAGTACGATGCTGTCCGCATCGATGGTGATGATGTAGTCCGCGGCAGGCACCACGAGGTCGGCTTCGTTCTCGCAGCACTCGACTAGGAGCGGAACACCATCGGCGCCACGTGCGATACGAAAGGCGCGCCCAATGAGGCCGATATAGCTGTTGAGATTCATCGCCTTGTTCGGCGCATGCGAGAGGTTGCCGAAGCGCTTGCGTTCAAAACAATTAATTGGGACCGCGAACAGACTGGCCAGCCGCCGATACTCCCGGCGAATCTGCTCCGGGTCGAGCTCTTCTCCGTCTCGAATGTTTGCGGCGCGCTCGCGATGCTCTCTCACGAGACGACAAATGACTTCACCAGCGAAAAGCTTGTCCGCGTGAGCAAACGCCGGCTGAGAACGCCCGGCATAAAGGCTGCCAAGTTCGTGGACGAGTTCTGCGGTCTCATCATAAAGTTTTGCGAGAATCTCGCGCTCGCCTCTGACATCGAACTCAGTCGACTTGACTCGAATGCTATGGGCCTCGTCGGCCACACAAAAACGCAGTGTTGCCTGATGAAAGAAATGGTCGAGCTCTGCCACGAGATCGCGTGTCGCGTTAAGCGCCTTGAGATCTGCGCCGCTGCCCGTCGGCGGATCATCGATTAGCAGCGTAATGCGCCGGTCGGGATACTCCGAAAGAGCCGCCGAAAGTAGAGTTTGCATGACGACGGGAATCTGTTCCTTGTATGAGGGGATGACGATGCTGACTCGTACTGGCTTCTCGATATCCATAAGGGCGGCGCGATCGGCCACCGCGTCACGGTCCGCGAAGTGTCGTCTGATCTGACCGAGCCGCGTGAGCTGGTAAACGATGTTGCCGTAGAACAGGCTCAGCAGGGCTGCACAAAAGGCGAAAACCAGGAACAGTTTCTTGATCGGAAGCCCGTCAGAGCCCCAATCAACGCGATACAACAGGCTCGCAAAGCCAACCATCAGCGCGAGCGCGCTGACGGTTATCGCTGCGCGCGTCAATAAGATCTCGGTTTTCATTCAGGATGGAACCCAGGCGGTGAATCATTTGCACTGCACCGTACAAGGCGGACTTTGGCCCAAATACGACGAGTGGCCACCTCGCAGATCCTTCCGCTCGCTGGCGTATCTCTCTTGCAACAACCAGGTATTTAGGTAGGCAGATCATGCCCTGTCGGCAACTCGCGGACAGACGCACCGCACATCAGCGAGCTCAACACGGCTACGGTTCTGCATCTTGAGGCGCAATTTCACCGGCTGCGAGGGCGGACCCACGCCGCTGCAGATCGGGTGCGCGCCCACGTCTCGTTTTGGTCTGGTGCATAAAGTTGCGGGAAGAGATGGTCCAACGCGTGCACACATCACATCGGTTGTTTGAACCGATATCTACTTCTGCGTGCTCACTCAAGGCTACACACGTATAAGATGCCCCCGCAACGGTCCTGGTGCGCCCAGCTGCCTTCGAAGGCTTACGAAGATGGATGTGGCGAATACGTCGCCCGCGTCAAAGTTGCTGATGTGCTCGATCGCGTCGAGCGGCATCTCCAAGAGCCAGGTGAGCCGGCTGTGTGGCGAGATCGACAAGGTGAAGGGGTTCCTGGCCCGCCCGATCGAAGGCGACTGGCCGTATCTGTGGATCGACGCCACCTACGTGAAAGTGCGCCAGAATGGCCGCATCGTCTCCGTCGCGGTCATTGTCAACAGTGGCGACCGGCGCGAAGTTCTCGGCATGGACATTGGTCCCTCCGAAACCGAGACGTTCTGGACGGCCACACTCGCCCGCCGTGGCCTGCGCGGTGTCAAGCTGGTCGTCTCCGCCGCCCACGAAGGCATCAGGCCCGCCGTGGCCGGGGTACTCCATGTCACCTGGCAGCGTTGCCGCGTGACCGATCCGGCCCATGCCAGCGAACATGGTGCCTCCCACTCAGCCTACACCACGCCAAGGGACACGATCATGGGAAAGAATGGTTGACCCTTTTTGAGGTTCCTTCTCCCATGGTCCCAGAAGCTAGTGATGGACGCTCGTGACCGAGCGTGGGCTCGCCGCATGGATTGGGCGCGTCCAATGGATTGGGCGCGGCCTTGGGCGATCGTCGGCGGTCTGGTAGGCTACCGACCGTACTAAATCCGTTTGTGGAGGTTGACGTGGTGGACACCAACTGGACGATCCATGGTCGCGAATTCGCCAATTGCAATTGCTCGTACGGCTGTCCTTGCCAATTCAATGCGCTGCCGACCCATGGTCATTGCCAGGCCGTGGTCGGCCTGCAGATCGAGCAGGGCTACCACGGTTCGACCAAGCTCGACGGTTTGAAATTTGTCGGAATCTTCCGCTGGCCCGGCGCGATTCACGAAGGCAAGGGCGAAGCCGCCGTCGTCATCGACGAACGAGCGAGCGAAGCACAGCGCGGTGCCTTGCTTCGCATTCTCGGCGGACAGGATACCAAGCCGGGAGCAACAGTCTTCAACGTCTTCGCGTCCACCCTCGAGAAGATGCATCCGCCGATTTTTGCGGCGATCGATCTTGAGTGCAACATCGCTGCCCGTCGGGGTCGCGTGGCAGTGAACGGCGTCACCGAAGGCCGCGGCGAGCCGATCCTCAATCCGGTGACCAAGGCCGAGCACCGCGCCCGGATCGACATGGCGAACGGCTTCGAATACACGCTTGCGGAGATCGGCCGCGGCTGGACCAAAGCCGCGAACCCTATTCAGTTCGAGCTCGCCGATTCCCACGCGCATTTTGCCGAAATCCATCTCTGTCAGGACGGAATTGTCCGCTGAGATGCCATGCTGAGATAGCATGAGCGACGCAGCACTGGCTGCCGTTCTCAAGCGCGACCGCGCCATCGTTGCGGCATGTCTTGTCGTGCTGATCCTGCTTGCCTGGGCCTATATCCTCTGGCTGGCAGACGACATGGAAATGGGCGGCATGGACATGACGGGATTTCGGATGATCCCGTCGGGCCGCGGGCTCATGATGCCGGTGGAGGCGCCCTGGCAGGCCATCGAGTTTGCGTTCGTTTTCGTCATGTGGGCCGTCATGATGGTCGGCATGATGATGCCGTCGGTCGCTCCTCTCATCCTGCTTTATGCGCGGGTGGGCCGGCAGGCCCTGGCGCAACAGCAACCGTTTGCGGCGAGTGCATTTCTGGCGGGAGGATACCTGCTCGCCTGGATCGCTTTCTCTCTGCTCGCAACACTCGCGCAGTGGGCTATTGAGCGGATCGGTCTGCTCACGCCCGCCATGGCAGGTGCGAGCACGACCGTTGCGGGGCTGACGCTGATCGCCGCGGGGCTGTACCAATGGACCCCACTCAAGGGTGCCTGCCTGCGGCAGTGCCAGTCTCCGCTGCAATTCATCCAGCGGCATGGCGGGTTTCGCGCCGATGCCATCGGCGCGCTGGCGCTCGGCGCGCGCCACGGCATTTACTGTGTCGGCTGCTGCTGGGTGTTGATGACGCTGTTGTTCGTCGGCGGCGTCATGAATGTCGTTTGGATCGCCGTGATCAGCATTTTTGTGCTGCTGGAGAAGGTTGTGCCGGCTGGACGGCTCATTTCAAGCTTTGCCGGCGCACTCTTCTTGGCGATTGGGATTTGGCTGGTCGCATCGTCGTTGCGTTAGGGCAACGGGAGGCGATTTTCGGGACCTACGGGGCGAGAAACGCAATCCCGATCCGGTGCTCCTTGCGCCATACCACCCGGCAAGGCTTATGGAGGCCATCAGCAGGGATAACCAAGGTGAAGCGCTCCGGGATGCCGACGGGGCTAACAACATCGAGTGCTGCGCCCGAATCCGAAAGATTGCGTACGGTGCAATCAATCGCACCCCCGCCGAACTCAATCGTGGCGGCCTTTAATACCCGGTGTCTTTGTGAATCCCGGTGCTCGTCGATCAAGAAAGGGCTCCATCCAGAGCGGGCACGACGTGGCTCGCCCTGCCAAACGGCTTGCCGCGACGAACGCTGTGGCGACCAAAACCGTGGACACACAGCACGACACCAGATTGCATTCGGCCGCTGCTGTTTGCAAGTGTTCCACAGCTAATTCGGCCATGGTTAGTCCGATACACATTGCTCGTGCCCCGGCACCCAAGAAGCCGATGCTGAATACCACATAGGCGATCAGGCGCACCGCGCCATCGGCGCCTGTGAGGCGCTCGGCGAAAGCCGCGGCGCCCACGGCGACCAGCACGTTCGTGCGCGGTCCTGCGCTGCGCTGCCGGAATTGCCGCTCGGCGCCAATCAGCGCGCCGAAGATGAAAGCGACAAAAAGGCCAACCAGCGTTATCGAAGAAGTCATAAAGCTGGAAAGTCTAGATGAACTGCACCTGTCACCTCGAACACGCAGCTTCGCTTTTTGGGGCGGCCGTCCCCACCCTCGCTCGTATTCTTAAGCGACCTTAAGCGCTTGTCGATCATTGCGGTACCCTGCGCTCTTTCAGTAGGCCAGACTGCACCTTCCCGCCGGGACCGAAATCCTCCCACGCCTTTCGGCAGAAATCGTCATATTTGTCTTTCATGAACGCTCTATTCCGAGCCTCCATGGCTTGGCCATAGCCACGACAGAGCTTGTCACTGACCGCACTAGGCGCTCCGCAACCAATGCCCCGAAAATGGCTTTGCTCCATGTAACGGTCTGGGTTGAGTCCAGCCGCTCGCCACGCGGATCGCACCGCCTCGTCATCCAGTTCGTCGTGCTCGCAAGCGGGATAACAGTAGTCGCCGACGAACAGCGCGAAGCCGGTGGCGTTGATAAGGCCCTCCTGCTGAGGACTGAGCGCAACAGCGGGTTGTTCGGCTCCGAGAAGTAAGAAGATCAGGGCGAGGTGGGTACGCTTCATTCTTGCTCCGGCGTCCGTTGCGGCTTAAAGATCCGACCTCGCACTTGCCGATGACTAACATGCAGGCCAAGCGATGGAGCTAGACGAGGAGCGGTCGCTCCAACATCTCAACTCGGCGGTCGTTCTCGTGCGCGACGCGATAATCGCTCCACAATGTTTTCAGGTAAGGCCAGGCGCGGGCTGGTCAAGAGCAAGCCCCAGATCCGTCGCTGATCCTGATCCTCTCGGATATCAACATGCCCGGCATGTCCGGCCTTGAGATGCTTCCCAGGGTTAAGCGGAGCGCCCCAATGTCCCAGTCATCATGATTACCGCCTACGGGGACGATGCGACCCGAAAAGCGGCGACCGAACTCGGAGCGGCCGGATCGATCCCCAAGCCCATCGACTTCGGCTTGCTTCGTGAAGAAATCTACGGTCTGCTAGAAAGACTGGCGTAGGGTTCCTGGTGCCGGGCACGTCGATCAACGGATTTACGACCGGGGCTCCAACATCTTGAACAGCTGAGCGGATGGCTCGGTGAGGAGAAAAAAGGTCGGACAGTGCCGTAGCGCGCTTGGCGAAGTTCGCCGGATCACGGCGGGATGGCTTGATGGCCGCATGGTCGTTTTGTCTGGACCCAGCGCGGCGCCAACCGGCATGTCATTTCGATGAGGTGCCGCCATGCCAAAGAAGAACGCAAAATCCGCGGCCGCTTCGGTTTCTAAGGGCCACAAGATGCGCTGGATCGATCCCGACGACGCGCCACCATTGTCAAAGGCGGCAAGGTGGTCCAGCGCGGCCGTCCGCCGAGGCGAGCGCGCCAAACCCACGGTGACGATCCGGCTCGATGCCGATGTCGTGGAAAGGTTACCGCGTGCTCGGGCGCGGTTGGCAAACGCGCCTCAATGCCGATTTGCGCCGTGTCCGCAAGCGCAGGAAGGTTGGTTAGGAGGAGCGCACGCCGCGGCGGGTCAAAAAACGTAAGTTGGCGGGCGCGTTTTCGCTATAATGCGAGATCGGACACAGACGGATACTAAAGGCACAAAAATGGTCGCTCACGTCAGAGGCTACGTGGCTGATGTTCCATACGTGCGCGCCTTTAATCAACATCTGGCGCCCGCGTGGCTCGACCACGTCGCTGTCATATCGGGCCTGATGCCGCCTGCACGGAAGGATGAATTCGCGTGGTGCGATCTGGGTTGCGGACAGGGAGCGACGGCCGTCATGCTGGCCGCGATGTACCCGCGTGGCCAATTCCACGGCATCGATGCGATGCCGGAACACACCGACCACGGCCGGCGGTTTGCTGCGGAAGGTGAAGTTGCCAACGTCAATTTCCATACGGCGGATTTTGCGACCGCCGGCGATCTGGCACTGCCGAAATTCGACTATATCGTGGCCCATGGAGTCTATTCGTGGGTCGGGCCGCAAGTCCGCACCGAAATGCGGTCGTTCATCGACAGCCGACTCAAGCGCGGCGGACTCATCTACCTCAGCTATTACGCCATGCCTGGACGCGCCGCCGATCTGCCGTTTCAGCGCTTATTGCGCGCTATCGGCGAGACTTGTGAGGGCGACAGCACTCAACGTGTCGCGGCTGCACTGAAAATCATCGCTTCCTTTCTCGAGCTGAAAGCGCCTGCGCTTGTGGCGAGCCCCATGCTTTCATTCCTCAAACAGGAGCAGTATCGCGTTTCTGCGACCTACCTCGCCCACGAGTACATGGGTCAGCACTGGGATCCGCTCTTTGTTACAGAAGTTCGTCGCGACATGGCGGCAATCGGCCTGAAGCCGGTCGGATCCGCCATGCTGGTCGAGAACCATGATTCTTTCGTACTTGGAAAAGCAGCACGCGAGGCGCTCGACCGCATCGCCGACGAGGACGTGCGTGAGTTGGCTCGCGACTTTCTCATAGATCAATTTTTTCGACTTGATATCTTCGTTCGAGAGGGTGACAGATTAGACGAGCACGAACAACGCCAGCGGCTGCTTGCCAGCGCCTTCACGCTCACTGGCCCGGCCAGCAAGGTTGAATACACTCTCCGCACATCTGCTGGTAAGCTCGCGTTCGACAACATCGTCGCCCGCGCGATCATCGGAACGCTTGCAGCCGGCCCGTGCACGCTCGGCGAAATTGCCCAACGACACGGTGCGACGCCCAAGGACATTATTGCGAATGCGATGGTGCTCTGTGCATCCAGCCAGATTCGTCCGGTGGAAGCCGTTCAAACATCGGTGGCTACGATAAACGCGTCCCTTTCGCGGCGGCTCGGCGGCCCTGAAGAAATTCCATACCTGGCCGTACCATGCGGCACGGCGATTGGCATCAATGACACGGTTCGTGCACTCATCCTGGGCCAGGCAGGTAACAGTGAAGAATTCGGCGAATGGCGGGACTTCCTTGCCGCCCAGGGCATCTGATGCACCGGCCATCTCTCGCCGTAGACAAGCGCTCGAGGCCGTGCGTGCGAATTGGCAAACACGGCTTCCATGAGTGATCTTCCCAGACGGACGAAATAAGAAGATCCGTCAGCTTAATTTTCAGATGTTCAGCCGGATATAAGAACGTCCGAGAACTTGATCTTCAGATATTCGACTTTTAACTGACCACCGGCAGCGCCTTTACCGCCGGCGACCCGGTTCAACTCCTCCTCCGTCAACTCAATCTTGCCCTCGTCTGTCGTTGCGGTCAGGTGGTCGCGTTGCGAGGATTTCGGTGCGTCGGTCATGAGTGTGCTCCTTGCTGAAGGTGCGGACGACCATGCTCCATCTGCTTCATCAAGACTGTGATGCATATCACGTCCAGATCACGCTTCCAAGCGAGGCCTTCGTCGGCCGGCTTGCCTCTGTGATAGCGGCTTAACCGCCACAAACCTCAGTTGGCGGCGTCTCTTATTTCGAATGCACCTGTTGTGCCCGAGGCTGCCGAAATATCTGAGGTCACCGGCCGTGGCCCTAACCCATTCGGGAAGGCAGCCCGTGACCCAACTGCGGCATCGGCGGACCAATCTTCTGTCCTGCACAACATAGTTTCCTTTTGGTAAGGTGCGATCCTGGGCCTCGGGAAGGCGGTGAGACGGCGCGATTTCATCAAGGGAGTAGTTGGTTCCGCTGGGTCTCGCCGCCCGCGGCGCGCGCAGCAACCCGAGCGCATGTGGCGGATCGGCGTGCTGATGGGCTATCCCGAGAGCGACTCGGAAGCACAGGCCAATATCGCCGGATTCCGGGAGGGACAAACTCGGGTGGGTGGAGGACCGCAGCATCCGGTTCGAAACTCGCTGGGCGACGCCCGAAGACGCGGAGGCGAGACCGCGGTTCGCGAAGGAACTCATCGCGCTACGGCCCCGACCTCATTCTGTCGCACACCCTACTCACCACGGCAGCGCTTCTGCAGCAAGCGTGCACCATCCCCATCATTTTCGCGAACGTTTCCGATTCGGTTGGCAGCGGCTTCGTAGCGAGCTTTCCGCGGCCGGGCGGCAACGTCACCGGTTTCAACGTCTCGGAGCCGACGCTGGCGGGCAAGTTATTGGAAAGGCTCAAGGAGATTGCGCCGCGTGTTGCCAGGGTCGCGATGCTGTCCAACCCCGCAACCGCAACGTATGCCGAATATTGGTTGAACCCTTCAAAGCCGCCGCTGCCTCATTCGCAGTGGTGGCGATTGAAGCACGTGTTCGCGACAGGTCCGAACTCGAATCCGTCTTTGCCGCACAGGCACGCGAGCCGAATGGTGGCCTTGTCGTGATGTCGGATAGCTTCACCCTTGCCCATCGCGTCGAAATCACTTCGTTAGCGGCTCGCTATCGTCTTCCTACCGTCTATCCGTACCGTCTTCTTTGCTGGAGTCGGCGGGCTGCTGTCCTACGGAGTTGACTTGACCGATTGTTTTCGGCGCGCGGCGACCTATGCCCATCGCATCCTCAAGGGCGCGAAGCCGAGTGAGCTTGCCGTCCAAGCCCCAGTCAAGTTCAATCTGGTGATCAACGCAAAAACCGCCAAGGCGCTGGAGCTTACGATCCCGCCCACGCTGCTTGCTCGCGCCGACGAGGTGATAGAATAAGCCCGGTAATGCTGCGGTGCGTGAGTCTGCTTGTGTGCAGGTTTTTGGACGCCGGCAAGAAAGAGGCTCCGGACGCTCAGCTGACCGGCGTCCAAAAACCTGCACAATTCCGGAAATGGGCTCTCTAGTGCTAGGGTTCGTCGGTTATAGTCGGGATCGAGGAAAAGTCGATGTTCTTCTGTCGCACACTCCTGTTTCTGGGCGCCTGCATCGGCGGGTTAGTCGCCCCAGTTGGGGACGCCCATGCCACCGAAATTACGGTCATGAGCGACACCCCGATTGCGGCTGCCTTGGGCCGCATCGGAGAGCTTTTCCGCCAAAGCACAGGCAACGACATCAAGTTCGTGTTCGGGCTCTCGCCTGCAATCCATAAGAAGATTATTGACGGCGAACCGGGCGATGTTCTGATCATCCAATCGAATTTCATCGATGATCTTGTGACGTCCGGCAAACTTTCCGCAGGTCAGCATCCCATCATCGCGAAGGTGGGTATCGGCTTGTTTATGCGAGCAGATGGTCAGGCTCCGGATGTTTCGACTATCGAAGCGTTCAGACAGGCTCTGCTCAATGCGGATGCCCTTGTGTTCAGCAATGTTGCCGCCGGCAATTACTTTGCCACAGTGCTGGAGCGACTCGGAATTTCGAATGCTGTCAAAGGGAAGATTGTGCGCGCCAGCCCGCCGGAGGTCGTCGCGCGGGTGCTCCAAGGTCAGGGCAGCGAAATCGGTGTTATGGTCGTGACGCTCATCCAGGCGGACAAGCGCTTGCAGCTGATCGGTGCGTTGCCGGCCGACTTCCAAAGCTATCTCGTCTACACGGCTGCGCGACTGACGACTGCGCCCTCGCCACAGGTAGCGGGTGAATTCATAGATTTTCTCTCCTCGCCCCAGGCGAGGAAGGAATTCATCGCATCCGGGGCAGAGTAAGATCGACCCACCCCGGCCGCTGTGGGCCATTTCCAGACTCATGCGCTGCCGCAATCGCCGGTCATTCGATTATTTCGCCGGCGCTCGCCTGAAGGGCCTGCGGCACAGTCAGCTCAAGAGCTTTGGCTGTTTTCATGTTGATCACGAGGTCGAAACGAGTCGGTTGCTGAATGGGTAGATCGGACGGCTTCGCGCCCCGGAAGATACGATCGATGTAAGGTGCGGCCAGTCGGAACAGTTCGACATTGTTCACGCCATAACTGAGGAGTCCACCCTCCGCTACGTAATATCGATAAGGATAGACTGCCGGCAGGCTGAAGCGGCGAGCGAGCGCAACGATCTGAGTGCTGTGGCTGGCGAAAAAGGCGTCAGGAATCACAACGACACCGCCGCGGGGCTCCCCTGCCAAGCTGGCCATTAGTGCTTCGATACCGACGAGATCGTGGACCTCGCCTTTCACCGACGTCACTCCGAGAGACGGTGCCGCAGCCTCGAACGGACGCAGGAAGACTGCGCCGCGATCCGGCTGTGTGTCAGGGTTGATAAGCAATGCCGCTCGCGTCACCGCCGGCGCCATCTCCTTCAGCAATTGGAGCCACTTTGCACCGATCGAGGGCACGATATTGGTAATGCCGGTTACGTTTCCTTCTGGTCGCGCCAGATTTGAAACGAGACCGCTCACGACCGGATCAGCGACATGCACGAATATGATCGGAACCGCGTGGGTCGCGGACATCAGGGCTTCGATAACCGGCACCGATTGACCGAGGATGGCATCGGGCCGCGATGCAATGACTTCCTGGGCCGCGGCCCGCGCTCTGTCGTGGCTTGCAGTCGACCAGCGATCATCGATCTGCAGGTTGTCGCCTTGTTTCCAGCCGAGCGCACCTAGAGCCTGCTGCAACACTGAGAACGCAGCCGCATATTCAGGTGCATCTTTTCCTACCGCCATGACGATAGCGAGCTTGCGCGTTCGGCCGGGCTGCTGCGCGCGCAGTCCCCGCTGCGCCAATGCAGCCCCGCCCACGACTCCGATAAAATCCCTTCGCCTCATAATCTCGGCCGAGCCAACAAGACATCATACCACGTCGTTAAAGACGAGGGGTGTTGCGCGTTGCAGCAAATTGAGCTGGCCGATGACCGTTGCGGATCATCCACGACGTTTCCGACCGAAGCAGCGCGCCCTTGCATTTCCGCAGCTCCCCAAAATCGACCAAGATCTTAAGGCGTTGCCCTCCGACGTGAAGGGCCAACAGCTGGAGATTCGCGGAATGAAAGAAACCCAGCGCATGGACCTCGGTCAAGCCTTCTCGTACTGGTCAGAACGGCGACCAGATTGGTGCCCGGGTGCAAAGCGGCGCCGAGTGGTACCGCGGCGCCATTGCGTCTATAATTAGCTTCCACCCGTGAGAGCCAGAATGAGACGACGGGATTTGGTTGCAATGGCGGGCATCGGCTTTGCTCTGCATGCGCTCCCTCAGGGAAGCCGGGCGGGTAGCCTCAGGCGCGTCGGCTTTCTTCCAGGAAGCGAGCCTTCCCTTATTGCAGCGTTCAGCGACGAACTGAGCAGGCTGGGCTATGTCGATCGCGAGAATATTCTGCTGGAAACCCGCATCTCTCGACCGAACACGTCAGACCTTGCCGTGCACGCGGCGGAATTGGCCCATATGGATCTCGAACTGATCGCCATGGCGGCGTTGCCCGCGGCGCTGGAAGTTCGAAGCAACAATCAGGACATACCGATGGTGATCGCGACCTGTCCGGGGATGATCAGCAACGGTTTTGCTGCGAGTTTGAAGCATCCGGGCGGCAATGTCACCGGGATGGACGAACTTCCTCCGGGTCTCACGGCAAAGCGCCTAACCCTGTTGAAGACAGCGGCGCCGGACGCAACGAGGATTGCGCTGCTCTCGATGACCCCGGGCCGTGGTGGCCATGAAGCGCAACTCGCCGATGCTGAGGAGGCAGCCACCGCGCTAGGCGTAACCGTCAAGCCATATCGCGTCACATCGCGGAACGAATTAGCGCCAGCGCTCGCAGCGATGCTTGACGACCAGGTCAACGGACTCGCGACTTTCCAAGGCGCTCTGGCCCTTTTCAATCGCAAGGTGATCATTGATTTCATCACGGCGCACAGGTTACCCGCAGTCTATCAAGCTACCCTGTTTGCGGAATCGGGAGGCTTGATGACTTGGGCGCCCGACCTGGAAGAGCAGTTCAGGGTTGCTGCGCGCGCAATGTCGACAAAATTCTTAAAGGCACCAAGCCGGGAGACATTCCAATCCAATATCCAGCCCGGTACTATTTGACGATCAACACAGCAGCGGCTCGCAAGATTGGGTTAAGTCTTCCGGCTGGGTTGATCAAACAAGCGGATCGTGTCTTGTCATAAATCACTGCTTCAGCACTCCAGTCGCGCTACGCGATTTCGCTTGCTTCCGATGGGGCAGGAGCGGGCAATGCTGAATATGAGCACTCCAAGAATTTCATAGTCAGCTCGGGCCCATTGTTGTTCCCTAGCGATTGGAAGGGTGCAAAAAAGCGCTGTATGCCTTATTTCCTCGGTAGCTGGGGTCCGCTACATCGTAAGCGTCGTTCTCAGGCCGCGGCTTCGAGGGCTTGAGCGCGGTAGGCCCAGGGCAGCAGCTGGTCGATGTCGCGGTTCGGATGACCATTGACGATCCTGGTCAGGACGTCGGTGAGATAAGCAAGCGGATCGACGTCGTTGATTTTGCAGGTTTCGATCAAGAATTCGACAACGGCCCAGCGTTCGGCGCCGCCGTGGGACCCGGCAAATAGCGCGTTCTTGCGACAGAGTTTGATGCCCCGGATCGATCTTTCGACTGTGTTGTTGTCGAGCTCGATGTGGCCGTCATCGATAAAGCGCGTCAGGCCCTGCCAACGCGAGAGAGCGTAACGGATGGCCTCCGCGAGCCTGATCTTCTGGCTGATCAAAGCGAGCTTGGCACGCAGCCAGACTTCAAAGGCGTCGACCAAAGGCCGGCTCTTCTGCTGTCGCACGATGCGGCGCTCTTCCGGGCTACGGCCGCGGATATCCTTTTCGATCGCATAGATGGCGGCAATGTGCTTCAGCGCCTCGCTTGCGATTGGGCGCGGGGCCGGCTGCTGCGAGTTCGTAGAAGTTGCGCCGCATGTGGAAGGCTGCGTGCCCAACCCAATCTGCGAGCGTCGACCGGTCGAGATGGATGCCCTGGCGGGCATAGATCTGGGCCTGCCTGTAGAGCGGCAGATGATCGGCATATTTCGACACCACGACCTCGGCGACGATGGCTTCGGTCGGCAGGCCGCCCTCGATCCGGAACCTCGGCCTGCCTGACGCCGTCCTCGCGGGCTCGGCAGGCGTATTTGGGCCGCCGGGTGACGACAACGCGGAACTGGGAGGGGATCACGTCCAGCCGCTCGCTCCTGTCCTCGCCAATCTGGTGCAGGTCGCCTTGACAGCAGGGGCAGATCTTGTCGTTTATGTCGACCACGACCTCGATCCGCGACAGATGCGCCGGCAATGCTCCGCGATTGCCGCGGCGCTTGCGTGCGCGCTCCGCCCGGCCTTCTGGAGCAGACTCGTCCTCACCGGCTGAACGTCCTCCAGACCGAGCAGCATCTGCTCCTCGGGAAGCGTCTCGGCCTTCCGGCCAAAGCGATGGCGTTGCATCTCCTTGATGATCTGGCGCAGCCGTTCGCTCCATGCCGCTCGGCCAGCAGCATCGCCTTCAACGTCTCGGGATCATCAGGAAGGTTATCGATCGACACCCACAGATCAGATCATATTCGCCGCCGCTTTGCGATGATCGCGAGGCCCCTGATTCATTTCGCCGCAGCGGCCCTGCATTATCCCGCTTGAGTCGGGACCACCGTCTCCCGCGCCTCGTGGACACGCCGCCAATCAAGCCCTTCGAGTAGCGCCGACAATTCCGCCGCTGACAGACGCATCACACCATCCTCGATCTTCGACCAGCGGAAGATGCTCTCCTCGAGCCGCTCGGCGAACAGGCACAATCCCGTTCCATCCCAGAAGATCAGCTTGATCCGGTCCGCCCGCTTGGCACGGAACACATAAACAGCGCCCGAGAACGGATCGGCCTTCATGTGCTCGCGGACCAACGTCGCAAGCCCCTCCATTCCCTTGCGGAAGTCGACCGGTTTGGTTGCCACCATCACCCGGACCGTTCCGGACGGGCCGATCACCGGTTCGCCTTCAGCGCACGGACGATCGCCGCAATGATTGCTACGTCCGCGCCGCGATTGGTCCGGATAGTGACGCCGTCGACCTCAATCTCGATACCGCCGAGATCCGGCTTCGACTTGCATCGCAGTGCCTTGCGCTTCGGGCCAACGGCCGCGGCCGGTACGTCCACTACCGCCGGCACAAACTTTGGTTCGTCAGCCTTCGTTGCCGGAAGCTGGCGCGCTTGCCGGCGCCAAGTGAACACTTGTTGGGGTGTCAGCCCGTGTCGTCGGGCGACGTCGGAAACCACCGCGCCTGGTGCCAGCGTCTCCTCCACAATCCGCGCTTTGTCGTCCTTGGAGAACCAACGACGTCGTCCCGTCTCCGTCATCAATTCCAATCGGCCCGTCGTCAC
>Ga0070730_10001301_pt1 | contig 24225 bp, 25 predicted proteins | sample Coa_R1_3_FD_66447 | JGI IMG/M metagenome (GOLD analysis project Ga0070730, IMG submission 66447) | Surface soil microbial communities from Centralia Pennsylvania, which are recovering from an underground coalmine fire - Coalmine... | ecosystem: Environmental > Terrestrial > Soil > Unclassified ... | reverse complement strand
CGGAACCGGTCCCACTTGCTGATGAGGCGCTCGTGCGTCATCCGGACCTCGCCCCAGTAGCCGAGCGTGACCTCGCGAGCATCGGCCAGACCCGACGGGCGCTGCTCGGTGACCCGGCAGCCGGCGTCGGACAGGGCCTTCACCGCGGCATGGACGGCCGCGACAGTCGGCTTGCCGGGCGGCATCAAGCCGTCGTCGGTATACCAGGCCACCTTGAGGCCGTTGAGCTTGGGGCGCCGGCGCCGGGGCGGCATCGGGATCACCGCCGAGTCGAACCCGTCCGGCCCGCACAGAATCGGCAGCACCAGGGCGAGGTCGTTGACGTAGCGGGCCATCGGACCGACCTGACTTCGAGGGTCCAGTAGGCCGCCCACCAGTCCATAAGCCCCCGTGCTGGGGACCCAGCCGGTGGTCGGCTTGAGGGCGGCGATGCCGCAGTAGTGGGCCGGCAGCCTGATGCTTCCGCCCGAGTCGCTGCCGATGCCGAGCGGCGAGCCCGCGGCCGCGATGATGGCAGCCTCGCCGCTGGAGCTGGCGCCCGGAGAGCGCGTCAGGTCATAGGGGTTGCGCGTGCCTCCGTGGAGCGGGTTCCAGCTCTCTCCGCCGGTGCCGCCGGGGGGACAGTTGGATTTGCCCAGGAGGATGGCGCCGGCCGAGCGCATGCGTGCGATGACGGTCGCGTCTCGTTCGGGAATGTTGTCCTTCAGCTTGCGCAGGCCGGCCGTGGTGGCCACGCCGGCGGTGTCGAAGATGTCCTTGGCCGTGAAGGGCACGCCGTGCAGGGGCGGCGGCTCGAAGCCGCGCTTGGCCAGCTTGCGATCGGCCACCTTGGCCTGGTGGACGGCGCTCTCGTTGGTCACCCAGACCATCGCGTTCAGGCGCGGGTTGACCTGGCCGATGTGCTGCAGGTGAGCGCGCACCACCTCCTCCGACGACAGGCGGCCGTCGCGGATCGCCCGCGCGAGCCAGGAGGCGGGCGCCCCGATCGGGTCTCTCACGGGGCGAAATGATGACGGTTAGGTCTGGCGTAGTCTCCGGATTTAGGTCACACCGTGTCGCCGGGCTTGATGTCGAGGACCTTCACACCGTTGCCGACCAGCTCCTGGAGGGCGCTCGGGCGGCCCAGGAGCGGGGGAAAGGTGCCGAAGTGCATCGGCACCACGGTCTTCACGCCCAGCAAGGAGACGGCCTTCGCCGCCCGCTCGGGGCCCATGGTGTAGAAGCCGCCGATGGGCAGGAAGGCGACGTCGAAGTCGCTCAGCTCCGCGATCACGGCCATGTCGCCGAAGACGTCGGTGTCGCCCGCGAAGTAGACCGTGAAGCCGTTCTCGAACTCGATGATCAGGCCGCAGGCGTTGCCGCCATAGACGATCTGGTCGCCGTCGGTGATGCCGCAGGAATGCTCGGCGTGGACCAGCGTGACCTTGATGCCCTCGACCTCGATGGTGCCGCCCGTGTTGCCGCCGATCATCGTCGACTGGTCGACACCTTTCGAGCCGAGCCAGCTCGTGATCTCGAAGTTGGCCACGATCTTGGGCTTGTGCGCCTTGGCGATCTCAAGGGCGTCATGGATGTGGTCGAAGTGGCCGTGGGTGATGAGCATGAGGTCGCAATGCTCGACCTTCTTGAGCGCCTCCGGGGCGACCGGGTTGTTCATGACCCACGGGTCGATGATGATTTCCTTGCCTTTGGCGCTCCGCGCCTTCCAGGTCCCGTGGCCGAGCCACGTAAAGCTGACTTGAGAATTCAGCGCCATCCCCCGAGTCCCTCCTTAAGTGCTGCGGAAAAGACGATTTTCCCACACGCCCAAAACGAAGATCGCGATGCCCGCGACCGTCCAGAGGTCCGGAAAGGGCAGCTCGCACGGCGCGCGGTAGAAGCCGAGGAGAAAGACCACGAGCAAGACCAGCGTGCGCGCGCTGCGGAGCTCTACCGCGCGGACCGCGAGCAGCAGGATCAGGGGCAGCAGGGGCAGCCACTGATAGGGCCACACCTCGTTGGGGATCAGGGATCCGAGCGAGAACCCGAGCGCCATGCCGTAGGGCACGTTCCAGCCGCTGCGCCAGGCCGCCCACACCGCGGCTGCGGCAAATGCCACGGCGCTGGCGTATCCGAGCAGGGAAGCCACGAGCGGAAAGTGCAGCGGCAGGGTGACGCTGACCAACCCGCCGCTGGGGCCCGGCAGGAGGTAGGGCTCGCCGCCGATCACTCGGTCGAGCAGCGAGCGGACCGAGTCATAGCCGCAGCTGGCGTTGTGCGAACCGAGCGAGGCCAGCAGGACGTGCTGGTAGTAGAAGATCGTGCCGCCCAGTCCCAGCGGGAGAAAGCTGACCGCCGTGGCCGCAAGCAGCACGATCGCCAGCGCCACCGCATAGCCAAGGCGGTGCGCTGGGCGAGGTCCTATGACCATCGCCGCCGGGTAGTACTTGAGCACGGAGGCCAGGCCGCCGAGCGCTCCCGCAAGACCCGGCCGGGAGGACTCGAACCAGATCGAAGCCATGGCGCCGAGCAGCGCGACGCCGCCCCGCTGGCCCGCGCTGACGTCGGCGAACAGCGGCGGAAAGTAGGCGGCGACCAGCCAGAACACCGGGCCCGCCAGGCGGCTCCTGATGGCGGCCACCCGGTAGAGGAGCGTCAGGCCGCCGATGACCGCAAGCGCGTCGATGACCGTCCACACCTGCACGCCGACGGCCTTGGGCATCAGCGCCACAGGCACGGCCAGGAGCGCGACCGCGGGCGGGCTGACGAACGCATACAGGGTGCCCGGCGGTGCGATCACGTGCGTCAACGCGAGGTACTGCGCGGCCTGGTCGTACATGTGCCCCGGATCGGTGAGGTAGGCGTGGGCGCCCTCCCACATGCCCTCGGCGTCGGGGCGCGCGGAGTTGAGGATTGTGAGCACGATGACGCGGATGGCGAAAACGGCTGCCAGCACCCAGTAAAGAGCCGGCCGCGTGAAGAGGTCACGGGCCGCTCGACGCACGGCGCCTACGATATTCGTTAATGGCTGCCCGCAAAGCGAAAAGCCTGTCGCCGGTTCGGCGCAGCCTTCCCGACCTGCAGGGCGTCGAGGCGCCGCACCGAGCGGCTGCATCGGCCTCCGAGCAGAAGATCAACCAGTACCGCAAGCGCCGCTACCAGGCGCTGCACTCCGAAACCGACGCCGCCAACAAGCGCCGCGCCGCCGGCAAGGCGACCGCTCGCGACCGCATCGAGATGCTGCTGGACGACGGCTCTTTCGTCGAGCTCGACGTCTTCGCCACTCATCGCTCGCACGACTTCGGCATGGAGGACAGGCGTATCGCGGGGGACGGCGTCGTGGCCGGTTTCGGCGAGATCGATGGACGCGCGGTCGCCGTCTACGCCTATGACGCGACAGTCTTTGGCGGCTCGCTGGGCGAGGTCACGGCCGAGAAGATCGTCAAGGTCCAGGAGCTCGCGCTGCGCAACCGGGTACCGATCATCGGCATCAACGACTCGGGCGGCGCGCGCATCCAGGAAGGCGTGGTGGCGCTGGCGGGCTATGCGGACATCTTCTTCCGCAACGTGCGCTCGTCGGGGGTCATCCCACAGATCAGCATCATCGCGGGACCCTGCACCGGCGGAGCGGTGTACTCGCCGGCGATCACCGACTTCATCTTCATCGTCGCGGGCCAGGGCTACATGTTCATCACCGGGCCAGAGGTCATTCGCGTGGTGACGGGCGAGGCGGTGTCGTTCGATGAGCTCGGCGGCGGCGACGTGCATAACGCCACGTCTGGCGTGGCCCACTTCCTGTCGCGGAACGAGGAGGACTGCGCCGCCGGCGTGCGCCGCCTGCTCTCGTACCTTCCGTCGAGCAACAACGAGCGCCCGCCGTACGTCCCGACGTCTGACGACCATGAGCGCGCGGACCCAGAGCTGCAGACGATCGTCCCCGAAGCGCCGAACAAGCCCTATGACATGCGCGAGCTTGTGTCGCGCGTCCTCGACGAGCGCGAGTTCTTCGAGGTGCAGCCTTTCTTCGCCAAGAACATCGTCGTGGGCCTCGGCCGGCTGGGCGGCCACGTGGTCGGGATCGTCGGCAACCAGCCGAAGTTCCTCGCCGGCGCGATCGACATCAACGCCTCCGTCAAGGCGGCGCGCTTCATCCGTTTCTGCGACGCGTTCGGGATTCCAATCGTCTCCTTTGTCGACGTGCCCGGCTACCTGCCGGGCCGCGACCAGGAGCACGGCGGCATCATCCGGCACGGCGCGAAGCTGCTGTACGCGTACGCGGAGGCGACGGTGCCGAAGCTGGCCGTGATCACCCGCAAGAACTACGGCGGCGCCTACACCGTCATGTCGCCCAAGCAGATGGGCGCCGACCTCAACCTCGCCTGGCCTACCGCCGAGATCGCGGTGATGGGCCCCGACGCGGCCGTCAACATCGTCTACAAACGCGAGCTGGCCTCGGCGCCCGATCCGGTCGCCCGCAGGGCGCAGCTGGTGGCGGAGTACACGGCAAAGTTCGCCAATCCGTATGTCGCAGCCGAGCGCGGCTACATCGACGACGTCATCGAGCCGCGCGAAACCCGGCGCTCGCTGGTCCGCGGCCTCGAGCTATGCCTTCGGAAGACGGTGGAGCGCCCGCCGCGCAAGCACGGGAACATCCCGCTCTAGATCGATCAGAAGCCGTCGGGCCAGGTGTATGCCGGCGGACTGACCTGCGGCGGCGTGATCTCGAGGGTGATCAACTCGTGGTTCTCGAGCACGATCTTTTGCGGATCGCCCGTGTAAACGTGAGGTCCCGAGCCGTCGTCCGCATCGACGTAGACCACAAGCGCCTGGCCGTTCGTCAGCGTTGTGGTCGAGACATGAGTGGAGTCGAGAAGTTGATGCGTGCCGCTCCACTTGCTCCAGACCCAGAAGAAGTCGGCGAGCGTGAACGTGCGATCGGAGGGCGCTTCGATGTGGATGATGCCCTGCTCCCCCGTGTGCATGTGGAGCCAGTAGTAACAGCTCAATGTGCGGCCGACCGAGGTCGAAATGGGAACGATGTTGCCGCCGGCGACGATCTGGAGATGGGCGTGGTAGTGGACCTGCGTGTGCTCCAGCTGGTCGCAGGGAATCGGGCTCTGGCTTAAAGTGCTCGCCACCGGCGCCGATCCGGCACCGCTCCACGCGTTGATGGCCACGTAGCCCATCACCGAGACCACGATCAACGAGGCCGCCGCGCCCACTGCGATGAGCGCGATCTGCCCGCCCGAAATCCCGGCCGAGTTCCCCTGGGCGGCCGTCCCCACCCATGCATAGCCGTTCCAGCGGCTGCGGCCGTCCGGTGACAGCGCCGATCGCCACGCCGCGCCGTCCCACCACCAGTTTCCGTCGGGCGACAGCCGGAACCCGGTTGACTGCTGACCGGACCCGGCCGATTGGCTCACAACCCGCTCAGACCATCGTCCTGCGTGGTGCGGCGTGGTCGGCCGTTCGGCGGAGGCGCTCGGCGCGCTGGCAGTAGTCGTCGACGGTGGCGATCAGCTCCGCGTGCGACCACGTGAGCGGCGACACGGACAGCGGCGCGCCGCTGTTCGGATCGAGCTGCTCGGACAGTAGGCCACCTGGCAGCTGGTGGGCGACGACCCAGTTGATGATGTCGCGAGCGGGCTTGAGGTCGCTCGCAGTCTTCGCGGTGGCGATGTGCCACTGCGCCATCCATAGCGTGCAGATGAACCACGGGTTGCCGGGCACGCGGCTGGAGTCCTTCTCCACCCGGAAGTAGTAATCGTCCTTGTACCGGGCGATGCCGCCCGCGGCCGCCTTGTTCGACAGCTGGTCCCGGATCGCCTCCATCGTGTCGGCCACCCTCGACTCGTCGGCCGAATACATGCCGAAGCGCCACAGCCCGCAGATGGCGCTGTCGATGACCATGTCCACCGTCAGCGTGCCGTCCTCCTCGACTGCGATCCGGCGCGCGAAGCGGCCGAGCTCGGGACTGTACAGGTGGGTGTCAGAAGCCTCGCGCAGTCGATCGGCGGCGTCTCGATAGCGGACCACGGCCGGCATGTCGCCGAACAGCTCGGCGAAGTTGCGCGCCGCGTCGAGACCCGCCCAGACCGCGCCGACGGTGAACGCGTGCACGCCCCAGCGCTCTTCCCAAAGGTCCCACGACGGTTTGATCAGCCCGTTGCGATCGTCGACGTAGCTCACCATCCAGTCGGCGGCGGGCACGACGAGAATCGAGTAGAGGCCGACGATGAAGTCGAGGTTGCGGTGGATCTGGTAGTGCCGCCACAAAGCCCACAGCACCAGGCCGGTCTCGTCCTCCTGGATCGGCAGGGTGCGCACGCCGTGGCCGTCGATCCACGGCAGCCAAGAGCTGCCGGGCAGCCCGTACGGCGTGTACTTGTGGAGGAAGAAACCCTCCTCGACCAGGGCCTGCTGGCAGAACGTGAAGAACTGCCTGGTCACGTCCTCGTGGCCGGAGCGGTCCAGCGCGTTGGCGACGATCGCACCGTCGCGCGGCCAGGCGTACGCATATGTGTCGCGGGCGAACTTGGTGATGTCGAAATCAGTGGCGGCGATGATCGCGCCGTGGTTGTCGACATGGCTGCGGGCGGTCAGGATGCTGCGCCGGTACAGGTCGGTGACCTCGGCACCGAGCTCTTCGTCGATGTGCCGGTGATCCTTCTCCGACCAGACCTGCCAGTACGTCGCGGTGCGTCCGCGGTAGGTCTCGAATCCCTTGCCGACGATCAGTTCCTGTCCGAACGCCGTGACCTCGCTCAGCCGGTGGCCCATACAGACCCAGTGGGTGACCACGCGCGGCTCGCCGGGCACGGCCGGGCCGATCTCAAAGCCGATCGTGGAGTCGACGGAGCCCTGCTCGATCGGGTTCCGGCCGAGCACGCCGTCCTCCGCGTCCACCCAGGTGCCCGCGGCCCCGTTGCCCTTCTTGCCGTTGGCCCAGGTCGAGATCCCGAACTCGGGTCCCGACGTGCCACCGAGCAGGAAGTATCGGTTCGCCTTGTAGGCGATCACGCCGCGGTGGCGCGGGTCGTAAGCGACCGTGTTGCCGATGTCCGAGCCCTCGATGTACCAGTCGTAATGGAAGAAGACGCGTCCGATGTTGAAGCCCGACGGGCTCACGACCTCGACGTTGCGGATGAACCAGTCGCGGGCCATGTCGATGAAGTCCTCGAACTTGACCGTGATGCCCAGGCGAGGGTGCGTCATGGTCACGTTGGTGACCAGGCTGTCCTTCGCGTAGCGCAAGTCGCGGTCCCAGGCGGGGTCGTCGACCCAGGCGAACTGGCCGTCGATGTAGAAGCCCGTGCGGCAGGCGTTGCCCATCGTCTGGTTGGTGTCGCCGACGCGCGGGTAGTACAGGTCCCGGACGGTGTAGCTGCCGTCGAAGCCCACGAGCACGCTGCCGTTGCCGATCACGATGCTCCTGGGCATGGTTGCGGCTGAATGGTAGTGATCCGCCCGCGGCTCCGCTTGTCCTTAACCTGCGGGGTTCCCAGAGTCGGTGGCGGCACCTAGAATCGGCTGCGAACCCGTCCCCGCAAGCATCGGAGCCAACGTCTTGAACAATTCCAACGGTTCGTTCAGCCCGCCGATCCGCATCCTCGCGACGCGTCGCCGGCGCCGCACCGTGGCCGCCCGTCTCAGATCCGGTGTGCTGGAGCTGATGGTGCCCGACTCCATGCCGATGGCCGAGCGCGAACGCTGGGCGGAGGCCATGCGCAGGCGCCTCGAGCGCCGCCTGAAGCGCTCGCTGCCGAATGACGAGCGCCTCGAGCGGCGCGCCCGCGCGCTCAACGAGCGGCTCTTCGGGGGCCGGCTGCGCTGGACGTCGATCGGGTTCGGCGAGATGAGCCGCCAGTGGGGTAGCTGCGCCTTCACCGTCGGCGAGATCCGGATCGCGAACCGCGCGGCGAGGCTGCCGGACTGGGTGCTCGACTATCTCCTGGTGCACGAGATGGCGCACCTGCAGCACAGCGACCACGGCGCCGGGTTCCACGAGATGGAGGGTCGCTACGAGCTCACCGAGCGGGCGAAGGGCTACCTGATGGCCCTCGACCAGGCCGCCGCGGAGGTCGATGCCTAGGGGGTCAGGACGATCTTGGTGGCTTCGCGGGCGTTGAAGATGCGGTAGGCCTCCTCGGCCTGGTCCAGCTTCATCCGGTGGCTGATGATCACGTCGGGCTGGAGCCGTCCGGCCGCGATCAGCTCCAGCAGTGGCCGCATGTAGCGCTGCACGTTGCAGCGGCCCGAGCGAAACGTAAGCGCCTTGGTCCAGAAGTGCAAAAACGGGAAGTCCGCGGTCACCGCGCTGGGCACGCCGACGACCGACACGGTGCCACCGCCGCGCACGCAGTGGATGGCCGTTTCGACCGCAGCCATCGCGCCGACGCACTCGAGGCTGGCGTCCGCCCCGAGGCCACCGGTCTGCGCCTCGATCGCAGTCACGGGATGCGAATGCGTGCTGTTGATCGGGATTCCGCCCAGCTCCTGGGCGACCTCGAGCCGGGAGTCGACCATGTCCACGACGAACGTCTTCGCCGGCCCGAAGAGCTGGGCGCACATCGTCGCCATCAGGCCCACCGGGCCGGCGCCGATGACGGCCACCGAGTCGCCGGGCTTGATCTCCGCTCGGTCGGCGACGAAAAAGCCGGTCGACAGGATGTCGCCGACGAAGATGGCCTTCTCGTCGGTCATGCCGTCGGGGATCGGCTCCATCGAGAAGTCGGCGTTCGGCACCACGACGTACTCGGCCTGGCCGCCGCCCAGGCCGCCCTGGTACTCGCCGAAGCCGAACGTCTGCATGCTCACGCACTGGTTGAACCAGCCTTTCCGGCACAGCTCGCAGTGGCCGCACGAGGTGTAGAAGCTGGCCACCACCCGGTCACCCGGCTTGAAGCGCCTGACCTCCGAGCCCGCCTCCTCGACCACTCCGACGAACTCGTGGCCGAGGAGCTCGCCGGCGTTCATGGGGATGTGGCCGTGGTACGCGTGCAGGTCGGATCCGCATACAGCGCCGAGGGTTATCTTCACCAGCACGTCGCGCGAGTCCTTGATCGAGGGCTTGGGCACCTCGACCAGCTTCACGTCTCCGACGCCCTGAAAGCTGAGCGCCTTCATGGCCGCGATTCTACGGCCGCACCTAAGCTACGGGGCGTGCGGCTGAAGGGATCGGTCGTCGTGATCACCGGCGCGTCGGGCGGGATCGGTGAGGCGGCAGCGCTCGCATTCGCGCGCAAACGGGCCAACCTGGTGCTCGGCGCCCGCCGCGTGGAGCAGCTGAACGCCGTCGCGCAGAAGTGCCGGGACCGCGGCGCACCCGAGGTCACGGTGCGCCGGCTTGACGTCGGGCAGCGGGTCGAGGCGCGGGCCTTCGTGGCCGCGGCCCTGCGCGACCACGAGAGGATCGACGTGCTGGTCAACAACGCCGGCGTCGGTTGGATCGGCCGCCTGCACGAGATGGGCGACGAAAAGATCGACGAGCTCGTAGCCACGAACGTGAAGGGCACGATCACCACGACACAGGCGGCCCTGCCGTCGATGCTGGCCCGGGGTCGCGGCGTGATCATCAACGTCTCTTCGGTCGTGGGCTTCCGGGCCGCGCCCTACTCGGCCGTGTACTCGGCCACGAAGCATGCCGTGGTCGGTTTCTCACACGCGCTGCGAGGCGAGCTGTCCGGCACCGGGGTCAAGGTCTGCGTGGTCTACCCGGCCAACACGAACACCGCTTTCTTTGCCCGCGCGGAGGCGGCGCCGATCGGCCCCCAGTACCCGGCCTGGTGGGTGGCCAACGCCATCGTTCGCACCGCGCGGTTCCCCCGCCGCGACGTGATGGTGCTGCCCTACCGCTTCGTCCACATGGCCGAGCCGTTCCTGGGTGGGCTGCTCGACCACGCCGTCGGTGAGGCGCGCCGCAAGCGATCTCCGAACCTCATGGGCACGGGACTGCCGCCGTCTGAGGAAGAGTGAGGCTAGTCGTGCCAGGCCGCTAGCAGCTGCTCGAGGCGCTGGGCGTTCTTGACCGAGTAGTTGGAGTAGTTGTTGTTCATGATCGCGTGGACCTGCTTGGCCGAGCGCTCCATCTCTTTGATCCGCGGGACCCACTCCAGGAGCTCGGCCTCGGGGTAGTCGTACCGAAAGCGCACGTTTGGCGGGGCGCCTTTCAAGTCCCAGTTCTCATGGTTGCGACCGTGAAAACGGATGACCGCCAGGCGGCTAGACGTCACCTCGTGCAGCGCGGGCATGCTGGTGTCGTGCCCCTGGGGCGCGTCGACGGCGACATAGGGAATGTCGCGCGTGCGCAGGAACGCAAGCGTGCCGTCGCGATGGCTCGCGTCGAGCCACTCGGGCTTGCGGAACTCGACCGCGATGGGAAAGCCATACATTCGTTCCTGGACCTGCTCGATGTAGGCGAGCGACCGCGACGACGGCAGGAACCAGCGCGGGAACTGAAAGAACACTGCACCGAGCCGTCCGGCCACCCGCAGCGGCTCCAGGGCTGCCTTGAAGCGCTCCCACGCCTCGTCGACGAGCTCAGGCGGCAGCTGGTCGACGTACAGGTTCTTCTCGCGCAGGTTGTCCGGAAGCTCGGCCCGCAGGTCGGGTGGGAGCGCCATCGCCTTGGTTGGGTGGTTGGTGAACAGCGAGAACGACTTGACGTCGAACAGGAACCCGGCGGGGGTGCGGGCCGCCCAGCGCTCGGAGTTGTCGGGCTTGGGCATGCCGTAGTAGGTCGTGTCGGCCTCGACCAGGGAGAACTGGGAGGCATAGAAGCCCAGCCGCTCCTCGGCGGAGGTGACCGCCATCGGGTAGAAGAGCCTGGAGTCGATCAGCGACTTGTCGATCCAGCCGGCGATGCCGCACCTCACAGGCACGGCCGGGATCGTGGCACAAGCCCGCTTGGGGCGACGTTTCCAGCGCTATGATCCGACCGCTTCCGTGATCCGCTCCATCGCCCGCTTCATCCGCTACTGGTACACGTATCGCACCTTCGTGGCGCTCCTGCTGGGCATCGTGGTGAGCGCCAGCATGTACTACCTCTACACCCAGCAGGTCATCGGGGACGCCGGCGGCAAGACTGGCATCAACATCTCGGTCCACCCGGAGGACCGGCTGATGGCAGGCGGCGGAGGGCCCTATCCGACCGACCCGAACATCGAGATCGTCGGCATCGACAACCAGAGCGTGGCCGGCATCGGCTCTTTTCCGTTTCCGAGAGACAACTATGCCGTCGCGCTCCAGAAGCTGGAGGCGGCCGGCGCCGCGGTCGTCGCATTCGACATCGGGTTTCCCGACCGCAGCTTCAGCGATGGGGCGTTTGCCAAAGCGCTCCGAGACAGCTCGATTCCCGTGGTGCTCGGATACGGGGGCAGCAGCACAAGGCCCGACACGCCAGCCGATGGCAAGTTCACGCAGCACGACGTCATCGACCAGATTCCCCTGAAGGAGTTCTGGTGCGCCGACACGAACACCAGCAAGAGCGTGCCGTGCCAGCAGCCGGATAAGAACGTGCTCCTCGCCTCCACCGACATCAACCCCGACGCCGACGGCGTGCTGCGGCGAATCCCGATGTTCGTCCAGCCGGACTGCTTGGCGATACACGCCTGCGACATCGCGACGCTGAACCCGTTGAGCTTCACGGCCTACCGCGCCTTCGTTCTTCAGAGCGACTTCTCGAGCGGACCGACCCTGCAGGAATCCAACGGCCAGGCGACATTCGGAACCGCGTGGCCACAGTCGATGCCGGTGGACGCGTCGGGGTCCGCGATCATCAACTACTCCGGACCGCCCGAAAACTACAGAGATCACGGGCAGTACATCTCCTTCGGGAACGTGGTCAATGGCAGTTTCAGCGGCGGCGCGGTCAAGGGCAAGATCGTGCTCGTCGGCGACTACTTCCTGACCGGCGTCAACGACCAGGTCGTCGCCACCACGAGCGCCGGCGCTGGAGGCGTGCAGATGGCCGGGGTGGAGATGCACGCCAACGTGCTGCAGATGCTCCTGGCCGCACCGCCGAAGTTCCTCGCTCATGAGCCGGCGCTCGTCGTGTTTCTCATCCTCTTGCTCGGCGGCTTGCTGATGGCTTTCCTGGTCGCCCGCGTCTCGGTCGCCTGGGGCTTCCTCGCCACGGTGCTCACGCTCGTCGTCTTCACTGTCGTGATCGCGGCCATCGCGGCCAACGGCAGCCTCGTGCCCGACCTGTTCCATCCGTGGATGACCATCGGCCTCGTCTACACGGGCGTGACGGCGTACCGATTCCTGTATGAGGATCGTGAGCGCCGCAAGGTCACGTCGATCTTCGGCCAGTACCTGAAGCCGGAGATCGTCGCCCAGCTGGCCCGCCACCGCGGCGGCGTGGACGACATCATGCGAGGCGGCGAGCGCCGTGACATCACGCTGCTGTTCGTGGACGTGCGCGGCTTCACCTCGATGTCGGAGTCGATGGCGGCCGAGGACGTGACCACGCTGATCCAGATGTACCTGGATCACCTGAGCGGCATCATCTTCACCTGGGACGGCACCATCGACAAGTACGTCGGCGACGAGATCGTCGCGTTCTGGAACGCGCCTCGCGACCAGCCCGACCACGCGCTGCTCGCCGTGCGCTGCGCCTACGACCTCATCAACAAAGCGCCCGAGCTGGAGAAGCGCCTGCTCGAGAAGGGCCTGCCCCCGATCCGCTGGGGCATCGGCGTCAACACCGGCCCCGCGGTCGTCGGCAACATGGGCTCACGCAGCCGCCTGCAGTACACGGCGCTGGGCGACACCGTCAACACCGCTGCGCGGTTCTGCGCCAACGCGCCCGCCTTCCACCTGCTGGTCGGCCAGCCGACGTATGACCAGTGCCGGGACTACATCGCGGTCGACATGGTCCCCGGCGTGCAGCTCAAGGGCAAGTCGGCCGAGACGTTCCGCATCTACCAGGTGACCGCGATTCGAGAGACGACCTCCTCTCCATGGGTGCAGTTCCCGACGGAGATGGCGGCCGAGGCGCACCAGCAGTTCACGCAGCAGTTCACGCAGAAGACGATCCTGGCCGCCTCCAACCTCGGCTCGCGCGACTTGCTGATAGGGACCGAAGCCGAGCAGGCGCTCGCCGGGCAGGCGGCCGGACCTGACGGCCACGACGGCGAAAGCTAGCGAACAGCCAGCGCGATCGCCGCTGAAAGGATCGGTAGGCTCAGCACCAGCACGCTGAGGCAGCCGGCCGATGCCTTCTGGGCCACCGGCTTGACCGGCGGCGTGGGGTTGTAGACCGCCTGGATCGGCGGGGGCGAGACGCTCGGCATGCCCATCGCCGGCAGGGTGCCCGAGGGCAAAGAGGTGGCCGCGGCGCCGGGCACCATCTTCGTGAGGTCCGCGCCCGGCTCGAGACTGCGCTGCCAGCCCGGGCAAAGGCGGTCCGCCACCTTGGACATCGCCTCGTCGAACTCCTGCCCGCTCTGGTAGCGGTCCTCGGGGCGCTTGGAGAGGGCCTTGAGGATGATCTCCTCCAGGCGCATGTCGAGCCCGGGCTTGTGCACCGAAGGCGGCTTGGGCGGTGCCTGCACGTGCTTGGCCATCAGCGTGAACGGACCGTCCGCCTCGGTGGCGGTGAACGGAGGCTGGCCGACGATGAGCTCGTAGAACATGATCCCAGCCGAGTAGAGGTCGCTCCGTCCGTCGACCTTGCTGGAGGCGACCTGCTCCGGCGACATGTACTGGGGAGTGCCGACCGTGGTGCCGGTCTTGGTCGCGGTCTGGCCGGGCGCCACGGAGTCGTCCGTCAGGCGGGCGATCCCGAAGTCGGCGACCTTGACCGCTCCTTCGTCAGAGAGGAGCACGTTCTCGGGCTTCATGTCGCGATGGACGATCGCGTGGCGGTGGGCGTAGTCGAGCGCCTGCAGGACCCCGTGCATGACCGCGAAAACTTGCGGCATCGGGATCTCGCCCCGGTTGAGCCAGTCGCGCAGCGATTTGCCGCGCACGAACTCGAGGACGATGTAGTTGGCGGCGCCGATCTGCTCGAGGTCGTGCACCTGGACCAGGTTGGGATGGCTCGTCCGCGCCATGACCTGCGCCTCCTGGAGGAAGCGCTTGAGCGCGGTCGGGTCGGCGGCGGCCGAGGGCACGAGCTCTTTGATCGCGACCTCGCGGCCAAGTCCGGGCTGCTCGGCCAGGTAGACGGCGCCCATGCCGCCCCGGCCCAGCTCGCGCTTGACGATGTACTTGCCGATCCGGCGTTCGCCGGGGGCTTCGGCCGAGGGCGCGGTCGGCGTCTCGGTGAACACCGGCATCAGCCGCATGGTGGCCGCGTCCTGGCCCGGGAACGTGCTCGGCGGCATCGGCGGGGGTGCGGGCGGGGTGGCCGAGGAGGGTGGCTGGTGGATCACTTCGGGCGGTGGGACGTGCTGCTCTCCAGGCGTCGGCGGCAATGCCGGATCTGGCCCCTTACCCCCTCCCTGACCGTCATCGGTCATCTCGCCCGGAGACTAGCAGGTGATTCGCGCCTGGTGGCGAACTTCGAACTTGTTTCAGGTATAGCGTTTTGGCGGCATTCAACCGATAATCTGCGCGCACGTCGCCCGATCTTCAGAGGAGGAGTTCTATGTCACAGATGCCGCCCCCGCCCCCCGGCCAGCCCGCAATGGGTGGCAGCCCAGCGGTGGGGAGCAACAAGAACCTCTACACGATCCTTGCCTGGGCCCTGTTCCCGCCCATCGGCAGCCTCATCTTTCTTTTCGTAGGTAAGGACGACCCCGACGTCAAGAACAACGCAGCCCAGGCGTTTGTGATCCACGGTGCGGCATTTATCGTCTGGATCCTCGCGGTGATCCTCGGCACGTTCACGCTTGGCATCACCGTCCTGATCTGGGACATCGTCTGGTTTGTGATCTGGCTCGTAGGCCTCATCCTCGCCCTACAGGCGGGCGGCAAGCGAGTCAACTTCCCCGTCCTCGGACCGATGGTCGCGTCGTACGTGCCCATGGTGGAGGGCTGGGCCAAATAAGCCCGATTTAGAAGCTTCGTCAAAGGCCCCGCCCACCGCGGGGCCTTTTCTATTCCTCTTTGAGCTGGGCGATCGCGTGCTCGATGCCGGCGCGGAGCTCGTCCCGCTCGGTACGGAGCAGGTTCACCTCGGCCCGCGTGTCGTCGAGATGTCCGCGCAGGCGGGTCAGCTCGGCCTGGAGCTGGGCGACCCGTGGATCCGGACCGCCGGCGCTGGTTTTCGCGTCCTCCACCTCGAGGCGCGCACGCTCGAGCGCAACCTTCAGCTCACGCCTCTCGGCCAGGAGCTGCTGGACGAGCGACTCAGACGGCTTGGCCGGCTCTTTCGACATAGCGGCAGAGCCCCGGCTGGAACTCGCGCAGCCGCAGATGCTCCATCTCGCCGCGCAGGTAGCGCGCCTTCCGCTCGAGGCTCCTGATCCCTTTGAGGTTCTCGAACGGGAAGCGATAGAGCTTTCCGGAGTCGACCAGCAGGCAGACCTCCAGCTTCTCGCCGTCCCTCTCGATGACCTTCTTGTAGCAGGGCACGGTGCGCCGAGCGATCTCCATCTTCTGGAATCCGCCGACCCTGCCCGCGAGCACGTCGATGGGTGAGCGCATCTATTTGGTGATGTAGATGCTAAGCCAGCAAGGAGAGCTGCTCGGGGTCCGGCGGTGGTTGGAGCCGGAGGCGCCGCCGGTCGCGGACGCCGTGCTTTTCGCGCAGCCTGGCCACGCTGGCGAGCGGTTCATCCGTCAGCGACGAAGGCAGGTAGGCCCGGTCGCGATACGCGCTCTCGTAACGGGGCACGAGCTCCGGCCAGTGCTTCGCGAGGACGGTCATGAAGTGCTCGCGCGTGCCGTCGCGCAGGTGCAGCATGCTCGCCCACAACCCGGTCGCACCGGCTTCGCGGGCCGCCCGCACCACGGCCTCGAGCCGGTCCGGCCTGTCGGTCAATCCCGGCAGGATCGGCGCCATGCCTACGTTCGCTTTGATTCCCGCGGCTACCAGCTTCTCGATCGCGCGGAGCCGCTGCCGGGGTGGCGCCGTGCCCGGCTCGGTCTTGCGCCAGACGTCCAGGTCGACGGTTGGAATGCTGAAGGTGATCGAGACGTCGGCTCGCCGAGCCAGCTCGGAGAGGACGTCGACGTCGCGGACGATCATCGGCCCGCGAGTGATCATGCCGGTCGGGTTGGAGAAGTCGCACAGCGTCTCCAGGCACTTGCGCGTGAGCTTGAACTTGCCTTCGGCCGGCTGGTAGGGATCGGTCGCCGCGCCGATCACGACTGTGTCCTTGCGCCATGACCGCTTGGAGAGCTCGGAGCGCAGGACGGCGGCGACGTTGATCTTCACGCGGATGGTGCGTCCGTAGCGGTCGTCGAACGGGCGGTCGGCCCGCAGCTCGTAGGCGCGGACGTAGCAGAAGGCGCAGCGGTGCTCGCAGCCGGTGTAGGGGTTCAGGGACCAGTTGAAGCCCATGCCTTTGACCGGGTTGAGAGCCGACTTGCAGAGGATCTCCTCGTAGGCGACGTCCGCGCGGCGGGGGTCCAGGGCTTCCATCTGACGATGATAGAACAGATGTTCGGGCTCTAAACAAGCAGGTTTGCCCTCGATTTTTCGACCTGCTTTGATCCACTCGGTGTGCCGGCGGGGGAGGGCCGGCCGGGAGGAGGGGAGAGCCCGACCCAGGGTCTGCCCGCCTCGAGTATTGGGCCAGGCCACGGTTCGCGGCGGCGATGCCGACCTTAGGAGGCCTTCTTCCGCCGATTCTTCGGTCGCGTCGTCGACGACGGGCAGAAGTCGTTCAGCACGCATTCCTCACACCGCGGGCGGCGGGCGATGCACACCCGCCTCCCGTGCAGGATCAGCCTCAGCGACAGCCCCGTCCACTCGCTGGGCGGCACCATCGCCGTCACCTGCTTTTCGATCTTCACCGGGTCGCGCGTCGATACCAGTCCCAAAAGGTTCGTCAGCCGCGTGACGTGCGTGTCCACCGCAAAGCCCGGCACGCCGAAACCCACGCCCAGGATGACGTTCGCCGTCTTGCGTCCGATCCCCGGCAGCGTGACCAGGTCCTCCATCCGCGGCGGCACCACGCCGCCGAAATCCTCCGCCAGCTTTCGGCTCGCGGCGATGATCGACCGCGTCTTGGCCCGAAAGAAGCCCGTCGGCTTGATCAACTCCTCGACCCTGGCCGGATCCGCAGCGGCCAGGTCGGCGGCCGTCGGGTACAGCGAGAACAGCTTTGGCGTGACGAGGTTCACGGAACGGTCGGTCGTCTGCGCGGACAGGATCGTCGCGATCAGCAGCTGAAACGGATCGCTGTGAGCCAGCTCCGTGACCGCGGGATAGAGATCGCGCAAGCGCTCGCAACTCAGCAGCGCCCTGGTGCGCGCTCCGCGGGGCGGCAGTGGAGAGGTGCGGGCCCGACTCTTCTTCGCCGGCTTCGCCTTCGCCTTGGCCTTGGAGGCCGGGTTAGGAGGCAAGCAGCTTGCGCGCGGCGGCCGCGATCTGCGCGCCCTCGGCCCGCCCCGCCAGCCGCGCCGTCGCCGACTTCATGACGGCGCCGAAACCCTTGGGCCCGTCGGGCTTGACCTCTTCGATCACGGCGCGCACCTCGGCCTCCACCTCCGCATCGGTCATGCCCGCAGGCAGATAGGCGCCGAGGATCGCCATCTCCTGCTCCTCGCGTCGCGCCGATTCGTCGCGACCAGCCTTGCGATAGACGTCGATGGCCTCCTGGCGCTTCTTCACCTCGCGACGCGCGACTCTTCGCACGAGCTCGTCATCGATCGCCGCGGATGCACCGGGCTCCTTGCTTGCGCGAACCAGCTCGCTCTTGAGCAGGGACAGCGTGGTCAACGTTTCCTCGTCGCGGCGTCGACGCGCATCCACCAATTCGGTCTGTAAGCGGTCGAAAAGGGCCACGTTCGCGATTGTCACACATGGACCGATCGCCGATAATCGGCGCCTATGCCCATCTACATCTTCGCCGGCCCCGCCGTGGCGCTGATCGGCATCCTGTCGGTCTTCTTCGTGCTGCGGCACAAATCGGTGGAGAAGCGATCGATGTATTCGTCGCGCCGGTCCAATCTCGAGCGCAAGGTGAAGGCCGCACGGCAGCGGACCCTGGCCCCCCGCGGCAGAAGCGGCAAAGCGCCGACCGAGGCCGAGATCGCCGCGGCGGCACCAATGGCCGCGGCTCCGGTTTACGAGGCGCCGCGCACGCAGTCGTGGGACATGCCCGCCGCCCCCGCCCCGGTGTACGAGCCGCCGGCGGCGGCTCCTGCCTACGAGGCCCCGCCGCCAGCGCCGTTCGCACCCGCGGAACCGTCGACTCCCGCGCCGTCCCAACCCGAGTGGACGCCCGCGCCCGCCGAGGCGGTCTGGACGCCGGCCCCCTCAGCGGACATCCCCCGGCCACGCGAGGCCGAACCGGCTGCTGCCCAGCCCGTGGTTCCTGCCGGAGAGGGCGCTGCCTGGTCCATCGTCGGTGACGCGCGGCCCGTAGACGAGGCACAAGCAAGCGACAAGGACAAGGACAAAGGGAAAAAGAAGAAGGCCAAGGCCGCGGGCGGCAGCCCGTGGGAGCTGGCTTCCGGAGTCGATCCGGGCGAGGAGGCCGATGACGAGCCGAGGAAGCCGAGCGCCGCGATGGCGGTCGCTCAGTACGCTGTGCTGGTCGTCGGCCTCGTCATGGTGCTGATCGGCGTGCTCGTCATGGTCGCCAACTCGAAGGTCACCTAAGCACCCAGAAGCGCGGCGGCAAGCCTGCGACCGCCGTCGTCCATCACCGTCGGGCCGATCACCACCCTGTAACCGAACGCCTCGATCGACGGCGCCAGGTCACGATCCGTCTCGTCGAGCACGAATCCCGAGGCGACGTCACGGTAGCGGCGGGCCACCTCCACCGGCGACACCTCCAGGCCGAGAGCGCGCATCATCTCGACGGTCGGACCCTTGAGGGCGACTCCGCCGACCAGCGGCGTGACGACCACCGTCCTCTCGCGACGCAGCGCGGGGCGGACGACCCGGAGGATCGGATCGATGGAGATGAGCGGATTCGACGGTCCGATGATCACGAGGTCGGCCTCCTCCAGGGCCCGCAGCACCGCGCTGGTGGGACGCGCCGCCTCGATTCCGTCGAACTCGATCGCCACCAGGGCGGGCTCGAGCCGCTCGCGCACGAAGTACTCCTGCAGCGAGAACTCTCCCCGCCCGGTGATGCATCGCGTCCGCACAGGCTGATCCGACATCGGCAGCACGCGCGCGCCGACGCCGAATCGCCGGCAGAGCTCGAGGCACGCCTCGGTGAGCGTGGCGCCGCGGCGCAGCATCTCGGCGCGCAGGACGTGCACGCCCAGGTCCTTGTCACCGATACGAAACCAGGCTTGCTCGCCGAGCCTCTGGAGCATTTCGAGCGCGTGGAAGGTCTCGTCCCGCATGCCGTATCCGGCCTGCTCGTTGAAGACGCCCGCGAGCCTGTAGATCACGGCGTCGACGTCTGGGCAGACCAGCAGGCCCCAGAACTCCTCGTCGTCACCGGTGTTGGCGATCACCGTGAGGTCGGCCGAATCGAGCTGAGCCGCCAGTCCTGCCGCCAGCTTCGCCCCGCCCGTGCCTCCCGCGAGCACGACGACCTTCAGCGGAACAGGTCCTCGCCGGCGGGCCGGATCATGTCGCGCCCCGTGCCCGCGTGGCCTCCGCGCTCGAAGCCGCGCACGATGACGACCGGCGTCCGGCGCGTCTTGCCCATCACCAGGCCCGCCGCCGCGGCGAGGTCATCCGCCACTGCCAGTACGGTGGCGTGCAGCTCCTTGCCCACGTCGTCGGCCGTGCCTCGAAGGTCGACGACGGACGGAACACCGGCGATGCCCAGGGCCACGTTCACGATGCCGACTCGCCACGGCCGCCCGAACGTGTCCGAGATGATGACGCCGACCGTGGCCCCGGTCAGCTGGCCCAGGCGCTCGCGCAGCCGGCGCGCGCTGCCGTCCGGATCGTCGGGCAGCAGCAGCACCGCGTCCTCGCCCGGCACGTTGGAGTGATCGACGCCGGCGTTGGCCGATACGAACCCGTGCTTCGACTCGGTGATGAGCACGCGCTCGGACCGCAGCACGCGAACGCTCTCGTCGAGCACGACCTGCACCACCCGCGGATCGGGCTGTGCGATCAACCGCGGCGCGATTCGCCTGGCTTCGTCGCCGGCGACCACATCGGCGAGGTGCCTGATCCGGCCCTCCGCCTTGGAGACCACCTTCTGCGCGACGACCAGCACATCGCCGCCCTCGAGCACGGCGTGCGATGCGATCAGCTCGGCCAGGTCGTCGCCCGGATGAACCTCGGGCAGGCCCTCGACCGCGAGGACCTCGAGGCGCTTCACACGGCTCGCCGCAACCGTTCCAGGTCCGGTGGCTCGTCCAGGTCGAGCGCCATCTCGGCCGACTCGTGGATCACGAAAGGAATCCCTTTGGTCTCCGCGTCGTGGCGGAAGAGCGCCAGGGAGTCGCCGCCGAAATGTAGGTTGATCACGCCGGGGGGCCGCAGGTAGAGCGCGTTGGTCCCGCCGCGCCCGATCGCAGGCACGGCGAGCGCCAGCGGTCCAGCTTCGGCGGCCGCCGCATCGAGAACCTCGCGCACGGCCCGGCGCCTGACAAAGGGCAGGTCGCTCGAGAGCAGCAGGACCGCGCCCGCGCCGGCGTGCAGCGCGTGCTCGATGCCTCGCCTCGCGGCGGTGTTCTGGCCCTCCTGTCTGGGTTCGACGATATAGGCGGCCCCGAGCCGCCTCGCCAGTGTGCCCGCCTCCTCGCTGCCCGCCACCACCAGGCGGTTCTCACCGGCGGCCGCGGCGCGGATCGCGCGCTCGGCGTTGCGCCGGGCCAGCGCTCTGCGGGCGCGAGGGTCGAGGGCCGGTCCGAGCCGCTGCTTGGCAGTGCCGAAATCCTTGACGAGCACGATCACCCACTCGCCCGCCATCAGCCTCCCCACTCCTTGCGCAGCCGCGGCAGGATCTGCGACGCATAGAGGCTGATGAAGCGCGACTGGTCGTCCCCGGGATAGTGAAAGACGAGATGCGTGAAGCCAAGGTCCAGGTAGGGGCGCAGCTGCTCGATGTGCTCGTCCGGGTCGCTCGAGACCAGCCAGCGGCGGTGCGCGACGCCCTCGGCCTCCTTGGCGAGGCGCTCCATCTCGCGAGGATCGTTGACATTCGCCTTGCTCTCGGCCGGCAGCGCAAGCGCGGCCCAGATCTTGGTGTCCTCCAGCGCACGATTCCGGTCGGTGTCGTAGGCGACTTTGATCTCGATCATCTTGTCGAGGCTGGACACGTCACGCCCGGATTCGGCCGCGCCCTCGGCGAACGACGGCAGCAGCTGGTCGCGATAGAGCTCCATGCCCTTGCCCGAGGTGCAGATCAGGCCATCCGCGGCCCGTCCGGTGTACTTCGCGACCTGCGGGCCGCCGGCGCCGATGTAGATCGGCACGGGCTCGGCCGGCCGGTCGTAGATGGTGGCGTTGACCGTCTTGTAGTACTCGCCGTCGTAGTTGACGGACTGCTCGGACCACAGGAGGCGAATCAACTTCACGGCCTCGCGCAGGCGCGCGAACCGTTCCTTGTTGTCCGGCCACGCGATGCCGAGCGCACCCTCGTTCAGGTGTTCTCCGGTCCCGATGCCGAGGATGAACCGGCCGGGATGCAGCGACCCGAGCGTGCCGAACGCCTGCGCGACGATCGCCGGGTGGTAGCGGAAGGTGGGCGTGGTGACACTCGTCCCGAGGAGGACGCGGCTCGTGCGCTCCCCGGCGGCTCCAAGCCAGGAGAAGGCGAACGGTGCGTGGCCGTCCGAGTGCCGCCAGGGCTGGAGATGGTCGCTGACGAAGACGCTGTCGAAGCCTGCCTGCTCGGCCTCGATCGAAAAGTCGAGGAGCTCGCGTGGGCCGAACTGCTCAGCAGATGCCTTGTATCCGAGTCGGAGCACCCTACTCAGAACTCAGCGCCGGTAGTAACGCTTCCAACTGAAGCCGATGCCGCCGATCGCAGCGGCGACGCCCACGACCGCCAGCGCGATCAGGCTCTTGCCGCCGGCGTCCGCCATGAGCAGGACCAGCGATCCAACCGCGATCAGCATCATCGCCACCAGCACGACGGCGCGGTGAAGCTTCATCCGGCCTCAAGCTTAGCTCCGGCGTGAGCGAACCCTCGGTCGTGCGGCTGGGCACCGTGGCCTCGACCCAGGAGGCCGCGCGCGAGCTGCCCATCGGTTCTGTGGTCGTGGCCGAGCACCAGACCGCCGGTCGCGGCCGGCTCGACCGGCGCTGGGAGGCGCCCCCCGGGACGGCTCTGCTGGCATCATTCGTGCTCATCCCCCACCCGCTGCTGAGCCTCGCCGTGGGCGTCGCCGCGGCCGAGGCCTGCGGGCCGCGGGCACGCCTGAAGTGGCCCAACGACGTCCTGATCGACGGCCGCAAGGCCGGCGGCATCCTGGTGGAGATGTCGGCGGCCAAGGCCGTGGTCGGCGTCGGCATCAACCTCGGGTGGGCGCCACCTGGAGCCGCCCGGGTGGATCAAACGCGCGACGCTCTGCTCGAGGTCCTCACGGAGCGGCTGACCGCCTGGGCGTCGGCTCCCGCCGTGGCGATCGTGGAGCGATGGCGCGAGCTCTCCGACACGCTCGGCCGCCAGGTTCGTGTCGAGGTGTCCGGCCGTGTCATCGACGGACTCGCTCAGGACATCGCAGACGACGGCTCGCTGATCGTCGACGGCGAGCGCGTCAGCGTTGGCGATGTCATCCATCTCCGGGCATAGTCGCCAGATAGGCGAGCTCCGGCAGGACTTCGCCGGCCTGGCCGTGGATCACGACCTCCGCCAGGCTATCGAAGGGCGTCGACTCCGCATTCACGATGATCAGCGGCGTGCCCATGCGCACGGCGATGAGAGGAATGTCGGCCGCCGGATAGACGACCAGCGACGAGCCCACGACCAGCATCACGTCGGCCTCCTCGGCAAGCTGCATCGCATCGGCCACCGCGCCCGGCGGCATCGACTCGCCGAAGAGGACGACCGTCGGCTTGAGGAATCTGCCGCCGCAGATCCGGCAGCGCGGCGGCATCTGGAACTCGAGGCGCTGCTGGACGTCGCGACGCGACTCCTTCGTGCCGCAGTCGAGACACTGGACGGTCCGGCCCGAGCCATGAAGCTCGATGACGCGGATGCTGCCTGCGTCATGGTGAAGGCCATCCGTGTTCTGGGTCACGACCGCAGCCAGGTGGCCCGATTGCTCGAGGCCGGCGAGCGCGTAGTGCCCAGGGTTCGGCTCGGCGGCGAGGACGGCCGGCCCGCGCTCGCGCGCGACCGACCAGTAAGCCTGCGGATCCTTCATGAAGGTGTCGATGCTCGCGACCTTGATCGGGTCGTAGTGCGTCCACAGGCCGCCGGCGCCTCGAAACGTCGGGATGCCGCTCTCCGCCGAGATGCCGGCGCCGGTCAGGGCGACGGCCCGGTGGGCGCCGGCCAGCAGCCTGGCGGCGCGGTGAACGCTCACCCTGGCTCGACTTCCATATGCGCCTTCCATAATGCGGATCGTGAATCGCCGGCTGGCAGTCGTGGCCGCGATCGCGGCGCTGCTCATGCTTGCCGCGGCCGGCACGTCGGCACTGCTCGCGGGACGTGCGCCGAGCCGGGTGCTGCTGACTGTGTTCGTCGGCGCGGCGGAGGTTGCGCACGGTGCCGCGGCGGCCGAGCCTGCGCGCAGTGGGGACATGCTGGAGGACGGCGACTCGATCACCACCAGCGCCGACGGCAAGGCTTCGCTGACATATCCGGACGGCAGCGTGACACGGCTCGACTCGAGCACCAGCGTTCTCGTCCACGTAACGCAATCGGGCGCGTCGCTGCGGACTCACCTCGTCCAGATGGCCGGCCTGACGTGGAATTCGGTCAAACACCTTCTCGGCGGGAGCACTTTCCAGGTCAGCGGCCCCAACAGCAGCACCGCGGAGGTCCGCGGCACGCGATTCGGGTTCTACGTCGAGCACGACGCCGCGGGCAGTCCGGTGATCTGGATCGACGTCTACGACGGAACCGTCGGAGTCAAGGGTGCGGTGGGCGGCGAGATCCTGGCCACTGCCGGCCAGCGCGTCACCGTGCGCACGCAAGCCGCGCCGACACAGCCCGTTCCGATCCCAGACGCAGACCTCCGCCTGTCGTTCACCGTGTTCAACCAGACCATCGAGGCGGTCGTCGGGACGCCCTCGACGTTCGAGTCGGGCACTCT
>Ga0070730_10001300_pt1 | contig 24247 bp, 25 predicted proteins | sample Coa_R1_3_FD_66447 | JGI IMG/M metagenome (GOLD analysis project Ga0070730, IMG submission 66447) | Surface soil microbial communities from Centralia Pennsylvania, which are recovering from an underground coalmine fire - Coalmine... | ecosystem: Environmental > Terrestrial > Soil > Unclassified ... | reverse complement strand
GCAATCCCTCAACTGCATCCCAACCCCCCACCTCTGCGGCTTCCCCGACGCCACCAACACCGGTATGAGCAATCCCAACCTGCCGCGGGTGAATGGTACCGACTGTACGGTTACCAGTGCCACGGCCATCACGGTCATTAGTGGTGACTGTAATATCAATAAGTCAGGTACCTTCAGTAACCTGGATATTAGTGGCGCCCTCAACATCAATGCAGATAACGTGACGGTAACCAACGCCCGTATCCGCGGCGAAGGCGGTGACGGCGGCTGTCTGTGTGGCAGCCACGATACCCTCACCGACGCCGAACTCGGTGGCGGTGCCAACGGCACCACCTTTACCGGTGTCGGCAGTGGCCTGTATTCTGGTGGTAACCAGAATACCCACAACCTCATCCAACGGGTGAACATCCACCACACCGACGACGGGCTCCGCCTGGATGGTGGTACGGTCGTAGAAGACAGCTACATCCATGACCTCAGTAGTGGCTTAAACGGCTCCCACAGCGACAACTCCCAAAGCTGCCAAGGCACCTACTTCTCGTTCATCCACAATACCTTCTTCGGCGGCAACAACGACCCCATCTTCCTCCAAGGTGGCGACTGTGGCGGTAATGACGCCCTCTTCTTAGACCACGTCCTGGTCGACGACAACCTCCTGACCAGTCTCCACGAACCGGATAACATCTCCGGCTATGGCATCAGTATTGGCCGTGGCAGAAACATTACCATTACCCGTAACCACTTTGACCGTGGCTGGCAAGTAACCCCCATTGGTGTCTACCTCAGCAACACCCTCGTCCAGGACCAAACCACCCTCACCCCCACCACCGCTAGCAACTGGGCGAGCCTGGGGAATATCTATGATGATAATGGGGCGGCTATTGGGTTTCCGGGGAATTAAGTAGGAGGTACTAATGAGTGAGAGGACCAGCGGCAATGCTCACGCCCTGGCCCTCTGTCCCAACAGAGGTAACTCTGCTATACTTTACTCCAACGGGCGCCCGTAGCTCAGCGGATTAGAGTACTTGGCTTCGAACCAACTTTTCTTGTTACAATCTTTACATGGCTTATAAGGATATGAAGACAGGAAAGCGGCGAGCAGACAGCACTATCTTGCCAATAAACAAAAATACCTTGAGCGTAATGTCCGGTACAGGAGGGAAATCAAGGACTTTGTAAAAAATCTGAAAGAGGCTGCACCTTGTAAAGATTGTGGTATTAGCTACCCATACTATGTGATGGATTTTGACCATATAGATAAAGGGACTAAAATTAACGATGTAAACTATCTATCATCAACCGGAAGAGTCGGTACTTTAAAAAAAGAAATTGCAAAGTGCGAGATAGTATGTGCGAATTGTCATAGAGAGCGCACATATCAGCGTTTAAAATTAAGCTCCCTTAGCTCAGCGGATTAGAGCGTCTGTCTTCGGAACAGAAGGTCGTAGGTTCGAATCCTGCAGGGAGTACCATAACTTTGTATCCATTATTTACGATATGTTGACGTGTTAAAATAGGCGAATGGACTCCCACACAACTTCCCAACCAGACCTCGATATCGAACAGATTATCCGTGACTATTTGCCGGACGTGGTGCATATGTCGCTCGCCACGTGCAAGGACAACAAACCATGGGTCTGCGAGGTACATTTTGCGTACGACGACGGCTACATCTGTATTTCCGCTCGCTGGCTTCACGCCGCCACAGCCAAGAGCTCGCTGCCAACCCGTTTGTGGCGGGTAATATCGTCCGGCAGTTTGCACTGGGGGAGCCGGTAGTCGGCGTGTACTTTGAGGGTACCGCCCAACAGTTGACCCATGAGGCGGATCAACAAACCGCAGCAGCGTGCATCAAAGAGCGATTACGTGCAGACGACAGCATCGTGCAAGAGGCCAAAGATCCGGCCGGGCATCAATTTTATAAAATTACCGTCACCAATTGGTATGTGTTTGGAAAATTCAACACCGAGCGCGGCCAGAAATACCAGCTTAGCTGGGGCACGCCGAATTAGCTGCTGTACGATTGATACACCCGGAGCAGCGGTACGGAGAAACCGCGATAGCAATTACTGACAGACGCGCATAACCGGCTGACCGTTTTGCCCCCGCCCTCTGCTACAATAATGGCTATGCCCACTATTTCGACTTTTGCCGAAGCAAATGCCGCGCTCCAAGCCTATTGGCCGACCAACATATCGACACGCGCGGTGTATTCGCTCGACTACATGTTCGACCTTATGGAGTACATCGGCAACCCGCAGGACAAACTCAAGGTGGTGCACGTGGCGGGTACCTCGGGCAAAACTTCGACGACGTACTACATTGCCGCGCTGCTCCATGCCGCGGGCAAAAAAGTTGGCCACACCGTTTCACCTCATGTCGACGAAGTGAATGAGCGGGTGCAAATCAACCTGGTGCCATTGCCAGAGGCCGAATTTTGCAGCGAACTCGCGGCGTTCCTGAGCCTGGTTAAAAAAAGTAAGATCCAGACCACTTATTTTGAAGTATTGGTGGCCTTTATGTACTGGGAATTTGCCCGCCAAGGCGTTGATTATGCGGTGGTAGAAGTGGGGCTTGGCGGACTTCTCGATGGCACGAATGTGGTAAAACGCGAAGACAAAGTTTGCGTGATTACCGACATCGGCATGGATCACATGAAATATCTCGGGAACACCATCGGCGAAATCGCCGCGCAAAAAGCGGGCATTATCCAGCTGCATAACAAAGTATTTTGCTACCGCCAGGGCAGAGAAGTGATGGCCGCATTTGAGTCGCGTGCCGCTCAAAAACAGGCCGACCTGCAGGTGCTCGAACCCGCGCCCGTGGACACAAGTTTGCGTTTTTTGCCGCTGTTTCAGCAACGCAATTTTGGGTTGAGCTTGGAGGTCGCGCAGTATGTGTTAGACCGCGATGGGGTGCCGCCGCTGTCCGACGAAGCGGTGGTGCAGGCTGCGCACACCTATATACCTGGCCGCATGGAAACCATAGCGCTGCCCGATGGCAAGACGTTGGTGCTCGACGGCGCCCACAACAAACAAAAGCTGGAAGCGTTGGCGCACAGCATGAAGGCTCGCTACGGACGGACGCCCATTGCCGCGCTGGTCAGTTTTGTAGCTGGCCGCGAAGATCGCGTCGAGCCGGGCGTGCAAGTGCTTGCCGGGCTCACCGACCATATCATTATTACTACCTATGCCGCCAGCCAGGACACGCCTCATGCTTCGGTTGACCCGCAAGAAATTGCCGACGCCTGCGCCCAAGCCGGCTTTACACGCTACGAAATCATCCCTGACCTTCGGGCGGCATATGCCGCGCTGCTGCAGCGCCCCGAGGAAGTTCTGCTCATCACCGGATCGTTCTATATGCTCGGCCACATACGGCCGCTTGTTAAACCAGCTTTGCAGCAAAAGGAGGGCTAATGCTATACAACATGACACCGCAAAAGCACGGTTTGGGATGGTTGCCGGACGTACCCGACCAACGCGACATTATCTTTAGGCCGGCGGTTTTGCCAAAACTGGAGCTGCTGCCCGACGAAATCGACCTGCGTGCGGCGTGTCCGGCTATCTATAATCAGGGCCAATTGGGCAGCTGCACTGCCAACGCCATTGGTGCGGCCTTCGACTTTGACCGTCACAAAGAAGGCGGCGGTTTCATGATGCCCAGCCGCCTGTTTATTTATTACAACGAGCGGGATATGGAAGGCACGGTAGCAACCGACGCCGGCGCCAGTCTCCGTGACGGTATCAAAAGCCTGAAAACAATAGGCGTGGCGCCCGAACGCGAGTGGCCTTACGATATCGCTCGGTTCACCGAAAAACCGTCAGCCCAATGCTACACCGACGCCGAGAAAAACCAGGCCCTCCAATATCAGCGCATTACCACGCCGCACGATTCGCCGCTGAGCGATATGTTCGCCTGCCTACAGGAAGGCTACCCGTTTGTAACCGGCATCAGCGTATACGAAAGTTTTGAGAGTGACGAAACGGCCCGCACCGGCATCATTCCTATTCCCGCACCGCACGAAAAATTGTTGGGCGGCCACGCGGTTCTGGTCGTTGGCTACAGAAGGACCGAGGAGCAGTTTATCTGTCGCAATTCATGGGGAACCGAGTGGGGTGACCAAGGCTATTTTTATCTGCCATTCGGCTACCTTGCAGATAAAGGGCTAGCCAATGATATGTGGGTAGTAAAGACTGTCGAAGTCTAACTACTTCAATATGGCGTTCACGATAATTTTACGCAGCCAGTGATGTTTTTTCGGTTGCGTGTCTTTGTCATTACTCATAGTAGATCTCCTGTCTCCCAAGTTACCTACTCAGTATAGCGCCGGCCCATGAGGCGGGCTAGGAGATAGATTACAAAACTACAGCTGGCGATGCACACGCTCGCTTTAATGCGGTCGAAGGCGAGGCTGACGAGTAAACCACCGTCGCTGGCAACGACAGCAAACAATACGGAGAGCGCGGTAACTTTTAGGGGTGACGCGCTCAACCGGGTGGCCGCGGCCGCGGGCGTGATCGCCAGGCTTAACACCAGCAGCGTGCCGACAATTTGCGCCGCCGCCGTGACCGTCAGCGCCAGGATAAAGAGGAACAGGAGGCCCAGCAAACGCACTGGTACGCCCTTGGCCCGGGCCACTTCCGGATCGACCGAAGCAAATAACAGCGGCCGGTACATGAAGAGCATCGCGCCGCCGGTGAGCAATCCTACGATGGTCAACGTGACCAGTTGGCCAGTACTCACGCCAAAAATATATCCAAACAGGATATTGGTGGCCTCCGCCGCAAACCCGTGGTAAAAGCTCAACAGCAGTACGCCAACGGCGAGACCAAACGCCAAAATAACGCCAATGGATGCGTCCCGCTCGCGTTCGCGGTTGCCGAGTGTGCCAATGAGGGCGGCAACAATAATTGCCCCGGCGAACGCTCCGGCTACCGGATTGCCGGCTACCACCAGCCCGCCGGCTGCACCGGTAAAGGCCAGCTCGCTAGTGCCGTGTACTGCAAACGCCATGCCGCGCATCACCACGAATGAGCCGATGAGGCCGCAGGCGAGCGCGACGAGCGTTGCAGCCAACAGCGCGTGCTGTACGAACGGTTGCGCCAAGTAGGTGACGAGCGTGTTCATACTCCCTCCTCGCTGTGCATGTGGTGGGGCTCGGCCGGCACATTGTCGCTGACAACCACAACGCGGCCGCCGACGCGCAGAACCTCTACCGGAGCGCCGTATAGCTCGCTGAGGGTTTGGCTGGTCAGAATCGTATCAGGAGGGCCCACCTTCCACTTTCCGTCGACAATGTAGAGTATCCGATCCACATAGGGCAGGATGGGGTTAATCTCGTGCGTAACAAATACGACCGCCGCACCGCGAGTACATTCGCGGTGGATAAGTTTGCTGATTGTCTGCTGGGAACCAGGGTCGAGCGACAGCAATGGCTCGTCACACAGCAGAAGCCGCGGATTGCCAATGAGCGCCTGGGCAATACGCAGCCGCTGCTGCTCGCCACCAGAGAGTGCGCCGATAGGCCGATGGGCGTAGCGCTGTGCGCCCGCACGGTTAAGCGCATGCTCGATAGTGGCACGCGTTTGGGCGGTGTAGAGCGGCAGCCCCCATCTGTTGCCGGTAAGGCCCAGGCCCACCAGGTCGTAGCCTCGCAGCGGCAGCGAAGCATCAAAAGCACGCTGTTGCGGCACATATCCAACGGCCGGATTGCCGCGACGCACCGGCTGGCCATCGATATATACCGATCCGCGGTGGAGTTCCTGCATGCCGAGTAATACTTTTAAGAGACTGCTTTTCCCTGCTCCATTCGGTCCGAGTACGGCCAAAAACTCGCCCGGCTGCACCTCGAGGTCAAGTGCCCGCCAGACAGTATGCGCCCCAAAACTGAGCGTTGCGGCGCAAAGGCTGGCGATAGGTGCACTGCTGGTCGGGCTGATGTTCTGCTTCATTGCTGTAGGGCGTGCAGCAGTTCGTCCAGCTGCGCTTGTTGCCACTCCTGAAACGAATGATATTGGCGGGGGAGCGTTTCGGTGACCGGCACCACGGGGATACCGGTTTGGGCCGCAAGCGTGCGGATGTGCTCAGTTGCCGGGCTGGTCGCCTGTGCGTTGTAAAGCAGCGCCCGAATCCGTTTATGCACGATGAGCGCCTGCATGTTACTTTGGTCGCTTGCACTGGGCTCATTGCCCTCTTCGATGCTACGGGCAAAACCAGGCGGAGTCTGTACACTGAGCCCAGCATCGGCGAGCACATAGCCCGGAACACGTTCCGTATATGCCACCGGGCTGCCGGCAAACTGCGTTTTTATCTGACCGAGCGTTGTGAGCGACGGCTGCAAAGCAGTGTCGAATTGCTGTAGGTTATGCGTAAATAATGCAGCGTCGGCAGGGTCGGCCCGTGCCAGCGCTTGCTCAAAGACCTGCGCAACAGCAGGGATGCGGGGCAAATCGTACCACAGGTGCGGGTTGGCTGTTGGGCCGCGGACTTGCAAACTATCGGCTACCGTCAGAACCGTACGACTGCTATTCGGGTTGGCGCGCAGCAGCTTGGTCATAAAATCGTCATATCCCAGGCCATTGCTCACAACGATATTGGCTTTCGAGAGTGCCAGCGCATCGCGCGCGTTCGACTCGTAAAGATGCGGGTCGTCGTTCGGATTGGAAATAATAGACGTTACCGTAACCTTATCACCGCCGATCTGCCGGATAATATCCCCCCAAACGTTTTCCGCCGCTACCACCTGTACTTTCGTGTTCGCCTGCTGGTGCACGCCAAATATGGCGAGACCGACCACGGTGATAACAAACAGGCTCGCGGCAATGCTGCCGATCATCCATATCCGCTTCATAGCTATAGCCTAGGCGGTAGACGTATAAATTGCAAATGTGTCGCAAAAACTATTCAAATTGCTACAAGGTTTTAGCCGGGTCGGCTTGCGGTTTCTGCGCAGCGCCGTAAAATCGTCGTTTAATAAGTTGTGCGCAGACCAAATAAACGAGTACCACACCAAAGAGTGCCAGCACCTGAGGGGTTTGCAGCGCCCCAAAATGGAACAGGCGGCGTACGGGCAACAGTACCGCCAACGCGGCCACCAGACAAATGAACAGCGTGCTGAGCACCAACGAAATTGCCGGCCTGCTCTGTATAAAGGGCCGGAACCGTGTCCGTATCACGTACACGACGAGCACCTGCGTCATAATAGATTCCAAAAACCATCCGGCCTGGAAACTTCCCTCATGCGCATGAAAGACGAGAAGCAGCAGGCCGAAGGTTATAAAGTCGAAACACGAGCTAAGCAAGCCATACGACCACATGAATTTTTTAATATCCCGAATGCTGAGCCGCCGCGGCTTTAGGATCTCGGATTCGTCGACGTTATCGAGCGGAATAGTGAACTGCGAGCTGTCGTACAAGAGGTTATTCAATAAAATTTGAGTCGCCAGCATGGGCAAAAATGGCAGGAATAAACTCGCGCCGGCCATCGAAAACATATTGCCGAAGTTGCTACTGAGGCTCATGCGCAAATACTTCATGGTGTTGGCAAAAGTCCGCCGCCCTTCGCTGATGCCGTTGGTAAGCTCCAGCAGGCTTTTGCGCAGCAAAATAAAATCGGCGGCATCCTTGGCTACGTCCACTGCGTTGTTCACTGACACGCCGACGTCGGCGGCACGCAGGCTTGGCGCATCATTAATGCCATCGCCCATGTACCCAATCACGTGTCCGTTTTGCTGCAAGGCCTGAATGATTTGCAGCTTTTGCTCGGGGTTTACGCGCGCAAAAATAGTCGTGGCCTCGACCTTTTGGATTACTTCGCGCGCGCTCATCCGGGCTAATTCGTCACCCGTAATAACCCCCTCTACCTCCAGCCCGATATCGCGGGTGATCTTTTCGGTCACCAGAGCATTATCGCCGGTAATGATCTTAATAGCGATGCCCATTTGTTGCAGCCGGTGCAGTGTTTCGGTGACCGACTCGCGGGCCGGATCCAAAAACGCCAAAAAACCCTGGAACTGCAGGCCGGCCTCATCGCTCGGTTCGTAGCGCTTTTCGGTGCCGATCTCTTTGGTGGCAAGCGCCAGCACGCGGAATCCGTCGCTGCTTAAACGGTCGTACGTTTCTTTGATGAGCTGGCGGTAATGCTCGGTAAGGTGCGTGGTCGTGTCATCGTAGCCGGTGCAAATTTTGAGCACCTCTTCCGGCGCGCCTTTCACAATAAGAAAACGGCGTTTATCTTCGCGGTGATGCACCACGACTGCCTCGCGCTTGCGTTCAAAGTCGAACGGGATTTCGTCGATCTTTTTGTAGGCCTGCACATTCAGGTGCTTAAACGCCATGACGGCCATGTCGAGCGGATTCTGAAAGCCGGTCGAGAACAGGCTTGCCAGGTAGCCATATAACAGCACGCGTTCGCTTTGCTGGTTTTTGCCGTCCACATATTTGACCAGCGCAATCTTGTCTTCGGTGAGCGTACCGGTTTTGTCGGTGCAGAGCACATCCATACTCCCGAAGTTTTGAATAGCCGACAATTGCTTTACAATGACACCTTCTTTGGCCATGCGCAGCGAACCCTTTGTAAGGTTGAGCACGATAATGAGCGGCAGTAATTCCGGCGTGAGCCCCACGGCCAGCGCCAGGCTAAACAGCACCGACTCTAAAATATCGCGGTGGAACAGTACGTTCACCAAAAACACGAAGACCACTAAAAACGAAGTTATTTTAACAATAAGCAAGCTGAAGTCTTTAATTTCGCGTTCGAATTCGGTTAGCCGTTTGGTAGATTGCAGCGCCGCGGCAATATGCGAGAATTTGGTGTGCTTGCCGGTTTGAGTAACGCGCATGACCCCCTCGCCGCTGACCACGCCGCTGCCCATAAATACTTCGGCTCCCAATGGTTTTTGTTGGGGGAACGATTCGCCGGTGAGGGCCGCTTCGTTGGTGAACAAATCTTTGCCGTCGATAATCTCGCCATCGGCGGGAATAACCTTGCCCGCACTCAGGCGCACGACGTCGCCCGGCACGAGCTCACTCACCGCGACCTCCACCACCCGTCGGTCGCGCACCACTTCGGCATGGACACGCACCTTGTCTTTCAACGCTTCGGCGGCCTGCTCCGAACGGTAGGTGTTAAAAAAGTCGAGCCCAACGCTCAGTAGAATAATGGTGGCGATGATAAAAAAGCTGGCTTTATCGCCAAAAAACAGCGACAGCGTTGCCGCCAGCAGTAAAATGACCACCAGCGGATTTTTAAATCGCGCCAAAAATGCCAGCACCGCCCGGCTCTTGTGCGGCTCCTCGAACACATTCAGGCCATACTGCGCCTGCAACTGCCGGACCTTAGCCGACGACAGGCCGTTCATACTATCCATACCGCTTATTGTAGCAAGCCTGGCCCTATGCGGAGTAAAATAAACCTATGAAATCCCGCACAACAACCAAACACTCGTCCCCCCGCAAGAGAACCGTAAAAGCTGCAAGCTCCAAACAGCAAGCCCCCGCCGCTCCGGTTGTCCAAGGCGTTATCGAATCTAAAACAGTTACTCCCGGCCAGGTCCGCATGTTGCGGGCCTTTGCGGCCTTCTGGGCTGCCATTGCCCTGCTCGGACTCGTCTGGGTGCTGTGGTTTAACCTTGCCCTTCCGAGCATTCACACCGCACATCACGATTCCCGAGCCGCATTGTCGGCGGTCATTGGCGTGCCCGCCGTGTTTATATTGGTCTTGAGTTACGCAATTTTTAAGTCCCAGGTGCGGCAGCAATACCGGCTGTTCGTCACTTTTTTAGGTGCGCTTGTGAGCCTGCTTGTGCTGGCGGCTCCCATTGCCTCACTTTTTATTATGATCCTCACCGGGCTGGTGTTGTTCTACGGGACCCGCGACATAACATCCCGCCGATCCTAGAGCCGGGCAGCGGGCAACTACCTTTTGCATAAGTGCGCCGAGCTGTTCAAGCTCGGCAGGGTTAAGCGCCGTCAGCAAGTAGCTGTCGCTAGAAAGCGTTTGCAAGATAGCGTCGCGCACGGCAATGCCTTTCGGCAGCAGGTGCAGCAGCTTTACGCGCCGATCGCTGGGGTTTTCCTGCCGGGCAATCAGCCCTTTGTGCTCCAGTCCGTCTACCAACCCGGTGATATTCGACGCATCGCAGTTAAAGAATGCAACCAGGCTGCTCATGGACCGCGGTGCGGTGTCTTCACTCATAATAAAAAGGGTGAGCGCCTGCATACCCGTTAGGTCGTGCATGCCGGCGATCTGCGCGAGCTGTTGTTTACTGCCCAGCAAAAAATGGAATAACGAAGTAAAGAGCGGACTAAGTAGAGCGGGACGACGAGCGGTTTTCATAAAATAGTTGACTTCCTCAACCATTGAGTTTTACAATCGTTGGTATTGTTATTGTAAAACACAAGCCTTCAAATTGAAAGGAGCTGTATGACCGATAAACACCGAGGCCACTGGATTATCCTCATATTGTTAGCGCTCGCCCAGTTTATGGTTGTGCTCGACTCCTCTATTGTAAACGTGGCGCTGCCGGCACTAGAGCGTTCGCTGCATTTTAGCACCACCAATTTGCAGTGGGTGATTACCGCCTACACCTTGGCATTTGGCGGCTTTTTGTTGCTGGGCGGCCGCGCGGCCGACCTTTTCGGCCGGCGCAAAACCTTTCTTGCCGGCGTGGCGTTTTTCGTGCTCGCCAGCTTGGCCGACGGCTTGGCTACCAATAGTGGCATGTTGATTGGCTTGCGCGCGGTGCAGGGCTTGGCAGCGGCATTTATGTCGCCCGCCGCGCTTTCTATTGTGCTTATTACCTACCGCGAAGGACACGAGCGCAACATTGCACTCTCGGTGTGGGGTGCGGTGGCCTCCGGTGGTGCGGCCGCAGGCGTATTGCTCGGCGGGGTGATTACCGAATATCTGGGCTGGCGCTGGAACTTCTTCATTAACGTCCCGGTCGGGCTGGCAGTGTTGGTGGGCACCTACCGCATGGTGCCGAAGCACGAATCAGAGGAAACACACAACAGCCTCGATCTTCCCGGCGCGGTATCGGTAACCGCCGGATTGATGCTGCTGGTGTACGGCCTGGTAAAAGCACCAATGTACGGCTGGACGAACCACTCCACGCTCCTTCTCTTAGGCTCCAGCGCCGCACTGCTGGTGTTCTTCGTGCTGAACGAGCTGCGCGCCAAGCACCCGCTTGTGCCGTTCTCTATTTTCAAAATCCGTAACGTATCGGGCGCCAACCTTACGATGCTCCCGCTCATCGCCGCCTTGTTCTCGACATTCTTCTTTAGCTCGCTGTACGTGCAGATGGTGCTGCACTACTCGCCGGTTCGCACCGGATTGAGCTTTTTGGTGATGCCGGTGGTGCTGGGCATTGCGGCAACGAACGCACCGCGCCTTATTAAAAAATTCGGCTACAAAAAAGTAGTGACCGTGGCGCCGTTTTTCGTAGCCATCGGGCTGTTTATGCTCGGCCATGTGCCGGTACACGGCAACTATTTTACCGATATTATGCCGGCGCTCATCATCATGGCGGGTGGCATGGGCTTTAACTTTGTCGGCATTACCATTGCCGCTACTTCCGGCGTACCTGGACGGCAGAGCGGCTTGGCTTCGGGCCTGCTTAATACCTCGCAGCAAATCGGCGGCGCGCTCGGCTTGGCCATTTTGAGCGGTGCGGCAGCCGCAGCGTCGTCCCACTACTTTATGCATCACCCGGTGGCAACGCAGCTCGGGGTGACGACGGCGCAGGTGCACGGGTTCCACGTGGCATACTACATCGCCAGCGGCTTTGCACTGGGCGCATCGGCTATGGCCGCCCTCATCATCCGCCAGCAAAAGTCGCCGGCTGCCGAAGATGGCGCCGTCGTTACTGCCGGCTAGTAGACGCGCCAACGATATTGAGGACCTCTCGGAAGTCGCTCACAATGTGGGTCGGTTGGTGGGCCTTTAACTTGCTGATGTCATAAAACTTGGCATGCTCCGGTGGGAAAAAGAGTATCGAATCGATGCCGGTATTTTGTGCGGCAGCCAGGTCTTTATCGGAGTCACCAATCATTACCGCGGCAGTTTTGTCACCGCCCAGTAGCTCCAGCGCTTTCTCGAGCGGTTCAGGATCGGGTTTGTGCTTTTTCGTGTCCTCGTTGGCAATCAGTACGTCAAAGTAATGCACCATATTAAATTTTGTGAGGATATGCTCAATATTCTCGCGCAGCGATGTCGTAATGAGCGCTGTCTTTTTGCCCCGTTCACGCAGCCCTTCCAATACTTCGAGCGCGTCAGGGTAGAGTTCGACCGCGGGCAAGTTTTTCTTGGCGATGGCGTCTATCTCCCAGATGGTCGTGTCGATATCTTGTATGCCCCACTCGGCAAAGCGTTCGGTAAAGACGCCGAAGGACAGGGCAATCTCTTCGTCGGATGGCGTTACACCGCGCTTCGCGAGCGGGACTTTACAAGCCTCCAGCCAGACATCGAGCGTCTTCGCCAGGTTCCCGTCCCAGTCGAGCAAAATGTATGCGTATTGCTTCACGGATGTATCATACTACGATCGAGCCGAACGTTTCATATGCCTGCCGACGAAAATAGCGCAAACGACCGAAATGTTAGCCATGAAGATGTAGAGCGGGTAAGACATGAGAGTGAGATTGTATCTGCCGACCGAGATGAGGGCGAGGATACTGGCGATGCTTACGAGCAGCCACATGGTGTAGGTTTCGGACGCCGGGTCCTCGAACGTTTTCCATACTGTCAGTATGGTGCCGGCCGCATCAATACCCATCGTAATCAGCAGCGCATAGAGTGCATTGTGTGTAAAATGCCAAAGCAGCAACCCTACGGCAGCGATTATAAGTGCGGCTACGTCTCGTCGTTTGAGGCCGCCAACGCCAAAATGTAAGGACAACAAAAGGACAGTTAGCGCCCCGAGGCTGTCGAGACCGGTGAGCCACAGCGATTGTGTCGCGCCTTTGGCGAGCTGGGAAAAGAAGGCGATGCCCGCGAGCACTACCCAAATAAGCCAGGAAGCGCGCTCGGGTTTAACCCGATGACGCAAAATATCGCGGGCGTACGGTATGTAACTTATGCCCGCAAGAATGCCAGCCAGCAAACCAATAAAAGCCATCATGCAACTATCTTAGCAGACACTGGTTGGCAACTACAGCTTCGGTGGGGCGAGCGGTGTTTGCGCAAAGTCGAAGCAGTCACTCATATCGCTGGCGTTCGCGTCCCGGTTGTTAATGGCGGGCAGGCCGGACTGCTTTTCGCAAAAACGCAAAAGCGAAACATGCGAATGCTGTTGTTTGGAGATATAGCCCGGTTTGGCATACGGACTCACTACCAGGCAAGGTACGCGCGGGCCGTAGCGGAATTGAGTGCCATCTTTCCATGTTTCTACTTCGGGCGGGGGTACGTGGTCGTACCAACCGCCCCAGTCGTCCCACGTAATGAATATGGCGCATTTGTCCCACAGGCCGCCCTTCACCACGGCTTGTAATTGCCGCACCGTCCATTCCATGCCGTGAGTAATATTGCCGGGCGGATGCTCACTGAGGTCGCCGAACATCGTGTTCACCTCGGCGGCATACAGCCACGAAACAGCCGGCAACGTGCCAGCCTGCGCGTCTTTTATGAATTGTTCGGAGCTGACCGAGTGTGGTGATTTTTTGAGCTGCTTGATGTACTGGAAGGCATACCCGCCGTAGTTTTTCCACGTAAGGCTGGCCTGTTCCAGCAGCGCGGGCAGCGACGGGAGGTCAAACGTGGTGGTGGCATGTTTGCTATCCTGTTCGCTGGTGGTATGAATGTTATCGACCACGGGCGAGTCGGCCGTGATGAGCATGAGATGATTCGGTGTAGACGGGCCGGCCACGTCGGTAAAATAATTGTCGCACAGTGTAAACTCGCGGGCCAGCTTCCAGTACGCCGGCAGATCGGCTTTCGTGTACTGCTGACGGACCGCTTTTTGGGCGAATTGCAGCCACGCCTCGTGCGTGTGCGGGTGGTCCGAGGCCGGCGGATTCGGCGCTTTGGCTAAGGTTGCATCGCCATTTACTCCCGGAAACCGGCCAAAGTAATTATCGAAGGTGTGGTTTTCTTTTACGATGATAATCACGTGCTCTATCTGCTGCGCCATACGTTATCGCCTGCTTACACCTGTATCATAGCGGGCCACATGCTCGCGCAGAGCGAATAATCTTACAGACGTTTATAAACTTTAAGGTAATATGCTAATCTTACCTTGGCAGACCAATTATGACCCTATCGAGACGAACAAAATTGAACGCTTTTCGTCTGGCTACGCTTGGCGGAGCACTGCTGATGTGTAGGGGTATATATAACATGGCATCTACGTTCAGTGCGGACGGCCTGCATGGGGCGGGACTGCTCGTGGCGGGTATAGCAGTGAGCATACCCTCCGCGCTCGTCATGACCTACCTAGAGCATAGGCGCGACCCGGCCCTGGAACGTCAAAAAATCGAGGTCGAAACGCTGGCGAAATCTGCCCCATCCGCCAGCCGCGGAGAAACGCAGGCTCAGAAGAAGGTGCCGTGAGCCTTGCGACCCGGTGCCCTAACTCGAAGAAGCGCCTCTTACTTGCCTAGTAGTGATACCTGCAAGCTATAACGCAAATCGCATTTTCGTCCACCAAGTAGACCAAGCGATGTTCATCGTTCATCCTGCGCGACCAAGTGCCCGAGAGGTCGCCGCGCAGTGCTTCTGGTTTCCCGATTCCGGACATAGGGTGGCGTTGACAATCTTTCAGCAACTGGTTGATCTTTTTCAGCAGCTGCTTATCGTGTGTTTGCCAGTAGAGGTAATCTTCCCATGCTTCGGGGGTAAAAATCAGCTTGCGGCTCATCTAGATCTCAGTAAGTTTGCGCTCCTCGGTCTGGCCCGCCCGCGCTTTCTTAATAGATTGCCGTAAGCGGCTAGCATTAGCCGGACTACGCAGTAAGTAGTCGGTCTCTGCGTAGGAGTTGAACACGTCGAGAGGCAACACTACCACAGAAACACTGTCGGAGCGTGTCACTACCAACGGTTCTTGATCCTGGTCGATCTCATCGACAAAACGCTTTATTTCTTTTCGGAATTTCGATATAGAGGCGATCTTCATTTTGTACTGCTCCTTGTACAAAATATTGTACAACTATCGTGCGTCCGATGTCAACGGCGAAACAGCACAGTGCAACCCGGCTTACGCTTCAAGCAGTTTCCGCAGCTCCTCGACATTGGGGAAGAGCGCAACCTGTTTCATCTCTTCGGGTGTAAAGAAGCGCAATTCCTCACACTCGTCTGATGGCGTAAATTGTAGGTTATTCAGTTTGATCTCGTATATAACATTGGCAATGTAGTATTCGGAATCGAGGCGCTTGCACGCCACAAAATACTTTGGCGACGGCGAAACGTACGTGACCGTCAGGCCGGTCTCTTCGGCAATCTCGCGCTTTAAGCAGGCGATGGGATCTTCGCCGTGATCGAGCCCGCCGCCGAGCATTTCCCACTTTCCGTTGTCCTCCCGACTCAGCAGCAGGCGGCCCTGGCCATCAGTAACAACACCCTTCACGCTTACCCGGTAATAGTTCTGGTGATTCATCCCACCATCATAAACAATGAACCCCTTAAAACAAAGAAATGATACTACGCATCAGCGCCTGCGTCATAATCAAGAGATCACCACTCCGGATCGGTCTAAAACGGCTGTCGAATGATTGTTTTTAATTTTTCTGGAGCTGTGCGGCGAGGGTCGCTCAAATATATTTCGTGGTGATGCTTGCTTCTAGCGGTTAGCTGACCACCTTGCTCCTTGATGAATGCGTGCAATTGCTGGATTGTCGGTTCCTCGCCAGCATACGGACCAATGTACAGGATTTGTGCCGCCCGCCCCTCGTCGTATGGCGCAAAGCGCAGTTTGTCTAAAGACGGAGAGTGTTTCTTCTCTCTAACTTGCTGTACCGCCTGCTTGTATATATCTTCTGTTATGATGTCGGGCTGCATAATCATTGCCGTCCACAGCCAATCGTTCTTATTGCTAGCACTAAAATTCTCCATATTTTTAGTCCACCACAAACCCTCGAGAGGCATAACGCCAAAATCTTTGCCATATTTGATTTTGTTGATGAATTTTATCGCATAGGCGACAGGGTAGAGGCACTGGATCGCATCGCTGTATTCCTTGCCAGTATTCGGATCACCTTTGCCATCCACCATGATAAAGTTCATTGTCGGCACCTGTACGATAACAATCTTGCCAGCTTTCGCACTATACAAATGCTTAAGTTCTTGCTTGTAGTCCGTTTTGTCGACCTTTTCCATAGTGTCCACTTTCATTAAAACTTTGCGCCTATAGAATTTTCTACGCAATGACTATGGTCACAAGAATAAGCTGGCCACCCAGGGCTTAATGGCCCACCACGCGCGATCTGTCGAAGTTATTGCAGCTAGGCCTTGCTCATCCTCGACAGAATGAGCCGGATGGTTTTGGGTGTCCGGCTCGTAATATCTTTGCCGAATTGTTTTTCCAGCCAAGCCATATAATCGGGCGTTTTACCGCTCGTTAGGTCAACCGAACCGTACACGGCATTATCGGTACTGCCCATAAGCGTGTAGGGTTTGCCGTCTGGCGTAAAAGGCAACTTTACATGGAGTGTGGGCGCATGCCGGAAGAAGGTAATTAAAAGATACATTGCTTTGTTGTGGGATTGCTCGATGCCTTTAAAGGGGTCCAAGCCGATGAGGCTTTGGAGCTCTGCTTCGCTTCTTATGATGACGCTTCTGTTGAACCCTAGTTTTTGTGGCAGGGCGTTTTCGATGCGTTCGGCCAGCGCCTCCTCGTCGCTATCCGGACTCTCAAATATGATGTTCCCGCTCGCCAGCACCACCTGGACGCCGGTAAAACCGAGCCCTCCAAAGAACTGTTTAAATTTTTCGCCCGTCATATTAGGATTACCCGGCCCAATCCCTCGCAACATGGCGGCATACTTCGTCATGGTTTTAATATAGCAAAAACTCCCCGCTTCGGGGGATTGTATGCATAAGGGAAGTTCAGAGTTTTTTCAAGCGTAATGCCGCAAGACTAATTGCTGCAATGCTTTGACAATCAGTAATCTCGCCGAATTTAATCATCAAAAGCACTTTATCAAGGGGAATTTTTTCGTGCGCCGTGATGCCTTCTTCGGCTTGCTTGTGATTGTTGGTGGCAGAAAGGTTTGTTGCCAGATACATGTAGGCAAACTCATTTAAAAAACCATTTGAGCTTTGAACTTTTCCGAGTAGTTCCCAGCTTGCAGCTTGTAAGCCGGTCTCTTCTTGCAGTTCTCGCTTTGCCGCCTCGAGAGGGTCTTGCCCTTCACTTCCGCCAGCAGGAACTTCCACGGAATACATATTCGTAGAATAGCGGTAAAGCCCAATAAGGTGAATATTTTCATGCTCATCCATGGCCACAATAAACACTGCATCGTCGTGGTCAACTACGTGGTATTCGCCACGTTTACCATTGGGCATGATGACCGTGTCTTTACGCACAGAGTACCAGCGATTTTCATGAACTACTTCTGTAGCGAGAGTTTTCCAGGGATTGCGGTGATGATCCGACACACTCTAACTATAACAAAAAACAGAGGCAAATTACCTCTGTTTTAAATATAGTCACGTTGGAGGGCCAGCAGGGACTTGAACCCTGGACATTCTGCTTAAGAGGCAGACGCTCTAACCAGCTGAGCTACTGGCCCATGTAGCTGTCACAGGTGATCATTTTATCAGATGAGGCCTTTTTTGTAAACGTATTGCCGAACGTACTGCGCGTTGTATAATAACCTTAAGAAAAGCATTATAAGAAAGGATTTTATGCTCGGCTTACTTACTCATTTTGCGCAGGACTACTCGTATTCCACGACGCCTATTTACAGCACTCCTTCTAACACTACGGTATCAGCCGGGGTGAGCACTTTCTTTATTGTTCTGCTCATCGTTGGCCTGGTACTGGCCGTCGTCAGCATCATTTCGATGTGGAAGATCTTTACCAAGGCCAACAAACCGGGGTGGGCGGCAATTGTGCCCGTTTATAACACCATCGTTTTGCTCGAGATTGTTGGGCGGCCGTGGTGGTGGCTGTTCCTGTTCCTCATTGGGGTGATTCCGTTTGTGGGTGGAATTGTAGCTTTCGTGTTCGCCATCATCGTATACAACGACCTCTCAAAGTCATTTGGCAAAACCAGCGCTTTTACAGTGCTGCTGGTGTTGCTGCCGATCGTCGGGTTCCCCATGTTAGCGTTTGGTGACGCGAAGTATCATGGCCCGGCAGCGGCTATGGGCGGTGGTATGCCTGGCAACGGCCCGGCCGCAGGTCCCACCACACCGGTTACGCCCGCGTCTCCGCACCCACTCGTATAATGCAAAAACAGGGGAAAGTTGATATAATACCCCTGTGAAAATACTGAACGGTAAAGAACTTGCCGGTTACATCAAAGCGCGTCAGGCCCGGGAAGTCCGGGCTTTGCGCCAGGCATGGCACACCGTGCCTAAGTTAGCTATTGTGCTGACTATCGACCACCCGACTATCAATGTGTACATGCGCATGAAGAAGCGCTACGGTGCTGACATTGGTGTTGATGTCGATATTCACGCTGTTGCACAGGATGACGCGCCAGCGCTCATACAGAGGCTCAATGCCGACGAATCGGTGCACGGTGTTATCGTGCAGCTCCCTTTGGAGCGTCCGGAAGAAACCGAAACATTGGTGAATTTGGTGGCACCGGAAAAGGATGTAGACGCGCTGGGCAAAGACGTCATCTTTGAGCCGGCGACCCCCATGGCAATTCTGTGGCTGCTGGCCGGCTATAACGTGGAGCTGCAAGGTAAAAAGGTGTTGCTGGTGGGGCGAGGCAAGTTGGTGGGCGCGCCGCTCGAGCGAATGCTTAAAAAATCGGGCATAGATGTTACCGTTGCCGACCGAACCACGCAAGACCTTAAGACCGAAACGCTCCAGGCAGACATTATTATCACCGCGACCGGCAGCCCGGCCATTTTATTTTCCGACATGATTAAACCGAACGCGGTGGTCGTAGACGCAGGCGTGGCCGGAGAAGAGGGCAAGACCGTGGGCGATCTGGCACCGGAAGTGTACGAGCGCGATGACCTCACCATTACCCCGCTCAAAGGCGGCGTCGGCCCCTTGACCGTCTGCGCCTTGTTCGAAAATGTTATCCGTGCCGCCCGCAATCGAGCTGGTCACGTCGCTCACCAGGCCTAGAGCTACAGCGCACCGACGGCAGTCTTGAACTGGTTGCCGCGGTCTTTATAGTCGTGGAACATGTCGAAGCTGGCGCAGGCGGTCGAGAGCAGCACGACGTCGCCCGGTTGAGCTGCCTTTTGAGCGGCGGCAACAATTTCCGGCATGGTGGTGCCGCCGGGGAGGGTGCCACTGTAGCCTTGCGCGTGGAGCGCTTCGGCAATTTTTGGCCCCATCAGCCCGATAGTAATAACTTGGCGAACATTATTGCTGGCGACCGTTTTGGCGAGGTCGTCAAACGACGCCCCTTTATCCGAGCCGCCCAGAATAATTACCTTGGGTTGGTCAAATGCCTCAATAGCTACCATCGCAGTCTCGGGCGTGGTACCAAACGAATCATCATAGTATTTGACCCCATTCACTTCTCGCACAAACTCCAGCCGGTGTTCCAGCCCGGTAAACGTAGTGAGTACACTTTTGAGCGGTGCGATGTCCGGCCCATCGAGTGCTTGCCATACGGCAGTCACCGCAGCGCAGGCATTTTGCCAGTTGTGTTTGCCAAGCAGGCGCAGCTCATCCGTAGCGCAGATCTGTTTATTATCAATAACGATATATCCATTTTCGATATATGCACCAGGTGCGGCATAGAAAGGGATCTTTGCACCGGGGCTGCTGCTGGCAACCTGATGCGACACCTCGCTCTCGGCAAAGTAAATGGCAATGTCGTGCACGCTTTGGTTGACGAACAAGCGCGACTTTGCCGTCGTGTAATCTTCCATATCGCTATGCCAGTTGAGGTGTTCGGGCACGACCATTAAGCAGACACCGATGTGCGGGCTATGTTTTATGTCGTACAACTGAAAGCTGGACAGTTCCAGCACTACCCAGGTATCTTTAGTGATCTGTGGCAACAGATCGAGCACTGGTGTGCCAACGTTGCCCCCAAACACTACTTGTTGGCCGGCGGCTTCCAACATTTTGGTGATAAGCGTACTCGTAGTGCCTTTACCTTTGGTACCCGTGACACCAATGGTGCGCTGGCTCGGACACACACGTAAGAATTCGTTCGGTGCCGTCGTAAGTTTGTCGCCGACGCTTGGATTTTTATCAAGTATCACCTTCGGATGCATACCGACAGTTCTGACGATGAGATCAAATCGGGCGAGATCGTGTAGATAATCTGGTCCAAGCTGCGAGGCAACACCGCTCGGTACATGTACATTCGGATTTTGGTCGCAAATGGTAATGATCGCGCCCTGCTTGTGCCAATACCTGTACGCCGCCTGACCCTCCACGGCAAATCCTACAATCGCTACATTCATGTCTTCAGTATAACGTACCGCTTGCTCTCCGCCGTGCGATGTTTTACTTTTTGTCTTTTTCGAGTGAGATGGTGAGCGGCGCATCATCTATGGTGCAGGGCGCTTCGTGGGCAAGCGCTTGGTCGAACACGAGTTTGGTAGCCAAGGTCTCGCTGGCAATCGTTTTTTCGTGTTCGGCGATAGCCTGGCGCAGCTCGTCATCGCTGGTGGAGAGGCTTAATACAATGCGGTCGTCGACATCCAGTCCGGCGGTCTTACGAGCATTTTGCACGTTGCGCACTACCTCGCGCATCATGCCTTCGCGCTTCAGTGCTGGCGTAACGATTTCGTCAATCGCTACTGCCGCGCCAGTTTGCACGGCTTTCACATTCAGCTCCTCCAGTAAAACAGGGCGGAAATCAAACTCGGTGCCCAGATCCGGTACCGTAACGCCGGCCAGCGGTTGGCGTACTTTGAGTCCGGCTTTGGCGCGCAGGCTTAGCCCCTGGTTTACATAGTCACGCACCTTTTCCATGTCGCGCATTACTGCTTGGTTAATATGTCCGGCCGGTAGCCAGTCTTTCAAGTGAATGGATTCGTGATCGCCAGTTAATTTTTGGTAGAGTTCTTCGGCCATAAACGGTGTGAGCGGCGCGAGCAGGTACGCAAGCCGCGTAAGTGCATAATGCAGCGTCGTGTATGCATCGTTTTTGTCGGTATCGTCCTCGGCCTTCCAGAAACGGCGCCGACTACGGCGTACATACCAGTTTGAGGCGTCATCAATGAAGGGCAGCACGGGTCGGAGGGCGCCTTGTAGGTCGTATGCTTCGGTCCGTTCTTCCACCTCCGCCACTAATTGATGCAGTCGTGAAACAATCCATACGTCTAGCGGGTTGGTCAATTTTTGTGAAGGGTCGATCAGTTTGCCGCTGAACTCCCAACCATCCACCTCGGCGTACATCGTAAAGAAGTCATACATGTTCCACACCATGCCCAGTTTGCGCGCTACGTCGCCTACGTCTTTGTCTGCCAGCGAGAAGCTTTCGCCGTTCGTGAGTGGGCTTGCCAGCATCAGGAAGCGGAATGAGTCAGCCGAATATTTGTCCATGAGCTCCATCGGGTCAGTATAATTTTTGAGTTTTTTACTCATCTTTTTACCGTCCGCCGCGTTAATAAAACCGGTGCAGATAAGATTTTTAAACGGTGCTTTGCCAAACAACCCGACGTTTACCGCCATCAGGCTATAAAACCATCCCCTGGTTTGGTCGATAGCTTCAACGATAAAGTCGGCAGGGAACATCCGTTCGAATTTTTCTTTGTGTTCGAAGGGATAGTGAAATTGGGCGAACGGCATCGAACCAGATTCGAACCAGCAGTCCAACACTTTGCCGATGTGTCGCATCTCTGTGCCATCTAGTTCGAACGTCACATCCATGACTTCGGGCAGGTGATAGTCTTCCAGGCGTTTGCCCGTGAGCGATTCAAATTCGTCGTAGCTGCCGAAGACTTTTACTACCTCGGTGCCGTCGTTGCGCACACCTTTCCATACCGGGATTGGCGTAGCCCAGTAGCGGTCACGCGAAATATTCCAGTCCGGCGCTTGCTCAATAATGTTATGGAAGCGTCCGGTACGGAGGTTGTCGGGCACCCAATGAGTACCTGCATTGGCGTCCAACATTTCTTTCTTCTGGTCCTGAATATCCATAAACCAGCTGGGATGTGCCCGATACATCAGCTTAGAGCCACAGCGGTGGCAGTGCGGATATTCGTGGGTGACATACTCCACCTTGAGAGCCTTGCCTTCCTCTACCAGCGTTTTGGCAATTTGTTTGTTCGCCTCCCAGATGTTCTCCCCCTGCCAGTGGCCTTCGGTGTAATTGCCGTCGGCATCAACAATCGATACCAGCGGGACGTTTTCTTTTTTGCAGAGTTCGTAGTCGTCCTCGCCGTAGGCGGGCGCCTCATGCACGATGCCGGTGCCCTCGTCCACGGTGACGAAGTCGGCATGGAGTACCCGATGGGCGTTGGGTCCGCGGTTTTCAAACAGGGGTTCGTAGCGTTTGCCGATAAGTTCTTTGCCCTTGAGTTGTGTCATAACGGTGTATTCCAGCGGTTGGTGTTTGGCGTCCTGCATGACGCGGCTTACCGTATCGCTTGCCACGTAAAACTGTTTGCCGCCGTAGGCTACCAGAGAGTAATCAATGTCTGCATGGACGGCTACGGCCACATTAGCAGGCAGTGTCCAGGGGGTTGTCGTCCAGGCCAGCAAATATTCATCAGCATCCTCTAGTTTGAAATAGACAAATACGCTGGGATCGGTATCGAGCTGATAACTGTTCTCCATTGCCACTTCCGACTTCGAAATGGGAGTAGCATCTTTGGTGCAGTAGATAAGCACCTTCTCGCCTTCGTAAATTTTGCCTTTCTCGTACAATGTCTTAAATGCCCACCAGACTGATTCCATGTACTCTTTGTCCATGGTCTTATAGGCGCCATCAAATTCGGCCCAGCGGCCCAGTCGCTCGATTGTGTCTTCCCACTCGGTGCCGGTCTTTACCATAGCCGCCCGGCACTGCTGAACGTAATCGTGGATACTAATCTTGGTACCGATCTCTTTTTTGCTCTTGATGCCGAGTGTCTTTTCCACGTACACCTCGGCGGGCAGACCATGACAGTCCCAGCCCCAGCGGCGCTCAACGCGCTGTCCTTTCATGGTGTGAAAACGTCCCATCGCATCTTTTACGGCCGAGATAAGCAGGTGTCCATGATGCGGCGTGCCGGTTAAAAAGGGAGGACCGTCGTAGAATACCCATTGGTTGTTCGTGGGCCGCTGTTCGACCGACTGTTCAAAGGTTTTGTCTTGCTTCCAGCGCTTAGCCCACTCTTTCTCGTACTCGATGGCGCGGCGGCGCGTGTTTTTTTGGAATTTCATACAGGCTCCTTTCTATAATAAAAAGCCACTTCTTTTGTCACCGGAACCCGTATGAGCGGGCGGTACCATCCGGTTTCCAAAAGAAATGGCTCTTTTTGGCGCTTGGTTAATGGCTATAACGGGCGTTCCCGGCAGGTTCTACTTTTGCCGGTGGCGGGCATAGCTGCACTGCCGGGCAATTTCTTCCTGCTGCTTCGTGGCCGATAACCACTCACCCATGCTTACACATGAGACGCATCACGTATATTATATGAGGACGTAGCCGAAAACGCAACGGCTAGCTTTCTTCGCCTAGTTTTTCTTTTACTAATTGGGCGACCTGGCGCGGGGTCATGGCAGCCTTCAAGATAATGGCGTCAACGCCCAGGCCTTTTACTTCCGGCGGAATTTCTTGCTCACCGCGGTTGGTAAGGATGATAACCTTAATCTTTTTGCCCCAAGGTGTCCTGCGCAAGTGGGCCAGCATTTCCTCGCCGGTCATTACCGGCATCATGAGGTCTAAAAGTACGATGTTAGGATGCATGTCACGGCACAACTCCAGACCGAGTTTGCCGTTTTCGGCCGTTTCCACTTCGTAGCCTTCGGCCTCAAATTTGATCCGGTACATCTGTGAGATAGCTTCGTCGTCCTCGATAATCGCAATTTTAGTCGTCATCCCTAACTCTCTTTCGTCTTTTTAGTGTAGCACTTCTTTCGAGCGGTTGTTTAGGTTGCGTTGGTTTCAAGCACCTCCCGCACTATTTGGATAATTTGCGCTGGCGTGTGGTGCGCTTTGACGACATACCGGTCGACGTGTA
>Ga0070730_10001297_pt1 | contig 24321 bp, 20 predicted proteins | sample Coa_R1_3_FD_66447 | JGI IMG/M metagenome (GOLD analysis project Ga0070730, IMG submission 66447) | Surface soil microbial communities from Centralia Pennsylvania, which are recovering from an underground coalmine fire - Coalmine... | ecosystem: Environmental > Terrestrial > Soil > Unclassified ... | reverse complement strand
GTAGCAACGCGACAAGCGATAATCCAACGCCCGGGAGTGGCGTCCTCTTGGGAGCTGCCGATGCCGCAAATCCAACCGGTTTCGCCCGCGAACTGCAAGTTTTGGCCGGGAAAAACCATATCCCGCTACGCCTCGTAGGCACAGCGCCCCCGCGCATGGCCAGCTACGCAAAGCCCAGTTCTCTGCCGGAGCGCTTCGCCATGCTGGGCGTGCCGACACTTTGGCCGGTAACGCCGGGTGAGTATCTCTCCTGGAACGATACGGGAAACCTGGCAAAACTGGTCGAGTCGTACCTCGGCATCGCAGGAACATCGAATGGGATTGGAGCTGGTAGCGGAGGAGGTCATGAACTTTCCGACCTGGAAGCCTTGGTACAAGCCTACGGCGCCAGCGGCCACGAAGAAAACGTCCGAAAAGTGGTCTTGAATCGGCTGAACCAACGACTGAAGAGCAAGTTGAGCACGGATGCCGCCGGCAATTTGATCCTGCATCTGGTGAGCCAAAACACTCCTACCAAAACGCCGAAAATCCTGTTCGTCGCGCACATGGATGAAATCGGTTACGAAGTGAAATCGATTGCCCCGGACGGCGCTTTGCTGGTGGATGTGCTAGGCGGCGGCTACACGGAATATTTTCTGGGGCACACCGTGCTGATTCACAAGGGTAACGGAACCACATCCGGTGGAGTGCTGGAGCTGCCTGCGGGATGGGAGCAGCCCAAGTTTGAGTGGCAGCACGGTCCGCGAGGAATTGAGGAGCCGGCGCGCGTCTACGTCGGCACGCGCTCAGCGGAAGAAACGCAAACGCTCGGCATCAAGCCCGGTGACTGGATGACCATACCGAAACAATATCACCCGTTGCTCGCGACGCGCGCGAATGCCCGCAGCTTCGACGACCGCGTGGGTTGCGCCGCGCTGCTCCAGGCTCTGCAAACCCTCACTTCGGATTTGCCCGGCCGCGATGTCACTTTCGTCTGGTCCACCGAGGAAGAAGTCGGACTAAAAGGTGCCGCTGCGCTGGCGGAGTCCATGGCCAAAGAGGGACGAACGCCCGACTTTGTTTTCGCCATCGACACTTTCGTCAGTTCTGATTCGCCCCTGGAATCAAAGCGCTTTGCCGACGCCGAGATCGGTAAAGGTTTTGTCATTCGCGCGGTGGATAATTCCAACATCACGTCGCCCGAATATGTAAAGCGCGTCATCAGGCTCGCCCGCGACAACAATATTCCCGTGCAATACGGAGTCACCGGCGGCGGCAATGATGGCGCCGTTTTCCAGCGTTACGGCTCGGTGGATATCCCGCTTGGCTGGCCGCTGCGCTATTCGCACTCGCCCGGCGAGGTAATCGATACCCGCGACGTCGACGCCTTGGCCAAAATCATCGCCGTCCTCGCCAAGAACTGGTAGTTGGCGCTCAAGAGAACTGTTGGAGCGCGCGCACGATCCGTCCGCTCGCCTGCCCGTCGCCAAATGGATTCTCGCGCGAGCGAGGAATACCCCTCTCGCTGTTTTCCAGCCAGGCCGCCGCGTGCTCCACGATTTTCTCGCGCGAGGTGCCCACCAACGTGGCCCATCCGGACTCCACCGCCTCCGGCCGCTCGGTGACCTCCCGCAGAATCAGAACGCGCGTGCCCACACTGGGCGCTTCTTCCTGGACGCCACCCGAATCCGATAGGATCAGAGCCGCTGACTTCATCAGGTGCACGAAGTCCGGATAAGGTAGCGGACCGGTCAGGATCACTCGTGACCTGCCTCCGAGCACTCGTTGCGTTGTCTCCTTTACATGCGGATTCGGGTGCACAGGAAAAACCACGCTGACATCTGGAAACCTCTCGAGCAGATCGCACGCAGCCCAACAAATCTGCTCCAGCGGCTCTCCGAAGCTCTCTCGCCGATGAGCCGTCAGCAGCACCATTCTTCCCTTGATAGAACTGAGCCGCGCGTCCTTGAAACTCGCGGGGCGCTGTAATATTTCCCGCAAGGCGTCAACCACTGTGTTTCCTGTCACGCAGATTTGCTCCGCGCTGACTCCTTCCGCCATGAGGGCATCCGCCGCTCGCCGCGTGGGCGCGAAGTGCAGGTCAGCCAGCGTCGATGCCAGGCGCCGGTTCATCTCTTCGGGAAACGGTCGCCACTTATCGGAGGTGCGCAGCCCTGCTTCAATGTGGCCCACGCGCACGCGCTCATGGTAACCGACGAACGCAGCGGCAAAAGCCGTCGTGGTGTCTCCTTGCACCAGCAACCAGTCCGGGCGGAAAGATTGAATTACCCCTCCAAGTCCCTCCAGCACCCGAGCCGCAACCGACAGCGGCGACTGATTTTCCCGCATCAGGTCCAGATCGAAATCGGCGTTTAGACCGAATACCTCCATCATCTGATCCAGCATGTCGCGGTGTTGCGCCGTCACGCAAATACGCGTCTCGATGTCGGCATCCCTGGCGGCTCGGATTACCGGCGCCATCTTGATCGTTTCCGGGCGAGTTCCGAATACCGTGAGCACGCGCATGTCAGTTCACCGCTCCACGCGAACCGAGAATGACTTGCGCCGCGCCATCGGCCAGCGCCTTCCAATCGTACGCGTCGACGATGTGATCCCAAGCCGGCTCCCAGGACTTCGCGCGCGCCTTTACGAAGGCATCCGCCCAGGCTTGCGCGTCTGGCTCCGCAAGAATTACGTTCGGCCACGCCAGTCTCTGCCAGGTCACCAGCGGAGTCGAAACAACAATTTTTCGGCACGCGCTGTATTCCACGACCTTAATCTGAAGCGCAAAGTCCGTTCCTGTGGTTATTTGCTGCGCCAGCACTCCGACATCAATGGCGCTAAAATACTCCGCGATCTCCGCCGGAGGAACGCTTCCCGTCGCAATAACTCCCGTGCCTCGGTTGGCCTCCAGAAGCCGGCTCCAAACCTTCGCCGGTCCAACAATAAGCAGTCTCGCATCCGGGATCCGCTCCCGAGCCGCGAGAAATCCATGGACCGCTAGATCGACCCCGGTAAAACTCCCGTGGTTGCCGATATAGCCGATCACGAAATTCTCAGCGATTCCCAGCCGTTGCCGCAGCGCCAACACTTTAGAAGGCGCCACCCCACGCAACCGCGTTATGTCAGCCCCATTCGGCAACGGATGAGCGTGTAAGCCGCATTCGCGCTCCAGCTTTTCGCATAGCGGCTCGGAGACCGCGAAGACGCCGTCCACAACTTCGTTGATCGCGCGCAAGTTCGTCCGTATCCGCATCAAATCACCCGACGAAATCGCCTCCTCCGGAAACCAATCCACCACGTCGAAATATGTTCGCACTCCGGCGATTCGCTCCACTCCGAATAGCTCATTGGCCAGCAATAGATGCGTGATTCCCAAATCTTTGATCAGCGCACGCAGTGTTTTGCGATTGATGGATCGACACAACCCCAACGCGGCCCGTTGCCCTAGCAGTCTCTGCAACAACAGTGGCTGCCATACCGGCGCCTCAATAACCCAAAAACCTTCGGCGCTATTGGACTGTGACCTGGCCGCTACGGCCGCGCGCGCCGCAACGCGCGCTTGCCTTACCCTGCGCCCCAAGCCCGATTGGCCTTCGACATGCAGCGCGTCCCTCCACTTCATTACGAATACTTCGAACCTGGATACCAGCCGCCGCGCCAGCTCAATCTCTCGCACGGCAATATCGTCTGCATAGATATGCGGAATCACCAAAAGCCGTGGTTTCACGGCACGCGCCTTCTGACCGGCTCGCCGGGGCTCATTTCTCCACCAAAAAACTTCCTATCACCAACGCGTCCATCCCGGAGCTGAAAAAAGTGCGCACGGCATCCGTCGGCGTATGCACTATCGCCTCGCCACGCAAATTAAAAGACGTATTCATGATCACCGGAACCCCGGTCCGCTTCTCGAATTCATCCAGCAAACGCCAATACAGCGGATTGATCTCTTTCTCCACCGTTTGCGGGCGCGCGCTGCCATCCACGTGCGTCACCGACGGAATCACCCCCCGCTTCTCCGCGCGCACCTGCGCCGTCAAAATCATGAACGGCGAATCCGTAGCGCTCTCCAGGTACTCGCCGGCCGCTTCTTTCTTCAGCGATGGCGCGAACGGCCGCCACCATTCGCGGAACTTCACCGCGTTGTTCACTTTCCCGTTCATTTCCGGATCCCGCGCATCGGCCAGAATCGACCGGCTACCCAGCGCGCGCGGCCCAAATTCCATGCGCCCCTGGAACCATCCCAGTATCTTCCCCCGTGACAGCAGCTCCGCCGCCGTTTCCGCGGGATCGGCCACCCGTCGGTAAGCCAGCTTATAGGTACGCAACGCATTCTCGATTGCGTCATCATCGAACGCCGGACCCAGGTATGCGTGGCGCATGGCCCTGTTCGGCAAGCGGCCGTCATTATCCAGGTAAGACGCGAGGGCCGCGCCTAATGCCACGCCATCATCGGACGCCGCCGGCTGCACGAACATTTTGTCCACCAAACCCGACGCCGCAATTTTCCCGTTTCCTTTTGAATTCAGCGCCACACCGCCGGCCAGGCACAAATTTCGGCTGCCCGTTTTCTGCACCGCCATCCGCGCCACGCTCAGCATTGCCAGTTCGCAGGCCTCTTGCACCGCGTACGCGATATTCTTGTGCCGATCGGCGATTTCGCTCTCGGCCACGCGTGCCGGTCCCAACTGCGCGGTCATGCTGGAAAACGCGCCATGGCCGTTGCCGAACACCTCCCGGGCGTTGACGTGATAAGGCGACGCCTGCGGGTCGATGAATGCGTCCAACTTTACGCCCGGCTGGCCATAAGGCGCCAAGCCCATCACTTTCCACTCGTCGCTGTTCCGCTGAAATCCCAGATACTCGGTGAACTCGCTATAGAACAGCCCTACCGAATTCGGAAACGGAATGGTCAGGACGTGTTGCAGCCGCCCTTTCTTCCCATGCCAAATCGAGGTGGCTTCCCACGCCCCTCGCCCATCCATGACCACCACCGCGGAATCCTCGAACCCTGAAAATGCGTACGCGCTGATCGCATGCGCCAAATGGTGGTCCACGAAGCGCATCCGCGCCTTGGCCTTTCCGAAAAGTCTGCGGAACGCCTGCGCCCCGCCTTGCTGGTGCCACGCGCTCAAGAAATAAAGCGTCGTGGTCAGAACATTGAGATAGGTAAGCGGAAGGCCCCCGCTCGCCAGGCACTTCAGGTCGTGCCGAAATCCTGGCCCGGCTGTGCTCCAGCCAAAGCACACTTCGTCCACCTGATCAGCGCCCACGCACGCAAAGTCCAGGCAAGCCTGAATCGCCAGGCGGGGAAAGCTGGCATCGTGCTTAACCCGGCTGATGCGCTCTTCCGCGACGGCAAACAGCAACTCGCCATCCCGCACGATACACGCGGAAGAATCGTGCATCTTGTTGTAGTTGAGCCCCAGCGCAATCATTTGCGACCGCCATCCCCGTTGCCCATTTTGCTGGACACGGAACCGCGCTTAGACATCGGCTATCTCAGTCGTAAGGCAATTCATACAGTCGGCTTTTCTTCGCGCTCGATTTCGCTGTTCACCGGAAACGGGAAAAAGCGCCTTCGCAAGCCCTTATACCAGGCTAAACCGGAAAGCTTCTGCCTCCATCGATAATATCCGGCTGCAGGTAAAACGAACGCAGGGGTGAGCCTGATCAAGCTGAACAGTCGCTGCCAGACGGAGGCCTCCTCATGAAACGTCCGCATAATCCTGAGCTCCGTGGACACGGTCTCCCATGGAAATCCGCTGTCCAGCGAGAGGCGCAGGAAATCTGCCTCCAGCTGCACGCACTCCAGCGCGGCGTTCGCAATATCATCAGGCACGTTGCGCTCTCGGAATTTCTGGCGCAAGGTTTTCGCCAGTACCGCCAATACCTGCTGTTTGGAGCGAACCTTATCCCCGCTTCCGGCCCCGAATTGGAAAAGATTTCCGCCATGCAAGCGGTAAAACGTGTAAAACTCCGGCAAAATCATCACCTCGGTAAAAAGTCCCGCCAGCGTAAACAGATATTCATCCGCTTCGAATATCAATGCCTCCGGCGCAGCCCCGATTTGCGCTAGAATCTCTCGCCGGTAGGCGCTCCGGCTGGTCCCCAAAAAGCCTCTTCGCATGCGAAATATCTTTGCTTGTTCGCACGAAGAGAGCCGAAACCGCGTTTCTTCGCGCGGCAGTTCGGCCTCTCTTCGTCCGTCTGGATATACCTGTATCGTGCCGTGTCCCACCAGGCCGACCGACGGTTCGGCGGCAAATACCTTGGCCATGGCACTTATTTTGGATGGCACCCACCAATCATCGCCGTCCAGAAACGCCACGATGCTTCCACGAGCTTCCGCAATGCCGGCATTGAACGCGGACGCTTGCCCTCCGTTGGGTTTTCGCAACAGCCGCACACGAGGCGCGAATTTCGCTACGATTTCGGGCGTCCGGTCGGTAGATCCATCATCCACCACCAGGATCTCCAGCTCCGAAGCCGGAAAGTCCTGCTGAAGAACGCTGCTGACCGCCTCCTCGATAAACTTTTCTTGATTGTAGGTATCGATGAGGGCCGTTACGAACGGCTGTGCCAATGGATGTCCCGCCTTACCGCAATTCTCAGATTCAGCAATTCTACTCCAGCCTTGCTATCTGCGTGGTATCTCACAATCGCTCTTACGGCAGGAACACCGCCCCTATCCCCGAAGTTTCCATGGGAGCCCCAGTCACCGCAACCGGCAGCCTGCCCGCCCTTGGGTACTCCACAAACTCCCGGTGCCGGTAGCGGGCTTTAATCTCCTTCCAGAATCTCTCCACTTCACACTGCGTTCCGGCCTGATGAGTCACGATGTCATGAAACGCGATCATGCCGCCGCTGCGCACCAGGGGCGCATACATTTCGAAGTCCGCGCGAACACCGTCATACGTGTGATCCGCGTCGATGAACATGTAGTCCAGCGGTTCTCCTCCCAAGAGCCGCAAGACTTGCTCCTTGGTGCCCGCTTCGTGCGAGTTCGCCCTGATTAGGTGCAGTTTTTGGCCAGCCCGGGCAAATTGTCGGAACACCGGCGCTTTTCGCCTGGGATAGCCTCCTCCAAACGGACCCGACGGCAAATCCACGCTGATGATTCTCGCTTTCGCGGGCGAGACGGCGCACAGCAGAAAAAGAGATCCGCCATAGTTCGTCCCAATCTCCAGGCTCCTGCAGGGAGCAAGCTCTTTCAAAAGTTTGCCAAATTCCAATATCTCAGAGCGGACTTGCCCCAGCAGGACGGGTCGATCAACGCAATACTCGACCACTGCCTCCAGCGATTTCGGGCCGGCGCCAACCGCCAATTCCGTGTAACATTTTAGATATCGAACGGCCTTTAGAAACTGTCTAGCCATCGGTTGCTAACGTTGCGTCGTTAATCGCAGCAAAAAATCGAGATGCTTCTCCGGCGTTGTCCCCGCGTCCCGGAATATCTCTTTGCGCTCGCGGCGCAGTTGCGGTATCAACACAGCCGTCTGCGCCAGCACTTGGAGGCGATCGATGGCGACCTGCCAATTCAACCCTCCCACATCTTTCCCCAACGCGGCAATCGAGCTCAGCCACGTGATCAACCCATAGCGTAGCGGCAGTAGCTTGGTCGACAACAGCAACCGTCCTCGCTGGATTCCCACGAAATTCATGCGCATCCCTTCTGGCGAACGCCCTGAACTGCTGATCCGGTGCCAGCAGATTGCCTTCGGAACATATACGGTCCTCCATTTCCGCATCCACGCGCGCCAGCAGATTTCCGCGTCTTCGTATCCCAGCGGCAGACGCTCGTCGAATCCGCCCAGCTTTTCAAAAAGTGACCGGCGCACCAGCATGCACGCCGCGGATCCCATAAAGACCGGCGATTTCTCGGCCTCCTCTTGCTGATAGAAGTATAGCCCTGGCACCATCTTCGCGGCGGAAGGCTCTGCCGATTGCTCCCTGACCAGCCGGGCGGCCAAGTGACCGCGCTGGGTTCCATCCCAATTGAATTGCATCCCGTCGGTCGCAAAAATCTGCTCGTCCTGTTTCAAAGGCTCGAGCAGCGCGGCTACAAAAGCTGTATCGAACCTCATATCGTTGTTTATGAACAACAGGAAATCGCCAGACGCACGGTCGGCACCGTGGTTTAGCCCGGGCGCCAAGCCGGCATTTCTATTCAGCGGGAGCCAGCGCGCTCGAAACCCTCGCGTGACCTCCGCGGAGTCGTCCTTCGATCCATTGTCCACCACGATGATCTCTAGCCGCTGGAATGACTGTGACCACAAACTAGGAAGGCAAACCTTCAGATGGTGGGCCCCATTCCAATTCACAATGATCGCGCTGACTTCAGGCCTGGCGCTCACGATCTCTTTTGCCACACCGGCGGCGGCGTTCCAATATCTGCGAACTCCGAGACCCTCGGTAAAGGCCTGGTCATCGCATCGCAGCTTCGACGGGCGAGGTGCTCGCCACGGCGATCATCTCCTCCAGAATAGCGTCCAGGCTGCGCGTAATCTTCCATTTTGGATAGTGCGCCTGAAACTTCCGCACATCGGAAATGTAACAGATGTGGTCGCCTTTGCGCGCTTCCTCCGCATACTGCCAGTCCAGCTTTCGCCCGGTGAGCTTTTCGACGCGCGCTATGGCTTCCAACATCGAAACGCTGTTGCACCGCCCTCCACCAAGGTTATACACTTCGCCCGCCCGCGGGTTCGCCGCGAACTCCTCGATGGCGCGTACCACGTCGTAGCTATGTATGTTGTCACGCACTTGCTTTCCCTTGTATCCGTAAACCTTGTAGGCTCCGCCGTTCAGCGTGACCTTCACCAGATACGATAAAAACCCGTGCAATTCCACTCCCGAATGCGACGGTCCGGTCAGGCACCCCCCGCGAAATACGCCCACCTTCATGTTGAAGTACCGCCCGTATTCCTGCGCCACCAGGTCCGCCGCCGCTTTCGATGCCCCGAACAGCGAATGCATCGTGCGGTCGATCCGGCAATTTTCATTCACGCCCTCATAGTCGTCGGCGCGCGCGTAATCGTAACGGGTTTCCAGCTCCCTCATCGGAATTTCGTTGGGCGCGTCTCCATAGACCTTATTGGTGCTGAATAAGACAAACACCGCGTCACTGCAATGCTGCCGCGTGGCCTCCAGCAGGTTGATCGTGCCCAACGCGTTGATTTCAAAATCCAGCAGTGGAATATCGCGTGCCCGGTCATGCGAGGGTTGTGCCGCACAATGCACGATCAACTCAAACCGTTTCGCGCTAAACAATTCGTCGATGGCCACCCGGTCGCGTACGTCAATCGCCGCGTGCGTGAACCGCTTGCAACTGATCTTCAATCGCTCCAGATTCCATGAGGTATCCCCGCCAGGCCCGAAAAACATGCGTCGCATGTTGTTGTCAACGCCGAACACATCGTGCCCCTGGCGGTCGAAATGAGCAACCGCCTCCGAGCCAATGAGCCCGCTGCTTCCGGTAATTAGGACTTTCATCGCTCAGCCACACCTTCGGAACGGATCACCGCCATGACCACTTGCGGATCACCGCCCGATTCCTCGCCCGTCCTTGTTTTCCCCGGCCCTTAAATCTCCTCCAGCATCCTGCGGATTTCCTCGACCCGCTCCACTGGCAAAGCCACCAGGTTCGCGTCGTACGTCCCCATCTGTGCCGGAATGGCCTGCAGACTGCCGTCCGCCGTCAGCGCAAACCAGCAATATCCGTCCCGCTCCAGGAACTCGATAATCTCTCGCGCCGCATATCCCCACGGCCGCGTCCGCACATCCTGCACTTCCGCCAGAACTACCGGTCTCGACGCCGCCAGCGTCCGCAATGCTCCCTGCAAAAAACTCAACTCCCCGCCTTCCACGTCCACCTTGATGAAATCCACCCGCGCAATTCCCAATCTTTCCAGCGCGTCATCCGCCCGTTCCACCTCCACCCGCACCGCCACCGTCTCTGCATTCACCTGCGGCGGCCGTAGGCTGTTGCACCAGTCTTCTCGCCCCTTCACCAGCATCAGGTTTGCTTCCCCGCGCTCCTCTCCGAGCGCAGCCGCCTGCACCATCACGTTCCTGCATCCATTGATCCGCACATGCCGCTGCAATCGCTTCCTCTCTCGCGGCGACGGCTCAAACGCAATCACTCTTCCTTCTCGCCCTACTCGCTTCGACGCCAGCAGCGTGTACAGTCCGTGGTGCGCCCCCGCGTCCACCACCGTCATACCCGGGCGCAGCAGCCTGCTCACAAACCTCAGCTCTGCATCCTCAAACCCGTCCCCCATCAATTCTTCGTCCAGCGCACTTTCGTGCGCCAGCCACCAAGCCCCAAACCGCAACCGCAGCGGTATAGGCAACTCCGGGAACACTCGCCGCAGCCGTTTCGCCAGCGCCAAATATTGCGCACGGCGCGGCCGGCCCAAAAATCTCCAGACCCGCCCCGGCAGCCCAGCGGCTCCCCTCACCGTCTCCCTCTTCGACCAGAGATCCTCCGTCTCTACCGGCTCCTCCATCCTCTCGAACCCCGCCGCCGTTGTGGGTGCAACCGCCGCGAACAGCACCGTCCTCCGCCTCGCATGCAGCCGCGTCTCCCGGAAATCGTCGTGATCCGGCAGTTCCGCCACCCGATACACTCCCGCAAATCCCGCGCGATACAGCATCTTCACCAGCCCCGCCTCGCTTGGATACAGCGCAATCTCCGCCAAGCTCTGGTCCGCCGCCGCCGGCTCCCGGCGCCACACCATCCCGGCGCCGTTCCCCGGGACGCACATGCTCTCCAGCAGCAGCCCCTTCGCCGTCAACGCCCGCAAATGCCGTATCGCCCGCATCGGATTTTCCAGGTGATACAGCAGCCCAAAGCACAACGTCAGATCAAATTTCCCCAGCCGCAAAATCTCCGCGTCCTCCACGTCTCCCGGTTCGAAGGCAATCCCCGGAAATCGCTTCCGCGCCTCCTCCACATTTTCCGGTCGCCCGTCAAATCCCGTCACCCGCAGCCCGCACTCCCGCAAAATCTCCGCAAAAAATCCCACGCCGCAGCCGGCGTCCACCCCCGTTTCCAATCCCAGCGTCTCCCGCAGCCCCATCACCGCCGCCCGAATCGTCTTCCCCCGCGCCTCGATCAGCTGCGCGTACCGCCGCCGGTCAAACTCCGTCCACCGTAGCCCCACCGCGCCCGCCGCAACATCCCACCCCTGCGCCGAATTCACCGCGAACACCTCTCTCAACTCCCCGCTCACATCGACTCCGCCCGCCGCCCAGCCAGCTTCCCTTTCACCTTTCGCCGCAACTCCCCCACCCACCGATATCTCCCGTACCCCAAACATAGCGCCCCCGCCGCATCCGCATACTCCGCCCAGCGCTGCCGCCAACTCATCCGCGCGCCAAAATAAATCGGATACTTCAGCAGATGCCCGAAAATCTTCATGCGCCCCGGCGCCCGCAACCGAAATCCGTCCGCCTCCTGCGCCAGCCTCCAACGCGCCAGATAGGACCGCACCGGCTCCCGCTCCACCTCCCTGCCCGACCTCCGCAGCCACCCCGTGATCTCCTCGATAAAAATCTCCCGCGTCGCCATCCGCCTCCGCAGCCGCTCGGTCTCGTCCGCCGCTCCGCTCGTATGAAACAGATTCCCGCCATGCACCCGGTACACCGCCAGCGATTCCTCCACTCCCAGCACCGGCCCCTGAAATATCGCCAGCGCCGCCAGGTACGCGTCCGCCTGGATCTTCAATCCCTCCGGCACCGGCAGCAGCCCCTGCACCGCACCGCGCCGGAACGCCAGCGTCGACGTCGGATAAATCCAATACGAAATCAAGTCCCTCTTCCTCTCCGCCAGATTCCCAGAAATCACCGGGTCCACCTGCTCCGCCATCCTCCCCGAACTCTCCTCCCGCTCCGCATACCGGTGGTAAATCATCCCCACCTCCGGATGCTCCGCGAACAGCCCCGCAATCCTCCGCACTTTCCCCGGCCGCCAGTAATCGTCCGCGTCCAGCAGAAAAATCAGCTCCCCGCGCGCCTCCGCTATCCCCCGATTAAACGCCGACGCCTGCCCCCCATTCTCCTTGTAAACGTATTTCACTCGCTCCGCATACTTCCCCACCCGCTCCCGCGTGTCGTCCGTCGACCCATCGTCCACCACCAGGATCTCCATCTCCTCCGGCGCAAAATCCTGCCCCACCACGCTAGCGATGGCTTCTTCGATGTACCGCCCATAGTTGTACGCATCAATCAAAACGCTGATTCGCGGTGTGCTCACGGGTTTTTCCCGCGTCTATCCTACGCCCTCCTCTGCGCCGCGCGTGAACGCCATCCCGCCGCCGTACGCAGCGGCCGCGTAATCCCCAGCGCCCAGAACCACGCCCGCTCCCACACTTCATGCCGCAGCGCACGTCCCGCCTGCCTCCCGTACCGTTTCGCCCCCGACCAGTGCCGCCCCCAATTCGCGCGCACCCGCCCCTCCACCAACTTCTCCCGCGCATCCGCAATCGTCCGCAAATGCCTCCACCCGCCCGCCAATCGATAATTCCTCCCCGCCTCCTCGTCGTTCCACACTCCCGTTTTCCCCCACGGGTGATATCCGTAGTTATGATTCTGGTGCGCCGCCACCACCGCTTCCGACGCATCCACCACCGCCGCGCCCTCCCGCAGCGCCTTCCACACCAGCCAGTTGTCCCAATGCACCCGCCCCAGCACCAACCCCGGCATCCCGCTCGCATACAGTCCGCGCCGAAACGCAAAATAATCGATCCACTCCGGCCCCCGTTGCCGGGCGCAAGCCTTCGCCAACCCCCGCAGCCGCTCCTCCCAATCCCCTCGCGCAAAGTCGTAAGCCGCCGCGATGTTCACGTCCCACCGCCGCCCCACCAGCAGAAATTTCTCCCGCTCCGCCGCCACTCGTTCCAACGCCCGCCGGAAATCTCCCATCAGCAAAATGTCGCAGTTGCAGTAGCACAGCACCTCGTGCCGCGCCATCTCCGCCGCCCGCGCAAACAGGTAATCCACCCGCTTCGTTCCCCCCGCGCTCCGCTCCACGTACCCCTCGTGCCGCAGCCCCAACTCCCCCGCCACCTCCGCCGCTCCCTTTTCCTCCCCAAACAAAATCACCTCCACCTCCGGCCCCAGCCGTTTCCAACTCCGCAGCGCGTTCCGCTGGATCACCGCCTCATGTCCCACAAATGGCTTCGCCGTAGTGAACAAGGTGAGCATGGGTGCCCCCGTCCCTTTCGCCGATCTCAATTCCAATTCCGTCAGGGCACCCTTGCCCCTAACTCGCCCCGCCGAATTCCGTCAGCGCACGGTTTCCACCGTGCCGCAACGAGTACGACCCAGCTCGCCTGGCTTTGGCCTCGCGCGCCTCCGCCCGGCCAGCATACTTGCCGCAAGAGGATTGCTACTCTAGTAAATAAATATGCCAACAGCAAGTAGATTATTCTTTAGTATAACTGGAGAAATCCGGCTCCGCCGCCCGCCAGACCCTACTACCGGAAGGAACTACCCGCCCTGCTCAACCACCCGCGCACCCGCCGCATCAACCTCTCGCGCCCCTCTTCCCACCGCGGGAACTTTTCATACCCCACCGCCAACGCCCCCACCACATCCCATCCATTGATCAGGCCCAGTTTCCAGTTCATCGCGGGAAACTGGCGCCAGTAGCATTCCAGCAGGTAGCGAAAAAATTGCAACCGCCCCGGCGGCGATAGCGCAAATTCAGCAGCCCGGCTGGAAATTGCCCATCTCATCAAGAACGCCCGCAGATCAGGGCGGTCCACGTCAAAACCGTTCTTCTCCAGCCATTCTCGGACCCCGACTCCAATCGCCCGGCTCGCAATAACCTGTCGTTCCAGCCGCGCCCTGGCGGCAGGATCTCCCTCAAACACGCGGCGCCCCGGCGGGGTGTTACCCGCCCAGTTCCACAAGTTCCCTTCATGAATCCGATAAACCGTCAACGGCTGGTCGATATACACAATGGGTGCGACGAAAATGACGCAAGCGCATAGATGAGCGTCGGCTTGGACCACCAGACTCTCCGGCACCGGCAAAAGCCGCTGCAACACACTTCGCCGAAACGCCAGCGTCGCAGTGGGATAAAAGTCATAGCTCAGAAGGCTTTCCCGAGTATTCGACAGGAACCCGGACGAACCAGCAAGCCTGGCGACCGATAATTCATCCGGCGACTCGTTGCGCTTATAGAAAAAATTATGGTAAACCATCCCAGCTTCAGGCTGCTGTTCGAATTCGCCAGCAACGCGATTCAGCTTGCCCGGCAGCCAATAGTCGTCGCCGTCCAGGAACGCAACAATCTCTCCTCGCGCTCGCTCGATCCCGAAATTGAATGCGGAAGCTTGCCCTCCGTTCGGTTTACAAAAATACTGCACCTGATCCCCATACTTGCGCACGCGCTCGGCCGTGTCGTCGGTCGAGCCGTCGTCCACCACCAGAATCTCCATTTGCTCCGTTGGGAAATCCTGTGCCAGCACGCTGTCGACGGCCTGCTCGATGAAGTGGCCGCAGTTGTAGGTGTCGATTAACACCGTAATTAGAACCGGCCGCGCTTCGATCAAGGTCTCGTCGTGTCCCTTCGCGCAATTCTCCGCCAAAGGCGCCCAAAGTTCTTCCGGCCATACCAATCGTATAGTTCATAAAATCGCCGGGGAGGAAGGACTAATGACGCGCCCCCAAGGACGAGGCAACTGAAGACACGGTAACCTATAGCCGCCTTCTTGTATTGTGTGCGGATGTATCGCATCTCCGTTCGAAGTGTCCTTAAACGACTTCCTCCAAAGTTACGCAGGTAGAAGCGATTGGCGTCGGTCCACGGTGGATCAATGAACGCGGAAACACACGCCTCAGAGACCCCTAACCGAAGAAGCATTGGCCGCAATACGCTAAACATTACATCAGTCATTTCGTATTTACGCCCCACCTTGCCAGTGTCAGCCCGCTCCACTGCAAATAGGTTAGTGGAATGAAGTCGGTAATAAGAAAGCACCTGCGGAAGCACCAGCACCGCCCCGGCCAAAGAAGCCACGTTGATTGGTGCATCCGCCAGAAACACCAACTTTTCGGGAATCGGTATAACCCGCTCCATCAACTCCCTGCGCACCGTTAGCGCGCCCGTCGCCAGAAACGGCCAGTTGCGAAAGGCTACACGGGCCGCTTCGGGGCTGGTTAAATTCAGAAGCGTCGCCTCCTGAGGACCAATGGCCTCAAACTCATTAGTGGATTCATAGAATTTGTAATAGCCATGACTTACCGCGCAGACTTCCGGATTTCGCTGCAACGCCTCGACTACGGCTGCCAGCTTCCCCTTAGCCCACCAGTCATCCCCATCCAGCGGAGCGATAATTTGACCGTGCGTCTCCGCGAATCCGGCGTTGAATGCTGAAGCCTGGCCGCCATTCTTTTTCCGCACATGCTTCACGCGCGGAGCGAACTTTTTGATGATCTCCGCCGTCCCATCCGTGGAACCGTCATCCACCACCACAATCTCCAGCTCCTCCGCCGACAACCCCTGCTCCAGCACGCTCCCCACCGCCTGCTCGATGTACTTCTCGTGATTGTAGGTATCAATCAGCGCCGTAATGAGTGGCGTCATGGACTCTCGTCAGGGCGCGGTCTCAACCGCGCCGCAAATCCCGCAAACTTACCGGCAACGCCATTCTCCGCGATGGCGTGCTACAAAACCTGCGAAGCCGCCTCCAACGCCCTCGTTACTTCGCCTCCGAACCCCAATCGCACATAGCGCACTCCCTCCACCCCGCGCAGATGGCTCAGCGATCCCCAGCAATCAATCACCACTCGAGCTCTCGTCTTCCGCGCCCACAACTCCGTCGCCAATTCCCGGAATTCGTGCCACGGCGTCGCCAGCACCACCACGTCCGACTGCGCAATGCATTCCTGCGCCGAGCTCGCTCGCCGCACTTCAGCACTCTGCCCCACCGCCCGCTCCATATTCGCGCCTGGATCGTAAACCACTACCGCCAATTTCGCCGCCGCCAGCTCCTGCGCCAGTAGCAGTCCAAACGACTCCTCCACCACATCCGTATCCGCCTTATACGTCAATCCAAGTATCCCGATTGTTCCGTCTCCGCCCTGCTGACCTTTCACCATCTCCGCCAGCGACTTGATTTGCGCCCGGTTAAATAAATCCGTCGCCTCCGCCAGTCCCGATGACGCTCCCACCTGCGCCGCCAATGCCGCTAACGCCCGATTATCCCGCGGGAAGCATGGCCCGCCGTAACTCACCGCGCCCTTCAGGTATCTCGGCCCAATCCGCGTGTCCAGTCCCAGCGCATTGGTCACCACGTTCGCGTCCGCTCCCGGCAATTTCTCGCACAGCCGCGCAATCATGTTCGCGTAGCTGATCTTCGTCGTAATATAAGTATTCACCGCCAGCTTGGTGATCTCCGCGTTGATGAAGTTCATCCGCGCCACAAACGGCGTGTTCTTGCACGTGTGCCGGTAAATCTCCGCCAGCATCTCGCCCGACCGCGCATCCGATTCCCCGATCAGCAGAAAATCCGGAAAGTAGAAATCCCGTATCACGCTGCCCAGCGCAATAAATTCCGGGCTGTAGCACAATCCAAAGTGCGCTCCGCACGTTTTCCCGCTGGCCCGCTCCAGCGTCTCCCGCACTTTCCCGCCCGTCGAACCCGGCATCACCGTGCTGGTCAGCACCACCAGGTGAAATCCCCTCTTGGTCCGCAGCGTCCGCCCGATCGCCTCCAGGCACGGCAGCACGTACCGTAGCGAAAATCCTCCGCTGGCCTCGCTCGGCGTGGACACCACAATGAAGGTCGCCTCCGACTCCCGCACTGCCTCCTCGGCATCCTGCGTCCCCGTTAGCCGCCCCTCCGTTTCCTCGATCAGCTCCGCCAACCCCGGCTCGTGGATCGGCGCCCGTCCCTTGTTCAGCGCCTCCACTTTCTTCTCGTCCACATCCACACCCGTAACTCGAAATCCCCGCGCCGCAAAACAAGCCGCCAGCGGCGAACCCAACTTCCCCAATCCCATCACAGAAATGGACTTCGTCATGTTTCTCCCAAGTCCCCCGTAAAAGCCCCGGACTGTAAGCGTCTGTGGGGCAAACTATTCTTTCGTCAGCGCCCGGCTTCCACTTCTTTCGTCAGGGCACGGCTTCAGCCGTGCCATAACCGACGCAAAATCAACCAGGCTTTAGCCGCTGAGGGCTCCTATTTCGCTTCCCCCGTCAGGCAGAGATGCCAACCCGCTCGCTTCTCCAGCGCCCGAAACAATCCCGGCGGCATCCACCGGAAATAGAGCTCCTTTACATAGCGGTATTGCACATACTCCCGGATGCGATACGGAAAAATGTGCTCCACCCGCACCTCGCTCACCCGGAACCCATGCCTCTCCAACAGTTCCCGCCCTTCAGCTCGCGAGTAGGTATAGGTCACCGGGCAACCCGTCTGCGCCTCCGAATTCTTCGCCACCATCTCGTCCAGCGCCCAAAACCGTCCCCGGCCCTCCGTCAATACAATCCACGCTACCTTGTACGACCTTCGGTGATACACCATCACCTTCACCGTCGTTCCCGCCCGTGCATACTGCCGCAATTCCTCCAGCACCCGCTCCGGTCGCGGCGTGTGATGAATCACTCCAAACGAATAGATCAGATCGTACGGCTCAACCGCCACCACGCTGCTCAATTCCTCCGCGTTGCCCACGTAAAATCTCACCCGATCTTCCAACCCATACACTTCCACCCGCTGCCGCGCCAACTCCAGGGACTTTTCCGATAAATCCACGCTGCTGACCTGCGCTCCGTGCCGCGCAAAGTTCACCGTGTCCGTCCCAATCCCGCATCCGATCTCCAGCACTCGCTTCCCGCTCCACCTCTCGAACTCCGCGAAACCCGGTATGTGGCTCTCCACAAAATACTTCCGCGCTTCCACTTCATCGAAATACTGCCGCGACCCCACCGGCGCCGTCGAATGCCGGATGTTGCACGGACGGTTGTTCCAGTACTCCCTGACGCGATTGATTGCCACGTCGTTGAATGCCATAGGGTCTTAAGGACGCCTTTTTGAGCGCAACCCAAGGACGCTTCGCACCGGGCGCGTCACGTCCAGGAGAAAGTGCCAGCTAGGCAGCGCTATATTGTAAGCAAGCATCCGCTTTGTTTTCAGCCAGACGGTCATCCGCCGGTTGTAGGTCCGCAGACGAATTAGCCTGCGCACGATGCGCCCCTTCCGCGTTAATCTATGCGTCGCTTTCTCTATCGTTGCCAGTCGTCCCGGCCCACCAGCCAACTCCAAATTGCGCCTCGCGTCTTCGCTGTCCCACAGGCCCTTCCAGCCCTGCGGATGATGAGCAAAGTTATGGTTCTGATGAATGGCCACCACCCCGCGCGAAACATCAACAACCGGGACGCGTAAATCCAGTGCTCTACGGACCAGCCAATGGTCCCACCAAAATCGTCCTATGGCCAAAGGCGGCGTTTGGGGGCCGTATAGACCCCGCCGGAAGGCAAAGTAGTCGATTGTCAAAACGTCGTGGCGGCGACCAGAGGACAGTGCTTTTTGACGCGTCTCGTCCTGCCAGCCCGGGCTACGGAAATCAATCGATTCGCGGATATCGGTGTCCCATCGTCGGCCTATCATCAGGAATTGCGCCCACCTCTCGCGCACCGGTTCCAAAGCATTCAGAAAGTCCTGCAGCAGGATAATGTCGCAATTCACGTAGCACAGCACATCATGTCGCGCCAGCACCTGCGCCTTGGCAAACATATTGTCCAGACGAATGGCACCCCCGGCTGTGCGACCCACATGCGGTTCATGCCGCAGGCCCAACTCCTTGCAAACCGCCGCCGAACCTTCATCATCACCAAAAACTATGACTTCCACCTCCGGGTGCAACAGCTTCCAGCTCTTCAGTGCATTCCGCTGAATCACGGCTGTATGACCTGTAAATGGTTTTGCTGTCGTAAAGATCGTAAGCATTATAAATTTGTTGAAACGATTCACTTCCTGTTACTTTTATTCAAGTACCAGTACACGATTTCACGCTTCTCGCTCCAAGGTCTCTTTAGAAACCGCGGAAAACGCACGCTCGTAAAGTCAACTAACTTATTGCTCCGAATTCTGGAGAACGCCGTCGTCCAAGGATCAGACGGGCTGCTCACCAGATTCAACACATCCTTCTCAGCGATCACGTTAGGTAGTTCGAGCGCGAACCTGGACGCAGCGAGGATGCTTCGCTCACGCTTTCTCGTGGCTGACGCACGATAAAGATGGAAGTCCGGCGGCTTACGAAAGCTATAGACATATGGGAACCCGGCTCGATAGAGCATCTTCACAAGGCACGAAGGGGAAGGATAAAAGGCTACGTAATTCAATGCTTGATTCCCTGCCGGAAACTCGTCCATCAACGCCATGGCTGGCGATGATTCCGGCAAGCATATGCCCTCGACGAGAAGTATCTTTGCCGTCAAGGCGTAGAGGCTGCGAATTGTGCGAAAGGGATTTTCGAGGTGATAAAGCAAGCCGAAGCAAAGAACGAAGTCAAACATACCCAGATCTTTGGTGGGTAGATTTTCGGCGTCAAAAGTCAGAAAGGTAAGATCCCCGTAACGACGTACAGCTTCCTTGACATTTTCTTCCCTTCCGTCCAGCCCGATTACTTTGAATCCCTGGTCGGCTAGGAATCTCGAAAAGTCACCTAACCCGCACCCTACATCCACCGCAGTGCTTAGCTCCATTTTGTGTTTAATGCCCGCCAAAAAATCTCTTAGGAAACGTTGCCTGGCGGCTGTGAACGCTTGAGTCTCCGGGTTATCGAAAGTCGGGAATTGCCCCATGTCATCGCCCACTACTGACATGAAATTGCGAGGGCATATTCAATACGCCGTTCCATTCGTCTTGAGCGTGTTGGTATCCCGGCGTCGCAACGGTCATTTCCGGTACGCATTCCCAAGCATCCAGTTCGTCCCCTTCCTCGTAAAGACTCACCTGCCAGCAGTACGGTCCGGGGCGGATCGGAAGCATCGGAAATCTGTAGCGTAGCTCATGCCGCCCGATTCCAAGCTCCACGTCATTAGTAGCCCATGCCCAAATGAGCTCCCGCTGCTGATTGAAAAGCGCGCAGCCATGGTGGCCGGCCCGAATCGGCTCAGTGACTTCCACGACAAATTTGATTGTGACGGGTCCAAGACCACAAACAATATTTGAAGTGTTACCTCGCGGTTCGACGACCTCCCACCTAATAAAGCGACCCTTTGTTAAGTTCTGTCCTTGTTTCTTGCCATGTCGATTCTCATCGCCACGGGCCATGGCACTTTCATATGCGCTAACAATTTCGTGCGTTCCGCCAACCATCCGAACCTGTCCGCCATCCACCCAGACCACCCGTTGGCACAAGCGCCGAATTTGATTCAACTGGTGGCTCACCAGGACCACCGTGCGCCCCGCCTTCGCTACTTCCCCCATCTTGCCTAAACATTTCTTCTGAAAATTGATGTCCCCCACCGCCAGCACTTCGTCCACCAGCAAGATCTCCGGCTCCAGGTGCGCCGCCACCGCAAACGCCAGCCGCATGTACATCCCTGTCGAATAATGCTTTACCGGCGTCTCGATAAACTTCTCGATCTCCGCAAACGCCACAATCTCATCGAACTTCCGGTCGATCTCCCGCTTGCTCATCCCCAAGATCGCCCCGCTCAAGTACGCGTTCTCCCGCCCGGTCAGCTCCGGATGGAACCCCGTCCCCACCTCCAGCAGGCTCCGCACCCGCCCCCGGATCTCCGCCCAGCCCTCCGTGGGCCGCGTAATCCGTGACAAGATCTTCAGCAGCGTCGTCTTCCCCGCTCCGTTCCGCCCGATCAGCCCCAGCACCTCCCCCTCCTTCACCTCCAGCGAAACGTCCTTCAACGCCCAAAACGTCTCCCGCCCCGCCCCTTTACCCCCGAACAGCGGACGCACCGTCTTCCACGGCGACCGCACCAACCGCTCCAGCGCATGCCGAATCCCGGCATCGACGCGCACCCCCCGCCGGTACCGCTTCCCCAACCCCACCGCCTCAATCACCGTAGTCATCTAATATTCCAGTAGGACAGCCACTCTGGCGGTCCACCCAACCCCGCACCGCCACCCACCCCAGCCGCCCACCCAAACCGCCCCGCCGCCGTAGGGGCACGGGACACCCGTGCCCGTCCCCGCATCTACTCCCAAACTACGCCACCCACCCCGCCTGCGTGCGCCAACGGGCAAACGCCACCTTGCAAACGCGCCAATATCTTACGACTTTTGGTAAAACAACCAGGAAGGAATTAAAACGGGCGAGCCTACGCCCGCCCCCGCGCCTGCGTCGGGTGTCCCGCGCGAAACCGGAAAAACCGGTGATCGCAATTGTCACACCGGTACGGGCTAATCAGCACCGCGGATGCGATTCTCTCCAGTAACCCGTGCCTTCGCGACCGGTGTACCTTGCGGCTCTCGCACTGCGGGCACCGCCTGCTTTCCCCTAATTGCATGAACTCCATGGAATTGCCCTCAATCAAAGCCAAGGTAGGCAAAAACGGTACAGCTACGCCGCTACTCCGTGAATACAGCAAATGATGTATTCCCCAAGCGCGCGCTCCGCTGTAACCCCTTGGCCCTCAATACTATTGATACCCAGTAAGTAAAGCCAAAATCTCTATTTGACAATTAGTAAAATCTGTGGTAACCTTCCTCGTGTTACCTCTAACAACTCTCTTCCATCCATCTTGCCGCCACACCCCTAACTCTTCGCCCTTCAATAACTTGCCGCCTCTTAAACTCTCTTGGGCAAAATTTCGCACCTCCAATCCTTTGTTTTCAATAGCTTACAACCTCTTTTTCAAAAACCCCCCGGGTGGCATACCCCCCCGCGATTCCAACTCTCCGCCTCGCCTTCATCTATCCAATCTATTCAAATACGAGAGGAATCCACCAATTTGACCGCTGCACTTCTCGCATTCACGGCGCAAAGCGTCCAACTTGTCAGAGGTCAGGTACCCTGCGTCATGCGCCACATAAGCTTGTGCGCGCAGCTCTCCGGACGATCCCTTCGCGCGCCCCAGGTAGTCAATGAACAAACGTCCGGTGCGGCTCTCAAAACCTTCTGCGATATTCGAGAGGATCGAGACGGCCGCCCGTCGCATCTGCTCGCGCAAGCCGTAATCCCGAGCAAAAGCTCCCTGCGCGGAAATCTTATAAACGGTTTGCGTCAGCTTTCGTGCCGTTTGCCAAGCCTCAATCTCCTCAAATCGAGTAATCGTGCCCATGGCCTCTTCCCTTCCGCCTTTTCCCAACCTCCCAACCTTCAAACCTTCCAACCTGCAACTTCTTTCTCTCAAACCCGGTCGGCGATGCTGGTCTCCATCCGCTGGAAAAAGAACAGCCCCCCCACCAGCACAATCGCAACCCCCACGGCCGACGCCGCCATCGCCGCACCCGGCGGCTGCCCGGTCCCGGTCAGCGCCCACCGGAATCCATCGATCACCCCGGCCATCGGATTCAACCCGTACAGCCAGCGCCACCGCGCCGGCACCAGCGAACTGGGGTACGCTACCGGCGACGCCAGCATCCAGAACTGCACCACAAACGGCATCACCGCGCGCACGTCGCGGTACAACGCATTCAGCGCCGAGGTCCACAACCCCACCCCCAGCGCCGTCAGTACCGCCAGCACAAGCAGCACCGGCAGCAGCAGCACCGTGGCCGGTGGGTGGATCCCGAAAGACAGGGTCAAAATCACCATCACCACTAGCCCGATCAGGAAGTCCACCATCCCGGAAAACACCGCCGCCACCGGCAATATCAGCCGCGGGAAATACACTTTCGTTATCACATTTTGGTTATCCACCACGATGTTCGTGCAACTAGTCAGCGCCTGCGAAAAATAGGCCCAGGGCACCAGCGCCGCGAAATAAAACACCGGATAAGGCAGCCCCTGCGAAGGCAGCTTGGCCAGCCGCCCGAAAAAAATCGTGAACACGCCCATGGTCATCAACGGTTGCAGCACCACCCACAAAACGCCCACCGCGGTCTGCTTGTACCGCACCTTGATATCGCGCATGGCGAAGAAATACAGCAGCTCGCGATACTCCCACACTTCCGCGAGGCGCAGCTCCAGCCAGCCGTGCGGCGGCTCGATGCGCACCACCGCTGGCGCGCTGGAATGTGCCTCGGGAGGTGCGGCGGATTGCGGCGGTACGGTAACTGTAGCCATCAAAATGGGCGCAACGTCATCGGGATGCGGGCTGGCGAATCGCTATGTAGATTACCAAATTCGCCGTCACCGGAACACGCACCGCGGTACACCGCGGCAACGCGAAGCGGAACGCAAAATGCCGCGCGGCACTTCGCATCGCGCTGCAAAACCGCCGGAACCGGAAGCGCACACAAGCGGGTGCCGCGGAGCAAACGGAAACGCGCAACGGAAACGCGCAACCGAAACGCCGGACCCCAGTGGAGCACCATGGAGCGAAACCAGGCGCGCCCGGCGGCGCCGCTACGGCTCGCCTTGTTTCAGTTGGTTGATGTCGCGGTCTTCGATTTGCCGCATCGTATCGCGGCGATGAAAAAGATAATTGCCCAGGTGCGTGGCGATCTGCTGCGGCACGGTCTGGAACTGGTTGCGAATCATGACGCTCCAGGAAATCGGCCCGCGCGCCGGGATCAGGTGTTCGCCCCACTGAAACATAAATCCCGCGTTCCACAGCAGGAACGCGGCCAGCACCAGCGATGCGGTGGCCGCCGCCGCGCGCCGGCTGCGGAACGCCGAGGCCACGCGCGCCAGCAGCACGCTCAGACCCAGAATAAATAAGGGCGTGAGCGAAACGAAAAATCGGTTCCCAAACGAAGAAATTCCCGCCCAGTCCGGATAAGCCGCGACAAACAGATAAAACGCCACCGCCGCCGCCAGCAGCGGTGTTCCCACGCGCGGCTCCCGCCACAAAAATAAAATCAACCCCCCCACCGCCAGCAATAAGAGCGGAGTCCACGAAAATAATCCGTGATCCGAGGAAAACAGCACCGCCAGAAAATGGGGCGAGCGCCAAGCCCAATTCCCCACCGAGCCGTAACCGGACTCAAACGGATGGCCATAAATAATGTAGCGGGTGATAAAGGTGGGCAGCAGGCAAACCGCCACAAAAGCGATAAATACGCAATGCCGTGCGAGCAACTGCGCAACGCTGAGGCTTGCGCCGTCTTTCGAATCGCTGCGCATTGCCTGCGCGGAATCGTGAGGGGACGCGGCTGAAGAGGAATGGCGTCGTGCGGCGACGTACTGGCTTAGAGCTTCTACTGCGAGGACTGCGAGCAGCGTAACGTTGGCGTAGTAAACGTTAAGCATCAG
>Ga0070730_10001296_pt1 | contig 24335 bp, 20 predicted proteins | sample Coa_R1_3_FD_66447 | JGI IMG/M metagenome (GOLD analysis project Ga0070730, IMG submission 66447) | Surface soil microbial communities from Centralia Pennsylvania, which are recovering from an underground coalmine fire - Coalmine... | ecosystem: Environmental > Terrestrial > Soil > Unclassified ... | reverse complement strand
CGTACGCTTGTGGACTGCAATCAGCAACTTCTGAGGATCGCGAATATCGAGCGGTATGGTGGCCGGGACCAGGGAAATCCGATTTCCCCACTCTGGCGGAGTATTCGGGGCCCGGAGATTCACCGGGACCATCATCCGCAGCAGTTTGCCCTTTACGTTATCGCCGTGTAGTTCGCAATAACGGCGCACTGTCGCAGTCACGATCGCCAGAATGACATCGTTCACACTCGTGCCGCATTCGTGGCGAATGGCTTTGACCTGAGCGAGGGGAATATCAGCGCATGCGAAGCCCTGCGGGCCATGGGAAACAACGTTGAAGCGCAGTCTCTCGGTGAAGGCAGTGATCTCGGGGAAAAGGCTGGCAAATTCCTTGGGATCGACGTTCCCGCCGTCCGCCGCGACGCGCTCGGCCATAGTCAACACATCCGTCATCGCGGCGAGAATGCGCTTCACAAAATCCGAATACGAATCAACAAAACTTGTGGTGAGAGACGTAATCGGGTCGGGGGCCGATGGAACACGAAATTTAAGTTTCTTCTTTGGAAGGCGCGGAGCCTGCGGATTCGCGTCCAGGATGATGTTCATCAGTCCTACTCCGGCGACGCCATCGACCATACAGTGATGAAGGCGCAAGATCATTCCCGTCCGGTGGCCTTTCAGGCCCCGAACCACCGTAATGTCCCACAACGGATGGCGCCGATCGAGAACTGTGCTGAACAGCTTTCCGGCGAGATTCTTCAGTTCGGTCGTGGTGCCGTGCTCGAGTTTTACTTCGCGCATGTGACGACGTATGGCGAACTCGGGATCGTATTCCCAGCTTGGGAGCCCAATGCTGAATGGCGCGGAGATGAGGCGTTTCAAATAACGTGGCAATAGGGGCAGCTTCGATTCCACAAACTGGACACAATCTTCAAACGAGATCTCGCCCTCCAGGGTGCAAACGCTAGCTACATTGAGAGGCATGTTTTCCCGCTCCAAATGCAGGAAAACAGTATCGCCCCATGAAAGACGGTCACTTTGAGAATGATTCTGCATGATGCCGCTCCATCAATCGACGAAAGAGAAACGATGAGCCAATTTCATGAGTTTCAGAGTCTTGTAGCCATCAATATTGAGACCCCGCAAGGACAGCTTCGCCGATCTCTCATCTGCGATGTCGGCCAGTATTTCGAGCTCCCGAACGGCGCTCGAATCGAGCCGGCGAAGAGCAGAAAAGTCGAGAACCAATTCCGCATCTCGTTCCAGGTTATTAGCTGTCTCGTGCAGCACCGTCGCAGAATTCGAATCATGCACGTTTAAGATTTCCCTGACTGTCGTCATGACCACCGCCCGTCTTAGCTCTATTTAGGACCGCAGAAACGGCGCATGGAACTCGTATCCATGATTCGTGTGATCCGGTTGAGCCGGCAAGAACTCGCGGACACAGGAGTACCGTGGCTGCACATCTCCGCGATCAGCCTCGATGCTTCAGGGTAGACCTCCGCCCCGGGGGTTGGTCAGCAGCCCCTATCACCTATCGTTGTGATGGACATCACAAGCCTTTGCCCTGGCGAGGTCTGAGCCTAAGGCGTTATCCTTGCGCTGTTCTACGGAGCAACATAGGCTAGAACCATGAAATCTTCGGTGATCCTCATCAAGAAGTATGGGAACCGCCGGCTCTATGACACGGTTGGCAGCCGATACGTCAACTTGGAGGATTTAGCTGCGCACATCCGCGCGGGCCGCGAAGTTCGGGTCGTCGATGCGAAGACCGGCCAGGATCTTACCCGCGTCATTCTGACCCAGATCATTACCGAAGATGCCAAGGATAAACCAACCGGGCTGCCACTGGAGTTACTCCGGCAATTGATCATCGCATCCGACGAAGTGCGCCAGGAATTCCTGATGTGGTATTTGAAGTCAGCCTTTGACACCTACCAGAAACTGCAAGATACGGTGCAAAACCGGCTGAGTGAGGTGCAGTCGGCGATTCTGTCCCCAGTGGATATGATGAAACGTTTCCTTGGCGCGGGGGACTCGTCGGATCGAAAGACCGAAGCGGAATCGGAAGTGGATGCTTTGCGAAAACGAGTAGCAGAATTGGAAGGCCGCCTGCGTAAGCCTTCACGTACTCGCCGGGGCGTTCAGAAGAAACGCTGACTCTTCGTCTATCCAACCATCTCAAGAACGGCACCAGTGTTGGTTTCCAATATTTCTTCCGATCCGTCTGGGCTGCGAAGAATCACGTGAGCTGACGCAAGGCTGTTATTGCGTACTTCGAATGTGCCGCTGCAGTCGGTTTTCATGTACGGAAGTTTGTGCAACGCCGCCTTGTGACCGACGGTTTCTGCTTCGAGTTGTAGGCCTTCGGGCGTGATAGCTCCAAATTTCCAAATCATGCTGTCGGAAGACCTGAGGTACTCTCTGAATTTCCGAAAAACATGTGGCCGTCCTTCGTGCCAGAGAACGGCTTGCCGAAACCTCAGCCCCAACGGCATGTCATAAACGAGGGCTTCGAGTGTACTTGCCGGCTTCTGCTCACGAAGGAAATGAGCGTGCGACCAGGTCCAAAAGCCGCGATGGCGATATCCGCAGTTGTGTCCCTGAATGCCAAAGCCCAGTGGATCACCGGCAAACTTGTGGCCGTCGAAAATGATTTCTCCGGAGAAGGTTGCGTCAGAGTGCGGAGTACGAGAGAAACCAATCCATCCTTTATTGCTCAGCGTTACGTGAAACGTAGAGTGGTAACGCAGCCTCCACGCGATGTCATGCCCATCTACATGCAGTTCGCCAGTGCACGAGTCTTCTGTTATGGCGCTGTTGCCGACTCGAAAGGCGAACGGCGCCTGCCTTTTTCGGCTCAGATTTAGCTCCGCCATCGCAAAACTCTGAATGAAGCTGTGTGGTGATCCATTCGCGGGAAACCAGGTAGCCCAAATCTGGACCGGCTTCCCGTCGGGGCTTTGCGGACATCCGCTGCGGCCTGGATTCATCAGGAGATAGCGGAACCACCAGGCACCGCTGCCATCGGCCAGCCCCAGGCGAATGAACCAGACCTCGTATCGACGACGAACTGAAAGCGAAGAATATACCTCGTTGAGAGTGGCCAAGGAGTTTCGCTCCTGAAACCAGAACTATCTCACAAGACATGCCTATCTTCCGGTGATGCTGGTCACTGCGCACCTGCGCAGCGTGGTTGATAGTTTGTTTGGCTCACGTCAATGCTGAATCCTTCTTTTGTAGCCGCTGGGCTCAATCAATTGGCTCCTGGGCAACTGCGCTCTGCGGTCGAGAATTTCCTGCCCAAGGAAGGCAGTAGAGAAGAGAAAATTAAGGCCATTGAGGCCGGCTTGCAGAGTCCATTGGGGCAATCTTTCCGCGAGGCAATGGCACGCTGGATCGTCGATGAGATTGTTCCAGTGGACCGGCTGGTTCCTCAAACATATATCAAGTGGCGGCCGCCTGTCCGCGACGCCATGATCTTTGTGGTGGCGCGCCTTTCTCCCGCACGGCTCGCGCCGAAGCTCTTGGAGCAGATCGAGTTGCCCGCCGATACGCGGCCCGAAGCGCGCCTGTTGCGGCTGATCTCCAAGGTCCCGGGCTTGCAAAAACTCGGCCAAGTCATCGCTCGCAACCAGCATCTTCATCCAGCCCTGCGCAATGCTTTGGCGAAGCTCGAAAATGGAATTCGGGACATCAACCCCAACGAGATTCGGGCAATCGTCGAGCAGCAACTAGGGCCTCGGATTGAGACCTATGCTATCGAGATAGCACCCAAAATACTCAAAGAAGCGAGCGTCAGTTCCGTGGTGCGCTTCTCGTGGCGAAACGAAAAGACCGGACGTCGCGAGCGCGGAGTTTTTAAGGTACTGAAGCCTCACATCCCCGAATACTTCGCCGAAGATATGGAATACCTCAGTGGGTTGGCCCACTATTTCGGGGACCGCCACCATACTTACGGGTTCCCCGCGGATTTGATCCCGGATACGTTCCGAAAGGTCCGGCGCCTGCTGCGCCATGAGGTCAACTTCGTACGGGAACAGAAGACTCTGGTTGAAGCTGCAGAACTGTACACGACATTTCCTAGAATCCGAGTGCCGAAGGTGATCAAGCCGCTGTGCACTCCTACGCTCACTGCGCTTACGGAAGAGAAAGGAATCAAGGTGACAAGCGCCGCAGCACGTATGCCATTTTCCAAGCGGCGAAGAGTCGCCGAACAGCTCGTGGAAGCACTGATTGCAGTGCCACTGTTCTCGGCGGAGAAAAGCGCAGTTTTCCATGGAGACCCGCACGCCGGCAATCTTCTGTACGACCGTCGAACCGGCGAACTGGCGATTATTGACTGGGCACTTAGGGAGCGGCTGGAGAGCGAACAACGACGGCACCTTGCGCTTCTATTTCTTATGGTAACGTTGCGCGATCCGGTGGGCGCTTGCGTTGAGGTTGCTGCGCTCAGCCAATGCAAAATTGGAATGAGTTCATCCAAGGGGCGGCTGATTCGGCAGGCGGTTTCTGAGGTGCTGGACGAAATGCCAGCCTCGCATTTGCCCAGTGTTGCGGAGGTGATGCGTCTGCTGGAGAGCGTTGCGATGAAGGGGGTTAAGTTCCCCGGTCCCCTCGTTATGTTGTCAAAAGTAGCTTTCACCCTCGATGGAATCCTGGGTGATATCGTCGAGTTGGAAAATGGGGTTGGGTTCCCAGTGGCGCGTCAGTTTGCGCAGCACTGGATTGCCAATCGCTCTGAGTTCCGCTCGCCGCTAAGGGCGCGGGACTGGTTTTCACTGCAATGCAGTGCGATGCTGCTGCCCGGCCGTTTGGGAGTCCAGTGGGAGCAGACGATGCTCAGTCGTTGGCTGAAACACAAGCCCGGACCATCGTCTGCTGCCACGTGAAGTCAATTTCAACGAACGGAAAGCTTTTCGGCCTGAATGGGAAACGGTTAGGCAGCTAAACCGCTATCGCCTTCTCCCGCTTTACTCGCCGTTTCGCTTGTTTCGCCCGGGCCGCACCTTTTTTGGTGGGTCTAACCAACGAACCGAGCAGCGATTTCTCCGCATCCAAAAAGTTCTTCACACCTTCACCGGTGAGGCTGGCCATCGGCAGAAAGCGCGACGCAGACACCAAGTCCATGGATCGGGTCGTCAGATCGAGGTTGACGTTCATCTGTTGGCCCATCACGTCGAGCAGGCTCTTTTGTGCCTCGACAAAAGCATTGGCGGCTTTACCCGCTAATTCAGCGATTTCAGTCTTGGTACTCGGCTCGGTCCGCTGATGATGTTTTCCGTCCACCACCTTGGTAGCCTCCTGCGCCAGCGCTTCAAGGAACTTCTTCTGGGCGCGGGTGAAAGTCTCGACGGCTCCCTGCGCCAGTTCGATCAAGTGCGCGGAGCGGTCAGCCTTTCCGGCTCTTTCTGCTTCCAGCCACTGCAGCGTTTGCTTGCTCGTCGTCGTCAGCAGCTCTTCCTGCATTCCAATCACGGTGTCGAGGCTCCGCTGGACTAGATCGGTCATCGCGATTCCCGGCAAGAAACCGCCGATTCGCTCTTTGACGCCGTTTAGAAGGATGTCATTTTCCTCTTTTGCAAGATTGAGAAGAGTGCGCTGTGCTTCCACCAGACTTGAAGTTGCCTCGACCGCCAATTCGGTAAGAAGATTCCAAGGCGAGTGCGGATCGTGAGGCTTCGTACGGGATTCCATAAGTGCCCTCCAATTGCTGCACTGCAGCATCACCTCAATATACGTCTCCAGCGGGATAGGGTCAACGAATTCCAGCCTGGTTGTGCGCCGTATCAAGTACATCTGTGACGCGCATCACAGTTGAGAGTTTTGCGAGTTGCGAGTCTATCTATCTGGCTCGCATCGAAATGGCACCGACACTTCCAGAAGTCCAAACAGCAAAAACACTTATGGCTGACGCCATGACTTGGTCCGTGATGAAATGGCTTCGCGAGAAGAAGAACGTTCGAAAAGCCGCTGATCTGGCTAATGCTGCCCTGGATCAACTCGAGGAGAGAATAAGAGGACGCTGGGAGGATGAGTTCCGGCAGGCCTACACATCGTTGACGGGGAATACACGAAAACCAGCTTCAAACGGAAAAGGAAGATCCTCAACCCCTACTGATTCTGAGAGGCTTATCAAGCAGATCAAAGAAGCTGATGATGAAGCCTATCGCGCTCGAATGGATGCCGAGAAAACGTTCGATCAGGCGGAGCGTCAGTTGAGCACCCGGCTAGCGCGTGAAGGCTGCGAAAAAGCTATTCGTGCGTGGGATCTGAAAGAAATAGCGATCAAGAGAGCCGAAGCCGTCTCCGCTCCTAATAAGTAAAGGCATCTCCTACCGCCCAAAGCCCTGCCTCGGCCTTGCATCCGTTTTGCTACACTTTCACTCTCTGATGAGCTGGGCGCCCTCGATTGAGATCCCGGATCGATTTAATGCCGCGGCCTATTTTGTCGACCGACATATGCGCGAGGGCCGCGCCGGTAGAACCGCAATCGAGTGCGGCGACATTAAGGTAACCTACGGCGAACTCTTCTCGCGAGTAAACCAGTTCGGCAACGCCTTGAAGGCCCTCGGCGTGCGTATGGAAGAGCGGCTGTTGTTGCTGTTGTTGGATACGCCGGAATTCGCCGTGAGTTTTTTTGGCGCGATCAAGATCGGCGCCGTCCCGGTTCCTGTCAACACTCTGCTCAAAACGGCCGATTACAAATACTTGCTGAACAATTCTCGCGCACGAGTCGCGGTGGTGAGCAATTCTCTCGCTTCCCTGATTCAATCGATTCCGCGACAAGAATTGACCTACCTTGAAAAGATCATAATTGTGGGCGGTGAAGCATCTTCTGACAGTCTCTCCTTCGATGATTTGATTCGAAAAAGTTCCTCAGAACTGGAGCCATCGGGGACGCGTAAGGACGATGCTGCTTTCTGGCTCTATTCCTCCGGAAGCACGGGGCAGCCTAAGGGGTGCGTACATCTCCATCACGACATGGTCATCAGCACCGAACGCTATGCGAAAGCTATCCTTAACATCTCTGAACAGGATCGTTTCTTCAGCGTTGCCAAACTCTTCTTCGCATACGGACTGGGAAATGGGCTTTACTTCCCCTTGTCGGTTGGCGCAGCGAGCATCCTGCTTCCAGGACCGCCGCGTCCCCAGAGCATTTTCGAAGTGATTGAGCAATACCGTCCGACACTCTTCTTCTCAGTCCCTTCAAGTTACGTAAAGCTGCTGGCTCACCAGCGAGCAGAGAAAGACTTCGATTTATCTTCGATTCGCCACGCCGTTTCTGCGGGCGAAGCACTTCCCGCCTCGGTGTTCCATCGTTTTAAAGAGCGATTTGGGGTAGAGATCCTCGACGCGATCGGATCGACGGAAGCTCTTCACATGATGATTTCGAATGCCCCGGGTTACGTGCGACCCGGTTCAAGCGGTAAGGTCTTGCCCGGCTTCGAGGCGAAGATTGTGGACGACAACGATCAGGTGGTTACTCAGGGAGAAATCGGGAATCTGCTGGTCAAAGCAGACTCCACATGCGCCTACTACTGGAACGAACACGAGAAGACAAAGGCCACGATTGCCGGCCCTTGGTTACGCACCGGAGACAAGTACCACCAGGATTCAGATGGCTATTACTGGTACGAAGGGCGCTCCGACGACATGTTGAAGGTGAGCGGAGTCTGGGTCAGTCCCATCGAGATCGAACACGTATTGAGCGAGCATCCCGCCGTGCTGGAAGTCGCCGTCGTCTTTCGCCGCGATGCCGACGAACTTTCCAAACCCGTAGCCTGCATTGTATTGCGTGATGGTGCCGATGGCAGTCCGGAAATGGCGCGCCAGTTGCAGGATTTTGTCCTGCAAAGGCTGCCTATCTTCAAGCGCCCGCATTGGGTGGAGTTTCTCCGGGAGCTTCCGAAGACAGCGACAGGAAAACTACAGCGTTTCAAACTCCGCTGAATCACTAACATGGCAGACTAGGAACCGGATGGGACTCAGACGTTCTTGGTCTTGAACTGCTGCAGAAACCGGATAAAGAGGAAGGGGAGAAAAACAGCGGCAACTAATCCGAGGTAGGTGTGCGCAAGAATCTCCTCACCTACTCGCCCCTGTAGGTTCGGAAGATCTAACGCGAGCGTGTGCTTCACCGCTGCTTGCAGAAGGATGCTGAGCCCGCCCACAACCAGCAGAGGCATCGAGCCGAGGCACGCTGCGGCAACAACACCCGGCCTGGCGGACAGCAGATGCGCAACCCTCAAATAGAGGCATCCATCCAGCAACAACGTAAAAGCCATCATGACTGCCATCAACTGTCCGTGTTGCCAGCTGTTCACGATGAGCCGCGGAAAGGAGACGGGAAAAGCGATCAGTGCCACCGCAAAGGCTGCGGAGACGAGCGCGACGGCTTCCGCTGCATCGGCGAGCCGCACCACAACAATCCGCCGTTCTGTCGCCTTTGCCAGCGCCGGTGCCGGAGCACTCATTGCGCAATCACCTTCGCGAAACGGTCCAACAAAATCTCCATTACTGCCGCCATGCCAAAAACCGCAAAAGCCAGGTTGCGGGAATCGCGCCAGGCCCGTCCCGGATGCCAATCTGTGCCGCTGTGCTGCCGGCAGTAGGTTTCCACCCAGACGTTTACTGCCATAATTCCTGCGACCGCCAGGATGATGGAACCCAATGCGATGGTGTGCGGCATGAACTGAGATTGAAAGAGGTCCCAGATTACCGAGCTCGCCAGGATCAGGCTCAGCAAACCTAACTCCCCGCGGCGAAAGAGCTGCCTGAGGTTGAACTTGCTGGAACTGCCATGCTGGTGATTCCAGGTTCGCGCAATGAGCCAAGGCAGGAAAATCCCTGGGATCACATACAAACTGATCCACAATAGCCATTTGGATGAAGTCCAGCCTGCCATAATTTCGGCCCCTTGAATTGAAAACACGTACGAAGCTGCAATTTATCGTCTACGAAAAGCCCGAACAAGTTACCCCAGCCCAATCACCTGGATATGGCCCTTCGGCTGTTTCTACCGGAATTGCCCCGCTCTCATGCTATTTAGGATGCACGATCGCAGCTCACAACTTCACGGGCGCCGTCGGGCTACTTTCTGTTTCACTCCGAATGCCGCACCACTGAAACACAGAAATCCAGTCAGCGTCCCTAGTCCAAACACCATCCCCAGCGCAGGATGAACTAATGAGCTGTAGCGCTCAAGGTGAAGACTGGCGAGATCCCAAAACGTCAATGGCCAGATGATGATCACATAAACCCCGACAACAAGGCTCAAAGCGCTGAAGCCAACGAATATGGCCATCACCCCGGCCGACAGGCTTTCAAACAAAAGCATCGCCCAGCTCTGGCGTCCTGTGTCGGGACGTGGGGGAACCATGGTTACCCGTTTTTGGCTTACCAGCGGCGACAATTGTCCTCCCGCACGACTGCCTCCTCACTGCGGTGTAAAGTTCTGGTGATAACTCAGATTCACGACGTCCTGAAACATCGGCGTTCCCGGCGGCAGGTTCGATGGGTTCAGGAACAACGTGTCGAACGAGTAGTTACGCGTCGGAGGGCTGTAGACCACGCTGCAGCACTTGAAAATCCCCGTGTTGTATTCCGAGTAGTACATACTCACGAGCGAACCGTTATAGAACAGCTGCTGTCCGCCCCAGTTCTCGAGGTAGCGCAGAAAATTATGCAAGCCGCCATCTGTACCAAAATCGTTGCCGACCCCGGCAAAGGTAGGTTGGGGGAAGGGCGCATTTTTGCCCGCAGCCACCGCCAAACGGTAGTAGGTCGTGACGGCGGCCCGGCCGCTGAGTTTGGTGGGATTTGCCAGACTGTTGCCATCATTCCAATTGTTCGAGAGCAATGTGACGGTATCCGCAATGATGGCCGCCGCGGCATGCGGAGTCGAGTTGCTACCGCCGCCCCAGAGCGGATCCGATGCGTCGCTGTTGTAGTTGCCTTGAACGTACACCGGGTTTTCGGAGGCAACCGTAAATCCACCCTGGCCGTTGTCAGGACGGACAGGCAGGTAGCTCACCCCTGCATTCATTCCTCCGCCAACGAGCTTGAGCGCGTGGCGTGCGCCAGACACCGCATTGCTCAATCCAGTCGTCGCACAACTCGTCGTGAAGTAAGGATTTGGCGGTGCGGTATTGGTGTTAACTCCGAAACCGTAGCCAATATTCTGTCCACCCCAGTTGTCCAGCTTGCCGTTCTGATCGACATCCTCCGGTGAATACGTATAGTAAGTCGCGGCTTCCAGCACTCCATCCGGATTCGTAGAGTTTAGAGGCTGAGTCGAGTTCACTACATCTTCCAGTCCAGACTCGCCGCTAATCACGCCTGCGGCAGTCTGCCCGCCATTAGAAGGATTGGGGTCAGGAAGCATGCCGCGATGATCGGAGTAGTACAGAATGTAGCCGTTCTGATTGGTGTAGTTCACCAGGTTTCCGGCATCATTCGCGGTGGTATACGGAGCCTTGTGCGCCAGCCAGAGAGCCAGGTTCGCAACGTTGATCTCAACCGCATTCATGATGCCGTTGACCGCACATCCATTCGCTGCATCACGCATCTCGCCTTCGCGTGCGTCATAGAAATTAATGGGATAGAAGGCTGTCTGATTGCCAATCGGAGAGGTAGCACCCGGATTCATTTGTTGCAACATGATGATCGAATACGGATTGTAAGGATCCGAACCGGGTCCGTTCGGGGCCCCATTATATTGACGACTGAAGCTCCAACTCAGCCAGTCGCGAGTAATTCCATGCCAGACTCCGTTATTATCGACGTACTCGATTCGCATCCACGCGCCCTGACCGTTCTTGGGGATGCCGGGTGTCGTCAGTTCTCCCAACAGGGGATAGGAAGTCCAACTGTTATAACCGACCGGGTTAATCCAATTATTCGTGGCTGGGGAAGTGGTCGCAATTCCGAAGTATTCCGTGCCGCTTACGGACGCGCCAGACGTGTCCTTCGTGCCCGCAGCCGCTGGTATCGCATAGCCCGTTCCAGGAACGAACTGGACATCATCGGCATCGAGCACTCCGATTCCGCGCTCCGGATGCAAATCAGCCACGGTATCCGCTAACAAAATGCGAATTTGTGCCTTGTTGTATAGGCGAGAACTCGCGAGGGTCGCGTTGTCTGTTGGCTGAGGCTTACGAACCAGGGCAATCGGATCGTTGCAAGGCGGCGGGTTGCTCGTGCAGCTGTTCGCTACGAACGGCAGCTGCATGTTGGTCGCCCCGGTTGTGGAGTTAACTAAGAAGCCATTCAGATTGCCGGTGGAAATCGTAGGAAACAAGGTATTCGCGGAGCCGGCGATACCAGGATATCCGCCACTCCAACTCGCGTCTCCTGGCACCGTGTTCGCTCCGGGCAGCGCCACACAGTTGCTGCCCGATGGTGGAAACACCAGGGCGCAACCGCTCGTCGCTTTCGGAACGAAAACAGTTCCTCCGTACGAGGCGGCTGTGGAGTAGCCGTTCTCGAGTCGATCCATGACGATTTGCTGAAAGGCCGCTATCTTGTCGTTAAAGACGAGGTCAGATCCCGCTGCGAGAAACAGATTGCCGTTGGTGTGGACACGCCCGCCGAATCCGAAGTTCGGTCCAGGAAAGTAGCTGCAATCGTAGCCGCAAAACACGCCGAACTGAAAGACCGGGATCAGAGCAACTTCCACGCTACGCGTCATGTTCACCGATGCGCCCGAAGGGCGCATGGCAATGACTTGCAGAGACATGGGGACGATCTCAGCACCTAAACCCTGATTCGGTCCAGAACTCACCGTGTTCCATTGACTCAACGGGTTTCCATTCGCATCCGTCGGGTAGCTGATGTTTTCCGTGTAACCCATGCTCCCAACCATTGCCGAGGTCGGGGGATAGTTAATGAGGTTTTGAATCTGAGAGTTGGTCGGGCTCATTGATTGCCCGTACAGTGCCGAAAGATCAGCCGTTAGTTTCTCCATGCCGGACTCGGCGCCGTAGAAGGCGAGGTTCGCTTCAAGATCGTTGCCGCCCATGTGAGATTCATTCGTAACCAGAAAGAGTATCCCCGCCGCGACACCCGATAGCAACGCAAGAAGGATGAGCGCTGTAATCAGCGTGAAGCCAAGTGACTTGTGTTTCGCCTGACCCATGATTTCTTCTCCTGCGCGAAGCCTCACTGGTATCGATTTCGAAACGCCATATTGCGGGCGCTTACCGAGGTGGCTAGATACAAGTTCTGCGACTTGTTCCCGCCGTTGAGAATGCTCTGCCCCATCACCACAATGTTGATCTTCTGCACCAAGTTCGGCGATTCACCCAATCCCAAGGGATTGGGTTGATTGGGATCCAGCGCCGCAGTGGAGGAGTCGTAGGTATCAAAGGCAAACTGCAAGTTAATGATGTCGTCGGCCACCGGAACCGGGGTAAGTCCGTTCACCTGGCGCATGAGACGCGGCGTCTGGCCGTTTGGAACCGTCAGATAATAGGTCACTGCAAACAGGCGGTACGCGATTGTGTTCGCCCCAGTGGAAATCGACTTGATATTGTTAAAAGCCGCCCCGTTCTGGTTCATGTTCAGCGGATCAAGATCCGAAAAAGCGATGGAAGCAGGCGTCAGACCTGTAACTTCGCCTACAGCCGTCCCAAGACTGTTGCTCAGCATGATGAGATCGCCAACCTGAATTCCGCCCGCAGCGGTGATCAGCGGTGGAGGAGGGACATAGGCTGGATTGGCGGTCAGATCGATACTGGTCCCATCTCCTGGCGTAGGGAAAGTGATGTTGTATTCCTGCAAAGGAAAGTTGTAATCAGCATAGATTACCGTGATGCTGTCGTTGATCACCGGCGGCGGAGCAGCGGCGATCACCGCGTTCGCCTCGACCCCGTTCTTGTAACCGGGGAGGATGCCATACATGTAGTTGCCGTTGGGATAGTTGAACACCGGGACGTGGCAGACACCGTTTTGATCGCAAGCATAGTTCGATATGCTCGAGTTCGCTCCGCTAGGCAGCTGAATACCACCGGATGGCAGCCCTGCGCCTGCCATGCTGATATCTTTCACCATGAGATCGACCGCAGCCCGCATGTTCTGCTGGGCCTCAGCTCGCTGAGTGATCAGCATCGTAGAGTTCAAGCCGGTCTTGAACAAGCTGGCCGCTGCCGCCATGACGAGCAAGCCAAGAGCCATGGCAACCAGTAACTCGATCAGCGTGAACCCGAGCCGCGGATTTTGTTTCGACATTGTCATGATGCCTATCGCGTTTTAGCGGAACGATGAGATCAGGGCGTTAACCGTATAGCTATGAGGAACCGTCGACATTGCGGTGTAACTCACAGTCACGGTGATTTGCTTCAGATTCGGATTTACCGTGACTCCATCAGCCTCTAGAACCGGATTGATCTGAATTTGTCGCGTGAAATTTGCCAAGCTCATCGGCACATCGTCCGGGGTTCCAAGGATGCCGTCCGGGCCGGGAAGGGTGATGCACTCGGGCCCGGCCGGGCAGACTCCGTTTGCCGGAAAAGGTATATCGTCAGCCGTGTTCACCAGGCCGTCACTTCCGGCATCCCACAGAGGGGTTGATCCGCTGGCAAAGATGCCGCCGGATGGAATATTGGCGATCTGCGCAAACGTAATCTGCTGCGTGTTGCGCGCGGTAAAGATGCTCTCCATGGCCTCCAGAGCTTTTTGTCGCGCGATTAAGTTCTCTTGTGCATTCTGGTTGGCAGCAACGGCAGTGGCAAATGCAGCCACTACGGTGAGAATACCGATCATTAGAACGACGATCGCAATCATGACTTCAATGATGGTGAAGCCTTGCTGATTCCCGACTTGGCGGCTCGTTTTCATCATTGTTGCGTCCATACGTTGCCGTTCGTGTTATAGAGGCGCCAACCGCGGACTCTTCCCGTGGTTCCGAAGACCGAAATGGCCCTGGAACTGTACATGTCTCCCGGGCGGGTGAGGTACAGCACGCCACTGTTGTAATTTCCTAGCGTGTCCTGCGATGACCCATCGGGCATGAACATGATGTAGTTCTGGCTGCCCAGCCCCATCCCCTGATCGAAATCAATTGCGGTGGTCCCGGAACCAAAGCTGTCTGGTGCGGCTGCGGGAAAACCAGCCTGCACCGCAAACTCAATATCAGTCGGGAGGGTGTAAGTTGCAACTGTAACCGGTGGAGGCGACACCGGTACTCCCACGCCCCAGTACTGCACGGTGATCGTGCCCGGGGTAGTGAATGTAAGAATGTAGCGCTTGCTCTGCGTAATGGCCTGGCTTCTATAAGAGCGGATCACCGATAGAGTTGTGTCATACGCCGCATCCACGTGACTCTGCTTGAGCACCGGCATCAGCGCGATGACCGTCACCGAGGCCATAGTCAGGCCAATGGCGATCGTAATCACCATCTCCAAAAGTGAGAACCCGCGACTTTTCTTAACCTGCATAGTCGTGTATGTGGGGAGCTGCACCGACAGGCACACAACCCCAGAAATTCAAGAGTGCCGTGCAGTAGCGCGTGAGAGGTTCGGATGTACCGCTATGCAACCGCTACTCGCTGCCCATCCTAGAAAGAGGACCGAATTGGGTCAAAGGTACCTGTGTGCTATGCGGAGATAGTCCTAATTCCAGGCGTTACACGAGAGGGGTACAGAGGTAACTGATCACGATCAACTCATTGCGTGGCCGGAGTTTGCAGCAATTCGAGCGGGAAATCGCACGCTACTTCTCGCCCGATTCGCATCCGGGGCATTGAGCGTAGTAGGCGTTGCCCTTGTAATCAAGCTCTTTCAATCCTTCCGCAGATGTGTAGTATCCGCGGATGGCCTCGCCGCGCACGAGGTCGAAGAACTTCTTCGCCGTCGTGATCGGTTCACCCTCCATAATTGAGCGGACCAGGTCTTCTTGTTGCGAAGAGGCAAGATCGGCGAAGTCTTTCTTATGCCGTTCGCGGGACAGTGCCTGCAAAGCAGAGATTCCTTCACGGGCTGCCTTTGCCGGATCCGCGGTCTCCAACTCCTTCACCGGCGCCTCGCCAAAATACGCAACTGCCAGTGCACGGTGGAGCGGGTCGATCTGGTGAGCTGCTTTGCGCACGCTATCAGAGGACTGAAACCACAAATCGATCCACCGCGTTGCCTGTGCCAACGCGCCCGGATCGACGTTGCCTAGAATGATTTCCGCAAAACGAGTAACGATTCTGAATTCCTCCGTCGAAAAGAACTGCGGCCGAAAAGGCGACGACAAAGGCTCTGCATAGGCGGTTTCGCTGCCGACCGGAGGAGTAGATACTTTGTGAGTTCTGAGAGCATGTACCAAGTCATCCGCCGAAGGTACATAGAGGCCGGGCGGCAGCTGGGTATGTTCTTGTAATGCTCGGAAGACGGTGCCGGACGTCTCTGGCACCAGTCCACTGAACCCGGCGAGGACGACTAATTCTCCGAGCCGCAAAAGCCATTCACGGCGGGTCACATCGTTCGTCCTGTCCAGATCAGGCCTAGTCACAATTCACCTCGACGAAATGCCTGCGCGATGTGCTCTCCGGCACGCGCGGAAATCGCCATGATCGTCAGCGTTGGCTCATAACATCCCTGAGTGACGAAAACCGCGCCGTCAGTTACAAAGATGTTCCGCGCATCGTGTACCTTGCAGTTAAGATCGACGACGCTTACATCGGCCTTGGTCCCCATGCGAGCCGTTCCGCATTCATGAATGTTCTTGCCGAAAACGCTGAGTTCAGACTTGGGCATCGTCACATCAGCCACCTTCATTTCATCCAGAATGGCGGCGAGATCCTTCTGCATCGCGATGGCCATAGTTTTTTCGTTTTCGCCATAACTCGCGTTGATGTGGAGTGCCGGAATGCCCCATGCATCCTTCTTATTACGGTCCAGGGCGACGAAGTTTTCCCGCCGAGGGAGGCATTCTCCTTGTGCCTCCATACCGAAATAATAAGGAATGTCGCTGCGAACCTTCTCGCGCCAACTATCTCCAAGCTCAGGAAGGAGGAAAGCGTGTCCGTAAAGCTCCTGACTTCCGTCGCCGTCAAAACGGTAGCCTCGCAGGAACTTTGTGTTGCGGTCCCGCTCGCTGTCAGTATTGACGTACTTTGGGATCAGAAATCCACATGGCCGCCCAACCGGCTCTCGTTTTGAGGACCGCAAGCCCGGCATGGCGCCACCAGCACCTTCGATCGTGAAGTGATCCATCAGGTAACGACCGAGCGCTCCCCCGGAATTTCCGACACCCTCTGGGTGGCCGGACGATTTTGAGTTCAGGAGAATCCGCGTCGATTCGAGCGCTCCCGCGGCCAGCACTACAACCTTCGCGTACGCTTCGCGATGTTCATGACTGATTCGGTCGATATAGTGAACGCCCTGGGCTCGTCCGGTTGGACTCATCAATAGATCACTCACAACGGCGTCGCTGACTAATGTGAGCTTTCCTGTGCGGGCCGCCGCCGGAAGAGTCACCGAGGGACTATTAAAATAAGAAGCCGTGAAACAGCCCCGTTGGCATTGGTCGCAATAGTGGCAAGCGGGACGCCCGCGATGGTCCACGGTCAAATTCGCGACGCGGTCTGGCATGACGCGCCACCCAAACTTGCTCTCGATTACCTTCTTCGCCAGAAGCGCACCGCACGAAAGATTCATTGGTGGAAGGAATTGCCCATCGGGCATTTGCGGCAGTCCTTCGCGCGAGCCGCTCACCCCAATATAACTCTCCACCAGATCGTAATAGGGCTCCAGATCTTTGTAGCTGATCGGCCAATCCTCGCCGTAGCCATCGCGGCTCGCCGCTTTGAACTCGTTGTCGCTGAAGCGATAGCTCTCACGGGCCCAACAAAACGTCTTGCCCCCAATCTGTCGGCCGCGGATCCACATGAACGGCTTGTCCGGCGGGAACGTATAGGGATTTTCGTGATCATTCACGAAAAACTGGTGGCTGTAGTCATCGCAGGCGTAGCACAGCCTCTGAACTGGATGGTCTTCGATGAGGCGCTTCTGATCGCCGAAGCCGCGAAACTTCAACTGATAGGGCCAGATATGCTCGGTAAAATCGCGGGTGGGAATTCGTGGCGGCCCAGCCTCGAGCATGAGTACGGTGAGGCCCCGCTCCGCCACTTCTTTAGCCACCCAGCCTCCGCTGGCGCCGGAGCCGATCACGAGAACGTCATGAATCTTTCTTTTTGTAACCGGCATAACTCAACTCTTGTGAGCTAATTCGTCGTGCCTATTTTCTCGCCATGCTTCAGTGTCCGATCAAAAAAATCCGCCGTCGCAGAGTACGCGCGAATCCAGGTTTTCCACATCAGGAACCCATGAATCTCGTCCGGCAGCATGATCTGTTCGAACGGTACCTGATGAGCGCGCAGCCGTTGCACCAGGTCCACCGTTTGTGTGAACGGAACATTTCGGTCGTCGTCACCATGAATCAGCAACACGGGCGACTTCCAGGTATCGATATACGCATTTGGCGATGATCCCCAGGCAAGTTTTACGGCTGCGTCAGCATCTGGCGGCTTCAACGCCACATTTCCGAAGTAAGGTCGCTCCGTTAAGAACACGCTCCAGTCGTGCACTCCATGAAAGTCAACTCCCGCTTTGAAAAGGTCAGAGTTGCGTGCGAGCCCCATGGCAGTTAGAAAGCCGCCGTAAGACCCTCCCCATAAACCGATCTTGTCAGCGTCGACCTCCGGGAGGGACTGCAAATAGCGACCGGCGGCAACCACATCCTTATATTCTGCCGCGCCACGCCATACAGTATTCGGTGGCTCGCGGAACGCGCGTCCGTACATCACGCCGAGGCGGTAATTCACTGACAGAACTGCATATCCCCGGCTCGCGAGATATTGATTCTCGGCATATGCATTATGGTAATAATCCATGTAATGGAAGCCCAGCATCATTTGCCGGATCGGGCCGCCATGCATAAAGACCAGCCCGGGAGCCTTCCCAATATTGCGCGGAAGAAAAAGCTGGCCGTGAATCGTCAGTCCATCTTCACTTCGGAAAATCACTTGCTTCGGCGTCACGAGAGAGGTCGAAGGAAAATCGCGCGGCAGGGACTGCTTAGCAATCAACTCACGACCTTTCGCCGTCACTACGTAGGGCATCGCAGGTGACGTTGCGGTCGAACCGAGACAAAGAACACTTTTCCCGTCGCCCGCCTGCGCGGGAGACCACTCCATCGTGTCGCCGCTCGTCAGCGCCTGTTGGGGTGTGCCTCCTGCCACAGGAACGCGCCACAAGTGCCGCCGGTCCACATCATCCTGGTTCGAGGAGTAAATGATCGAAGTTTTATCGGGACTCAAGCTGACGTTTTCAACATCGAATTCGCCCGGGGTAAGAAGGGTAGGAGAGCCCCCTACAGAAATCGAGTACAGGTGGTTGCGACCATCTTGCTCCGAACTGAATACGATCCGCCCATCGGCGGCAAAGTTCAGCGACTCCCCTTCGCTCAGTTCTGGCAGGGAATCGTCCATCTTTTCTCCGCCTCGCCAAACGAGCTGACCTTTGCCCGTGGCAGCATCTGCGATCCACAACGACCATGGCTGGGCGCGCACTGGAATTAGAGGTAGCTTCTGCTCCTCCCCGGCGGTGCGTACAAAAACGATCGACCGGCCGTCCGGAGACCAACGCGGGAGTGCGTCCCGGTCCACGCTCGGCGCCATATAACGAATGGCGCTGCCAACCGAATCGTAAACTGCAATCAGACTGTGGCCCTCACGTTCACTCACAAATACAAGATGTTTCCCATCCGGAGACCACTTGGGCTGAACTGCCGCTCCGCGCACCGAAGCCAGTTCCTTCGCCTGCTGCTTTCCATCCACGCTCGCCAGCCAGAGTTTCTTTTTGGCGGACCACAACGCGAATTTACCATCGGGGGAGATCTGAATATCTTCACACCCTTCGTCCGGACACCCCATCTCTCCTAACAACCGGGGCGCTGCGTTCTTAGCGTCAACATCGAGTGCAAAGACTTGTTGCTTGACCCCCTTTGTCCAACTCTCTGGATTGGCGCTCTCGCCCGTCTCATTCAGTTCGCTTCCCTGGGCGTAAACAACCGTCTTGCCATCGGGCGTAAGCTGCAGGCTCGCGATAGGTTGACCATCATCCTCTTTGTAGTGGGTTACCTGGCGTGCAGTACGGTCGAAATCAGGCCCGTCCGCCACCCATACATTTCGCACTCCTTTGGCATCAAAGACCCAAGCCACCCGGTTGCCATGGGCCGCCGCAACCAACTCACTGGGAAAAGGCGAACTCAAGACCTGCTCCAAGGTGAATGGAGATTGCGCAAATAGGACTGTCGTCGCAAGAGCAACGAAGGCCGACGCCAGGCCGAAACGAAGTTTCGCAAATGTCATAGGGCGCTAGGGTACGCGATGTTCGCCTCGTCTGCCAAATGAAACATGAACCTCGCACGTGGGGCAGCTACAACCTGTTGCCAGGAGGCCAGCCAAGTCGTTATGCAGAGTCTCTCTTCTTTTTTTGTATTGGGCTGGTTCACCGCAAGTTCGGCGGGCTATGCGGGAAGTGCGACCCCAAATATCGCCCACCCGACGGGAACAGCCTCGATCACATACTCCGGTGCGGCTGCACAAATTGGGCCCCTTGAGGCCCGGAGGCGTGAATTGGATTCGTGGCTCCAGAAAAAAGTTGTTCGCTCACGACTTGGCCAAGAGACTATCAAGCACTTTCGCAGCCCCAGCCCACGCCGGCGGCAACCTTTCAGGTGATTTTGTAAATCGAAGTGTGTCCCTGATCGAGGGCGCGGAAATCCACTTCGATGCAGAACCCCGGTCGGTCTTCCGAGAGTTCGAGTGCAGTCCAACCTTCTTCCCTTAAGGTTTGCCTCGTCACCTGTTTCCCGCCGAGCCAAGGGGATCTCAACGAATACGGCTTTCATGTCGCTACCGCTCTGCGGAATGATCCCAATGTCGACCTTACGCTTCTCGCGGACAAAATGATGCAGGGACAGGAACTCGATGGCTTCAAGGTCGAGCGCTGCTGGCGGTTCGATTCCCTGGCCACGCCGGTGCGTTTGCTCGCGGCCATTCGCAAAGCCAATCCCGACGTGGTGTGGTTCAACATGGGATTTTCAACCTTCGCCCGCAGCCCCGTGGCCGCATTCCTGTCCATCACCGGGCCCGCGATGGCGCGTTTCTCCGGTTTTTACACGCACGTCACACTTCACACGCTGTTTGAACGCATCAATCTTGCCGATGCGGGCGTCCGCATGCCACGCGTCTATCGCTTAGCAGGGCGGATCGCGACTCGCTTCCTGCTTTGCGCAAATGATGTCAGTGTGTTACTGCCATCCTTTCGCTCGGAACTCGTCAACAACTACCGGGTGGACGGCACACGCGTGCACAGCCGCCCTCATGGAACTTTCTCTCGCAGGATTCCTTCCCTGGAAAGAAGCGGTCACCAACGTGTGATCCTCGCCTTCGGATACTGGGGAACTTATAAGCGGCTGGAATTGGTGCTCGAGAGTCTGGAGCGCGTCGTAGAGCAAGCGCCGGATACCGTATTAATGATCGCGGGTACAAATCATCCCAGTACTCCGGGCTACCTGGAATCTTTGCAAGCGCGATACGCCGATCGCAAGTATCTCCAATTCCTTGGATATGTGCCGGAGACACAACTCCCAGACCTCTTTCAGAAGGCTAGCGTGTTGGTGTTGCCCTACACATCGGCTGCCGGAACCAGTGGAGTAGTGCATCAAGCCTGTGAGTATGGACTTCCCATGGTTGCGGCCGCCATACCCGAGCTTCAGGAAGTGGCGCGAGAACACGGCGTTTCCATGCAGTTCTACCCCCCCGGCAACGGCGATATCTTGGTCAATCAATTGGTGCGCCTGTTGAAGTCAGCCGAACTCCGATCTCAGATTGCGCAACAAAATCTTTTAGCAGGAAACGGTATGCAGATTTCACAAGTCGTGGGTGGTTATCTGAATCTATTCCGAGAGCGAGCCAAACGATCACACATGCTTCGGCTGACGCGATCCAGGCATCAACGCGAACCCCATGCGACGCTCGATCAACGTGTAGGCAATTGGCTGCTGCATTCCGGCATCGAGGAGCGGAACGGCGGCGTGGCCCGATATTATCTCAGCGATTCTCGCCGCAATAAACCCATCTCGACCGAAATCACCGGATATTGTGCGAGCGGGTTGTCCGTTCTCCACGACCAAACCGGGGACGAAAGGTATTGGCAGGCAGCCTTAAGAAAGGGAAAGTTCCTCACGAAGAAAGCGTGGGATTCACACTCGTCCGCCATGCCGTTTGAGTGCGAGACCAGGGATCAGAGGTATTCCTATTTTTTCGACAATGGAATCATCGTGCGCGGGCTGCTGGCCCTCTGGCGTAAGTGTGGCCAGGGCGATCTGCTGTCGATTACGGTGAAGTGTGGTGAGTCTATGGCCCAACACTTCTTCGATGGAAAGAACTTCAGCCCGATTATCACGCTTCCAGGCAAGATGCCTCTGACCTACGAATATTCGCGCTGGTCGCGCAGCCCTGGTTGTTACCAGTTAAAGTCAGCGATGGCCTGGTTTGAGCTCTGGGAAGCGACCCACATCGAGCGCTTCAGACAACTATACGAACAGCACCTCGAGGCCAGCCTGAACTCGCAGCACTCTTTCTTGCCGGGAGTTGACTCCGAGAACGCCGTGATGGATCGGCTGCACGCATACTCGTATTTTTTGGAAGGATTGCTGCCTGCAATTGACAGGCCCGAGTGCCGTGAGGCGATGCGAGCAGGAATACCTCGGCTAGCCACATACGCGCGCGAGATTGGTCCGAGCTTTCTCCGCTCTGATGTTATGGCGCAGTTGCTGCGAGTGCGTATCTATGCCGATTGTTTCGGGGTCATGGCTCTCGATTCACACGTGGGTGCCGAGGAAGCCGCAATCATCAGGGAATTTCAATCATTCGATCGCGATCCTCACCTGCAAGGAGGATTCTGGTTCGGCCGTAAACAGGGCAAGATGTTGCCTTTCATGAACCCTGTCTCAACGGTCTTCTGTTATCAGGCCCTGGAAATGTGGGAGCGTTATCAGGCGGGCGAACGCCACTTCAAGTGGCAAGATTTGATCTAAGCAGTTGATCTAAGCAGCAGACTGTTGCGAAATGGGAGCTACGCTCGCCGATATCGCGCGAGAAGGCATAGCCGGCGCAGGTCGGCCCTGTAGAATGGCGACGATTTTCTGCGCTGCAGTGCCATCGCCGTAAAGTTCCCGAGACTGAGCCATACTCAAGTAGAGCACGGGGTTTTCCATCAATTCGGTGGCCGCAGCCACGATAACCTCCGGTTCAACTCCGACCAGAATGGCAGCGCCAGCCTCCACAGCTTCCTGACGGTCGGTGACATTCCGCAACACGAGCGCCGGTTTCCCCAGCCAGGTGAGTTCCTCCTGCAACCCGCCTGAATCCGTCAACGCGAAATGGCTGGCCTTCGCCACAGCTACCAGTTCCTGATAGCCGAGCGGCGGGGTCAGCGTAACGTTGGAGATCCCCCTGAGATGCTCGTGAACGCAAGCCTTAACGTTGGGATTTGGATGTACCGGGATCACGATATGAGCCGAATCTCGGTAGCTGCGTGCGATCACTCGCAAGGCTTGGCATATATCTCGCAGCGGAGCTCCGTGGCTCTCCCGCCGATGGATCGTCGCCAATAAGATCTTCTTCTTGCCAATTGGCAGCCTCTCCAACACCGATCCTCGCCTGGAAAAAGGCAGGCACGATACGTAGCGCAAGGCATCGATGGAGGTGTTACCGGTCACGTGCACGCTGTGCGGCGAAACTCCTTCCCGCAACAGATGGTGTTGTTCGATCGTGCTCGGCGCAAAAAAGACATCGGAAATAACGTCGATAATCTTGCGATTCATTTCCTCAGGAAATGGCTCCAACGCGTTATTGGAACGTACGCCGGCTTCCACGTGAGCCACAGGAATCCTCAAATGCGCCGCCGCCATGCTCGCCACCATCGCCGTTGTGGTGTCGCCTTGCACCAACACTCGATCAGGGTGCTCGGCCCGCATTACCTGGTCCAGGTTCGTCAGAAGAAGTGACGTCAACGCGGAGAGCTGCTGATTGGGAGACATCACATTCAACTCGTAGTGGGGTTTGATCCGGAACAAAGAGAGTACGGATGTGAGCAGCTCCTGATGCTGCCCCGTCGAACATGCAACGCAAACGGCTCCAGGCTCGCTTTCCAGCGCCTGCAACACAGGTGCCATCTTGATTGCTTCCGGGCGGGTTCCAAACACGACCAGATACTTGGCCATCGGATTTACTCGGACGGTTGCGAAGTCTCACTGACTGTATTGCTTGAAAACGGACCAGGAGCGTCAGGACCTCCGCTGTCAATCTTTGAGTATGCTCCCGTGAGGAAGTACCACCTCACCAGCATGAGCTCAGCCAGCATTCGCGCTCCGTCCCGGTAGGGGCGGATTTTAGAACCCTCGGGATAGTAAACGTATTCCACGGGGACTTCGCGGACTTTGAGTCCTAGTTTCCTTGCGAAAAATAATGATTCGGCATCGAAGCCCCACCCGGGGATCTTCTGCAAGGCAAAAACTGCCCTGCCCGCGCTGCGCGTGAATGCCTTGAATCCATTTTGTGTGTCAGTGAGATCGAGTCCGAGTGTGGTCCTCAACAGCAAGTTGTATAGCCGCCCGTTCAAGCGGCGATGAAGCGGTTGAGGATGCGACTGCAACTTCCGATCGACCCAGCGCGAGCCGATCACAATGTCGGCGCCATCGGAAATAGCTGCAAGCAGCTTGTCGGCGTCTTCGATCGGGGTGGAGTCATCCGCGTCAGTGAACAACACGATATCGCCTGTGGCACGCAAAACGCCGTCACGAATCGCGCTTCCCTTACCGGCATTCACAGGATTATCGATCAGGTAAACCGTAGGATGGAGAACGCAGAACCCCTTCACTACGTTTGCAGTGTCGTCCGTCGAGCCATCGTTGACGACGATGATTTCCGCCTTCCAGCCTTTCTTGCGCAAGAAAGACAGGATGTGGTCTAGCGTACGAGGAATACGCTTGGCCTCGTTGTACGCTGGTATCACGATGCTTAGGATGAATTCCACGGCTGCATAAGATGCCAGAAACCTCGCGGCTGTTGCAGTGTATGTAGCTAGCCCGTGGTGGGCAGCGCGGACGCGGGCGATGAGCCGACCACCTCGAGCGGTGTTGCTCCCAGTGTTTTATCAATATTTTCTGCTGGCACGGGAATATGCGTTTGCGCCGCTTTCTGCACTTGCAGGATGGCCAGCGCGATGCTCACCAGGCTCACGCCGAAGGGAAGAACTCCCCACATAACACCTTGCCATCGTGGTGGTCGTAGTGGGGAC